>Ga0129308_1002905_pt1 | contig 13387 bp, 11 predicted proteins | sample L827metagenome_FD_94440 | JGI IMG/M metagenome (GOLD analysis project Ga0129308, IMG submission 94440) | Ring-tailed lemur group fecal microbial communities from Wisconsin, USA - L827 metagenome | ecosystem: Host-associated > Mammals > Digestive system > Large intestine > Fecal | place: USA...
AGCCTGTATCGTATATTGCAAAGGAGGATAAAATCATGGCATATGTAATTTCTGATGAGTGTGTAGCATGTGGTACATGCGCTGGCGAGTGCCCGGCAGACGCTATTTCTGAGGGCGACGGCAAGTACGTTATCGATGCGGATGCCTGCCTTGAGTGCGGCACATGCGAGTCGGTTTGCCCGACAGGCGCTATTTCTGCTGAGTAATCATACATACCATGAGGAGCTGTTGTTTGACAACAGCTCCTTTTTTGTTATCAGTTTTCCCAAAAGAATATGCCTCAACGGATTGTTTTGCGGGTTTTTATGTGATATAGTTGAATAATATACAAAAGCCGGTTCTATACGTGCAAAATTCAGGTTACGGAGGACAAAGTGTTGCAAAGAACAGATGAGAAATATATCAGTTATGTGCATATTCTCGAAGAGGAGCTTATTCCCGCAATGGGATGTACGGAGCCGATCGCGATTGCCTATGCAGGCGCGGTCGCCAGAAAGACGCTGGGGGAGCTTCCGGAAAAAATGAGTATTACGGTGAGCGGTAATATTATCAAGAATGTAAAAAGCGTCGTGGTTCCTCACACGGGAGGAATGCGGGGGATTCCGGCGGCATTGTGCGCCGGGGTGGCCGAGGGCGATGCGGATGCGATGCTGGAGGTGATCTCCGGCGTATCGGAGGAGGGGATTCTCCGGATTCAGAAGTATCTGGAGGAACATACGGTGGAGGTGCATGCTTCCACGTCTCCCTATATTTTTGATATTGACGTCACGGTCTTCGGCAGGGGAGGTTCCGCGAGAGTCCGCATTCTGGACAACCATACCAATATCGTTCTGATTGAGAAGAACGGGGAAACGCTGTTTGAGAAGTCAGCGCAGGGCGAGACCAGAGGAAACAAGACGGACCGGTCTGTCCTGAATGTGAAGGATATCATTGATTTTGCAGATTCTCTGGATGTCGAAGACGTCCGGGCGGTGCTGCAGAGACAGATTGATTACAATACGGCAATTTCCGAGGAGGGGATGCGGGGCCGCTACGGTGCAAATATCGGCAAGGTGATCCTGCATACCTACGGGGACAATATCAAGATCCGCGCAAAGGCCAAAGCGGCTGCGGGATCGGATGCCAGAATGAACGGCTGCGAGCTTCCGGTGGTAATCAATTCCGGCAGCGGGAACCAGGGAATTACCGCCAGCATTCCGGTGATTGAGTTCGCAAAGGAGCTGCGCGTGACGGAGGAAAAGATGTTCCGGGCTCTGGCGCTGTCGAATCTGATTACGATTCACTTAAAGACCGGAATTGGCACGCTGTCTGCGTACTGTGGGGCGGTGAGCGCGGGCTGCGGAAGCGGAGCCGGGATCGCTTATCTCCACGGGGGAAGATATGAAGAGATTTCGCACACGCTGGTGAACTCCCTGGCAATTGTGTCGGGAATTATCTGCGACGGAGCCAAAGCATCCTGTGCGGCGAAGATTGCCTCCGCTGTGGATGCAGGCATTCTCGGGTATGAAATGTATATCCAGGGACAGGAATTCTGCGGAGGAGACGGCATCGTCACGAAAGGCGTGGAGAATACGATCGGCAACATCGGGCAGCTCGCACGCAACGGCATGAGCGAGACAGACCGGGAGATCATTCGCATTATGGTCGGTGAAAACAGCGAACAGAAATAGAATTTGTGACCTGATAACACAAAATCCAGCGGCATGCGGGAAAACCCCCGCATGTCGCCGGATTTTTATCATAATAACCGCTGGCGATACCGCTTACCACGGCAGCTACCAGATCAGATTCTTCAGGTCATCCTGATACCCCTTCACCGTTGTCCCCCGCATCACCATCTGTGTGTTCAGCGTGACAATCTTCCGACCGCTGTTCTTCCCCTCGATCAGCTCCAGCAGCACCCGCATCGCGGATGTTCCCATCTCATACTGCGGAACGCGGATCGAAGTCAGAGACGGGCGCACCAGAGATGCTGCAAAAATATCGTCATTTCCGACAATCGCAATCTGATCCGGGATCGAAACCGCATTCTCGTTGCAGGCCAGGACAGCGCCGACCGCCATCTGGTCGTTCGCGCAGAAGATCGCGTCGAATGCTTCTCCGGAGCGGATCAGCCCGTTCGTAATCCGGTATCCGGAATAGGTCGAGTAATCGCCCTCATGTATGTATTCCTTGCGCAGCGGGATCCCGGCGCTGCGCAGCGCGCGCTTATATCCCTCCATACGCTGCTGCCCCAGATAATGCTGGTACGGAAGCGAAATGTGGATAATATCCTTACGGCCAAGCTCCCGGATCAGATAGGTAACCGCATCGTACGCGGACTGTTCGTTGTCCACCACCACCGCGCTCAGATCCGTCCCCTGAAATGCATACTCCAGAGTCACCACCGGGATCGGCCTTCCCTTTTTCTTCAGATTGCTCAGGGAGCGGATATAATTTCTCGTATTGCTGTCCTTTCCGTATGCGCTGGAGGCAAGTATGATCCCGTCCACGCACCGCGCCTCAAACTCACTGACCAGCTTGATCTCATCCGTCAGGCTGTCATGCGTCTCGGCGAGCAGCACTGTATAGTCCTCCTCCTCTGCGATCGCGTTGATTCCCTCCAGCACTCCCGTAAAAAATGGTCTCGAAAAGGATGTGACAATCACTGCTATCAGCCTGCTCCTTATGCTTCTCAGACTGTGTGCCGCCAGATTCGCGCTGTAATCAAGCTCCTTTATTGCATTCTGCACCTTTTTTGCAAGCTCCGGGCTTACATTTTTGCTGCTGTTCATTACCCGCGAAACAGTAGAAATACTGACACCGGCCCGAAGTGCCACATCCTTAATACTAGCCATAATCCCAAAAGTCTCCCTGCTCATCCTCTATTTCAATAGCGGCCAATATAATGTACTTTTATATTTAACCAAGAGACATATTACACCATTGTAGTGGCAATTGCAAGCTCAGGCTGTGTGGTATCGACACGCGTGTACTGAACCGCGATCTCCCTGCTGCATTCTATGACCATTGCATACGGGATCCCTCTCGGGATCACATGACCGAGCTCCTTATCCAGACGGATATGCCAGGTCCGCTCGGCCGGAATCACAAAGTCATAGCCTCCGAGCTTATCCCGGTCTTCAAAATAAAGCGTGATCGTCACTGTCACCGGCTCCTCATACGTGTTCAGTACGCAGACTGCCTCATGGCTCACGTATTCCCCGTTCGCAGAATCCGGCCAGTAGCAGTCGGGAATTATTTTCCTCATACTCTTCATCTCCTTTTCATTTCATTGGTACGCCCCCGTCAGTTTTCAAACCGGTTCCACACCGCATTCAGGCTTTCTACCACCTGTCTGTAGGTTGCGTATTTTTCCTCATAGACCGCCTTGTATTCCGGACGCGGACAGACGGTTCCCGTGATCTTCACGGTGCGGCGCACTGCCTCTTCGTAATTCTGATAGATGCCCGCCGCAATACCGGCCGCCATCGCCGCGCCCTGCGCTCCAAGCTCCTTGTCCCCGATCGTATCGATCGGAAGCTGCAGCGCATCCGCAAAAATCTGCACCCACACCGGCGAATTTGCCGCGCCGCCGGACAGACGGATGCTCTCCGGCTTCTCCCGGTTGGCAAGCAGCTTCTTGACATGCGTCAGATGGCTGAATACAATCCCCTCATAGACGGCACGCAGCATATGCTTCTTATTGTGGAACGCAGTCAGGCCCACGAACGTACTCTTCGCCAACGGATGCTCATTAGATCCGTTCAGAAACGGCAGGAAAATGACATTGCAGTCCTGCGGCTCGATGGATTCCACCCACGCATTGGTCAGATCATAGACAGAACCGTTCTCCGCCTCCCGTTCCCTCTTCTCGTAGCTTAAGAGATTCCGTATAAACCATTCCATATTGCCTGCCGAGGTCGGGCTGCTCTCCTCCACCAGAAAATAATCCCGCATACAGTACATGGAATTCAGAGCGACGGTGCCGTTCACGATCGGCTCCCGGGCCATAAATTCATTGATGCTCCACGTACCCGCAATCATGCACATCTCATCCGGACTGATCAGACCGCTCGCCACACCGCACGCATCCACGTCGAACATACCGGCCGCCGCCGGAATCCCCTCCGGAAGCCCGGTAAGCGCAGCCGCCTCTTTTGTGACATACCCGCAGATCTCATCCGAGTACCGGAGCGGCGGAAGCTTCTCCCTGCACATCCCGAGCCCGAACAGCTCCAGGAGCTCCTGATCGTACTGCTTCGTCGTCAGATTCACCAGATTCCCGCCGGAAAAATTGGTGTACTCCGCAAATGCCTCGCCGGTAAGCCGGAAACGGATGTAATCATTCACCGAAAAAATGTAGGCTGTCCGCTCCAGCACCTGCGGCTCATGGTCCCGGATCCACGCCAGCAGCGCCACCGGCTGCATAATCAGAATTTCCTGAAACGTCTTCTCATAGACCTTTTTGTTCGTGCCGTCCTGATACCATTTCTGAATATATTCCCAGGCTCTCGCATCCGTGGAAATGATGCCGTTGCAGGTCCCTCTGCCCTCCCGGTCGGTCAGGTACAGCCCTTTGCCGTGCCCGGAAAAGGAGATCCCTGCGATATCCGCAGGAGCTACCCCGCTCTTCTCCACTGTTTTCCGGATTGCCTCGGCATTCACGCGCCACAGCTCCTCCATATCACGCTCCGTATAGCCCGGCTTCGGCGTGATTGTCACCGTGGGAACGCTCGTCTTTGCGATCTGGACTCCGTTTTCATCGAACAGCGCTGCCTTGGAAAACGTGCCGCCGTTGTCTACTCCCATTAAATACCTCAAAATCCCACCTCCTGTTATCTGCTGTAATTTAACCATAATTAAAATCAAAAAGAGAAACCACGCCGCTCATTTGCTCAAAAAGGGGAAGTGCCGAACACTTCCCCCGCTTTCGACCGCCGCGAACCCGATCAGTTTTTCCAGCAATCCAGTGTATCCAGTGTGAAGGTAGCAGGTCCTCCAAGATATACGGTAACTCCATCTACCAGATGAGAGTCAGCATATGTAGAAACACCCTCTACCTGTGTCGTGCCTGACAGATTGGACTTGAACTCTGCAGCGCCCTTCTCCAGCTCTCCGGTCGCCGCCGCATAAGCGGTATTTACGGCCAGATACCCCAGATCATACGCCTGCCACAGAACTACCGTCGTCATCAGGCCGTTCTCCAGATAAGCCTTGGAATCGCCAGGTGTTGCAATACCGTTGAAAATACAGGTCTCTGTCATACCGCAGCTCTCGATCGCCGTCGCACACGAAGCGATTACGTTCGTCGTCAGAGAGATCAGCGCGTTGATTTCCGGATGAGCGGAAAGCGTAGCCTCGATCTCCTCAAGTCCTGCGCCGTCGCCGGCATAAATGATATCGCTGTCGGGATTTACTTTGACATCAAGCATAGCATATTTCTCATTCACTGCATAGGTGTTATCGCGTGTATTCTGCTTGCAGGCGTCAAAATCGATCGCCCCGGATTCCGTATAAGCGATTTCATAATCTGAGTAGTAGGCCGCCTTGATCGCCTCGATCCAGGTATTCTGATTCGGAGTCGTCAGGTTCGTGGATACCAGATAAACGATTGCCGGAGCATCCGCTGTGTACTGGTCTCCGATATGTGCCACGATGTCGTCCAGAAGAATGACTGCCAGTTCATGCGGATCTACCTGATTGACGAACCAGTCGCGGGCCTCCTCACCCGGATCGGAGTCGAAGCCTACCACCGTGATTCCCTCCGCCTGTGCAGCCTGGAGAGCCGCGTCCGTGGAATCCGCATCCAGAGCGGCAAATGCAATCGCATCCACCTCAAGCTCCGTCGCCGTCTCCACGTAAGTAGACTGATTTGCCGCAGTATTCGCACCGGCCGCATCTCCGTACATGATCAGCTCCGCGCCGAGATCCTCCGCCGCCTTCTGTGCGCCTGCCTCAACCGCCTGCCAGAACGACTCGTTGCGCTCCTTCGGGATGTACGCGATTGTTATGTCCGCTGCGCTTGCAACACTTGCAAAAGCGGTTGCCATCATACCTGCTGCGAGTGTCAGGGAAAGTGCCTTTTTCAGTTTCATAGATAGTTCCTCCTTTTTATTATGTATATTTATCAAACCGGCCTTTCCGGTCCGATATCAAATGGATGCAATACCTGCTTTACTGCTGCTTATCCATATTTTCGATCGCCATCCTGCGGCTTACCAGCTTCTTGCGTTTCTGCAGGTACGCAAACAGAATCAGCGAGCCGATCAGGACAATTCCTACAATGAAGTTGTAAACGGTGCCCGGCAGGCCCATGAGCGCCAGCCCCTTCTTCAGCACGCCGATGATCAGGCAGGCAAGCAGCGAGCCTGTTACGCCGCCGACGCCGCCGGCCGTACTCGTACCGCCGAGTACCACAAGGGCAATTACCTCGATATTCATATTCATACCGGTCTCCTGGTTAATCTGCCAGCTTCTGCCCATATACATCAGCGCTGCCACTGCACTGAGCAGGCCGCCCAGCGTATATACCCAGAATTTCAGTCGTCCGGCGTTCACACCGGAATAATTGACCGCGTTCTCGTTGTAGCCGATTGCATGCACATATCTTCCGAAGGTCGTCTTCTTCTCCAGGATATAGAAGATCCCGAAAACGATGAGCAGAAGAAGAAGCTGCGTCGGCACAATGCCGCCGATTTTCATATTTCCGATATCCACGATCGGATTGCCCGCCGAAAATGCGAAGGACGTTCCGAAAAACCAACTGATTGCCTGGAAAATGTACATCGTGGACATCGTGATCAGCCACGGATTGATCGGCGTCTTATCTGCGATAATTCCATTGACCGCTCCGAACACAAATCCCGAAGCAATGCAGGCCGCAATCGAAAGAAACACTGCCGGCATGATGCCCATTGGCGCCATCTGGTTGTACACCCACGCACAGACCATGCCCGAGCAGACCATCTGATAGCTGACGGACAGATCGATTCCCGAGGTCAGGATAATCAGTGTCATTGCCATCGCCTGCACGCCCAGGTAGGCGACATCCGAGGTACATCCGATCATTGTCTTCGGTTTGAGGAATTTTCCTTCGGTCAGTACCCCGAAAATAAGCACCATTGCGATCAGGATCAGGACCATGACAAGCTCATAGCTCACTTTAAATTTCTTACGCATTATTCTCACCTCCTGCCGCTTTCTTCCTGCCGATATTGACGAACATACTGTACACGGCCACCAGAACGATCAGTCCGTAGCTCAGGTACATCCACTGTGTTCCAAGGCCCAGCAGGTAGGCTGCTCTCTGGAGCATCGTAATCAGCACGCCCGCTACCAGAATCCCGATCGGCCGGCCCGAACCGCCCATGATATTGATTCCGCCCACCACTGCAATCGGAAGGAAATACATCTCCATGCCGACGCAGCTCGATGGCTGTACCTGGCTCTTCGGAAGCCAGTACATCGTAGCGGTGATTCCGAGAAGCGCTCCGGATACCATGAACGTCTTAATGGTGACTTTGTCCGCATTGATACCTGCCAGGACAGCAGACTCCCGGCTTCCGCCGACCGCGTAGACGCAGCGTCCGTACCTGGTGTACTTCATCAGCCAGCAGAAGAAAATCAGAAGCGCGACGGAAATGAACAGCATGACCGGGACATTCCCGAGCTTTGTATTGCCGATCGCTGTAATTGCCGGGTTGATATTGGATACGTAGCCTGCATTCGGGAGCAGGGAAAACAGTCCGATGTGGAGCTTGATCATGGCCAGGCCGACGATCATGGACGGCACACGGAACCGAACCGTGATAAATCCGACGATCAGGGAATTCAGCATACCGACAAGCACGCCGACCAGTATGCAGAATACAAGCGGCACGCCTTTCTGCACCAGTGTAAAGGAGCAGAAGCCGATAAAGCCAAGCACGGTCCCGGACGAAATATCAATCTCCCCAAGCAGGATGACCATCATAAGCGCCAGACCGCCGACAATCAGGTAGGAGAGGTCGCGCAGAAATACGTACAGGCTGCCGATCATGTTGGTGGTGACACAAAGTGCGGCAAAGCAGATGATTACAAATATTGCCAAAATGCCTTCTCTGGAGGAAAAAAACGCGGCAATCGGATTCTTTTTCTTCATAATTACCTCTTTCTCCTTTCTTACAAGGCCAGCTTCAGGACTTCCTCCTGGCTGAATTCATCGCGTTCCAGTTCACCGGTCTTCGTCCCGGCTTTCACTACCATAACCCGGTCGCACATACCGAGAAGCTCCGGCATGTCAGACGAAATCATAATGATCGTCAGACCGTTCTTTGCCAGGTTGCTGACAATACGGTGAATCTCTGACTTTGCTCCGACATCCACACCGCGCGTCGGCTCGTCCAGAATCAGGATTTTCGGTTCTGCACAGAGCGCCTTCGCCACCAGCACCTTCTGCTGGTTTCCGCCGGAAAGATTCTCCACCACAAACTCACGGTTGGGGGCTTTCACACGAAGATCCGCCATATATTTATCTACCAGCTCATCCTCCGCGTCAAAATCAATCATCCGGTTCCTCGTCAGGCGATACAGAATGGACATCGTCAGGTTGTCCTCAATCGACATCGGCACGACCAGGCCGTACTTTTTGCGGTCCTCAGAGACGTAGACGAAGCCCTTATCAATCGCATCACGGTAATGTCTGTTGTGAATCTCCTGCCCCTCCAGCGTCACGGTGCCGGAATCATATTTGCGAAGACCTACCAGGCACTCCGCCATCTCCGTGCGCCCTGCACCGGCCAGACCTGCAATTCCGAATATCTCCCCCTTCCTTACCTCGAAGGAAATATCCTTCAGCGGGAAGCCGTCCGTATCACCGGACCGTCTCAGATGATCCACCTTGAGTACCGTACCGCCGATCTCTACATCCGCCTTCGGATACATCTCGTTCATCTCACGACCTACCATCCACGAAATCAGCTCCTGCTCCGTCACTTTGCCGATCTCGGCCGTGCGTACATAGGAACCGTCACGAATCACAGTCACCCGGTCCGCAATCTCAAAAATCTCCTCCATACGGTGGCTTATATAGAGCATGCTCATTCCCTGCTCCTTCAGTCTGGCAATCGTCCGGAACAGCGCCCGTACCTCCTTGTTCGTCAACGCCGCTGTCGGCTCATCAAAAATCAGCACCTTTGCGTCGTAGGTCAGCGCTTTGGCAATCTCGACCATCTGCTTGGCCGCAACGCCGAGATTATCAATCTTCTCCTCGTAATTGATCTGCCCCGCGATACCCAGAAATTCGAAAATCTCATCCGCTTTCTTTCTCATTGCGGTGTAATCAACATTGTTGATGAAGCCTGCCACCTTCTTTACCGGCTCATGCCCCATAAACATATTCTCGAGAACATTCAGATCTTTAAAAAGGCTTGTCTCCTGGAAAATAATCGCGATGCCCTTGCCATAAGCATCATTTGGCTCCCGGATCACGACCTTCTCGCCGTTCAGATACATTTCGCCGCTGTCCGCCTTGTATACGCCGGTGATTACCTTCATCAGCGTGGACTTTCCCGCGCCGTTCTCCCCGCACACAGCGTGCATCTCACCGCGCGCCAGTGTAATCTGCATATCCTGCAGAGCCTTTACGCCGGGGAAACTTTTGTTGACATTTTCCAGCTTCAGAATCAGGTCTGAATAATCAATGCCAGCTCCCATATTTGCCCCCTTCCTCCGGTCACGCCTGTGATCAGAAAATATAGTCTTCCTTCTCAAATCGGATATCAAATGTCTTCGCTGCCTCTACGATAGAAGCCTCGTTCATCGGGCCATAGAGCGGTACGCACGGGAACGCTTCCTGCGTGAAATAGCCCAGCACAACGTTTGTCACCGCACAATCATATTTCTTTGTCAGGGAGGCAATGCGCTCCGCCATCACGAGATTGCGCTCTGTCGCATACGGATGTCCCTTCACGCCCTCTGCTCCCTTCGCCGTATATATATGGAAGAAACCGCTCGCATTTCCCATGTACGGCATCATCATATTGTCAAGATTCTCCCTGTGATAATCGTAAAGCGCATCCTTCACATACACGAGCGTGTCGTCCGGGAGCGGATTCATGTACCGGGAACCCAGGTTCAGAAGCGCCTGATCCGCTACCGCACTGCGGTATCCCATCTTTTTGCAGTATGCGTCCGCCGCCTTCTGGCGCTCCGCCGACCAGTTCGACACGCCAAAGTAACGGATTTTCCCCTCACGCACGAAATCCTGCATGGTCTCCACCATTTCCTCCACCGGAATCCGCGGATCATCACGGTGATAAAAATATATATCGATATAATCCGTGCGCAGGATCCGCAGAGAGCCCTCAAGGTCGCCTCTCATGTCTGCCTTCGTACAGCGGTTGATGTGCAGATCCATGTCCGGATGCGTGTATACCGGATGGCCGCCCTTTGTCATCAGCACGATCCTGTCACGATTGCCTGCCCGCTGCATCCAGTCGCCTGTCACCCGCTCCGCACGCGCCGTCTCCTGACGTCCGTCTACGACCTGCCAGTCCGCATATACATGCGCACAGTCGATCAGATTTCCGCCCTGTTCGACAAACGTACCGAACATTGCGTCTCCATCCGCCGCGTCCTTGCCCCATTTCACTCCGGCATCTACGGTTCCAAGCCCCATCGGGGAAATTTCAAGCTCTGTATTCGGAATTACAATTTTCTTCATATTCTTTCTGCCTTTCTGTTTGTCAAATTTGTCTCTGATCAGCGTGTTCTCAGATCACGGATCCACTCTCTGCCGGCAACACCCTGCGTCTCGCAGTAATACTCCCATACAAGCCCTGCCGGGAGCAGCTTCGTCTCCTCGAGAAGTGCCAGGCGCTTCGTCGTATTGCCCTCGCGCTCCAGCCTCTTCAGCTCCTCAATCGGCCGCAGCATGGCAAGCAGAAGCGCTTTTCTGGCGGAACGCGCACCGATCGCGGTCGCCGCAATGCGGTTAATCGAGGCGTCGAAGTAATCCGTACCGATATGTACCCTGTCATATGCATCGTAAGCCGCGATTTCCTCCATGATCTCCTTCGTCGGATCATCAAGGATCACGACATGGTCCGAATCCCATCTCACAGGTCTGGAAACGTGCAACTGAACCTCATCCCCGAATGCCAGATAGCTGGAGAACTTCGGCCCGATGGTCTCTGTCGGATGGAAATGTCCCGCATCCATGCAGACGATACAGTTGCCGGTATGTGCGGCGTACTCGGTGTAAAATTCATGAGAGCCCGGCACGTAGGATTCGCTTCCCAGCCCGAATACCTTTGATTCGCAGGAATCAATATTGTGCTCCAGCTTCTCTGCAAAAATCTGATCCAGAGAATCCTTCAGAATCAGCCTCGGCGTCAGCTTGTCCACCACGATATCCTTGCTTCCGTCGCCGATCCAGTGATTCGTAATGCACTTTTCTCCAAGTTCACGTCCGAAATAGTCCCCGATCCTCCGGCACGCAATCCCGTGCTCGATCCAGAATCTGCGGATGCTCTCATCCGGGTTCGTCAGAGTCGAATTCCCGTCGTAATCCGGATGCGAAAAGTAGGTCGGGTTGAAATCGAGACCGATCCCTCTCTCCTTCGCGTAATCCACCCATTCCCGGAACTCCTCCGGCCCGATTTCGTTGCGTTCGATATTTTTGCCATGCTTGTTCATGTAAATCGCATGAAGCGCAAGCTTCGTGTGGCCCGGAATCAGATCCAGCGCACTGTTCAGATTCTTCATGAACTCTTCCGGCGTGCGTGCCTTGCCCGGCGCATCGCCCGTGGCCGCAATCCCGCCGCTCATCGCAGCCTCCGGGAACTCAAAGCCCTGCAGATCATCAATCTGCCAGCAATGCACGGAAATGGGTACCTCATCCAGCTTTTTCAGCACCGCATCCGTATCCACTCCCATTTCACCATAGATTTCCCTTGCAATCTGATAGTTTCTCTCTACGTTACTCATCGCAAATCCTCCTTTTACAAAACCGGTTCTCCTGCCAGGCTAAGATCCCGGCTGAATGTGTGCGTTTTCACGGGCTTTCCATCTGTGTCTCATCCGATACGATCCACCGGATTCACTGAAATATTTTCCCCCGTAATCCCCTGTACTGCATCCGGGGTGAAATCTGCGGCCGCATCCGGATGAATCAGCAGCCATTTGTTCTTCTGATAGAGAAGGCGATTCTCCCCCTCCCCGGTAAGCAGCTCCGGATGCTCCAGATCCGTGTTCGTCCCCGCAGTCTGGCACACAATCTGCCTCACCCCCGCAGGTGTCGCCATGCACGGAGCAAAGTGAAGTGTTGTAGCATACAGCTCCACGCAGGTATCCGCTGGCACATAGAACAGCTCCAGCCTGGACGCATCCACCCGGTCCTCCTCGATCTCCCAGATATGCCCGACAATCAGGACCACGGGCTCGAACTCGACAAGCACCTCGCTGCATTTGTGATACTCCAACGCGTTCAGGCGATTCACAAAGCCTGTGTAAAGGCCCACCTGGCACGCTGTCTCACCGTAGGCGAACTGTGTAAAGAATACCGCCTCGTCCATCTCCATCAGATCCCGGCAGCACGGCTCATACACCTCATGCTCCGGCATCTTACGCTCATACGCATACTGTCTCATCCCTGGTACTCTGATGTGGGGATGTACCGTCCCGTACGAGGCGAACGCAGGATCGTCCACCGTCCGGATCACCCGTCCCGGATTCGCCGCCCTGAGCATTTCCAGTATCTCGCTCATTTTGTCCCTCCTTTCAGGAAAACGTTTTCCTCTCTGATGAGGCCATCATAGCATCTAATTGCGGATTTGTAAATAAGTTATTTTATTTTGGCTATATTTTCGTCATTTATCACAATTTTTTATCCTAATAATTGTATATAAATCTAGGAAAAGCTTTTCCGATTGGAGAATACACGTAATCTTCCTCTGGACGCCCGTGTGCATACAAAAAGGAGCCGCCTGGATAGACAGCTCCCTCTTGGTCTCTATTGATATATGTAAAGCCTGCTATAAACACACTCCTGAATATTTTCCGCCATTTTCTTTGCTCTGGCATTATTGATTCCAATCCTTTTCGCTACAGCAAGAAGGTCCTTTATTCCCGGATTCACTCCATTTCCATTCACAGTTGTAGCATGTTCTCCTCCGATAGAGCTACTGTAAGTAAGATCATAGGCAGGCGAGAGTACCCATCTTTTTTCTGATTCTCTGTACAGATAAGTAAAGTTCCTGGAATGGTCATCCCTGTTATGTGCAAAGACATTAAAACACATAAGCCGGTAAAGCTTTTCACATTCTTCCATAGATTTCGTAAGCTGAAGTGTCAGCTTCATAAGAATATCATAATCAAGATTGGGGATTCTGTGCGATGTCTCAAGAAGTCCTGCCACAGATACCAT
>Ga0129308_1002906_pt1 | contig 13386 bp, 9 predicted proteins | sample L827metagenome_FD_94440 | JGI IMG/M metagenome (GOLD analysis project Ga0129308, IMG submission 94440) | Ring-tailed lemur group fecal microbial communities from Wisconsin, USA - L827 metagenome | ecosystem: Host-associated > Mammals > Digestive system > Large intestine > Fecal | place: USA...
AACGTTACCTCTGTGACGATATTCCCATCCTCATTTACATACTCATAGATAGTTTGAATGTCACACCAGATGCCATTTTCAACCTTAGCTATTTCTTCGTGCTTGCTGCCATCCAAATGTGTAGTAACAGTAGTCCTGTAGCCGGTTTCCTCGTCAATGCTGACTGTTATTCTATCAGATACAACCAGATTCCCGTCACTGTCATAGCTGTCGTTGTTGTATCCGACCTGATTTCCTTCGGCATCATATTCATATTTTGTAGATTGAATCAGGTTGCCCTTTGCGTCATAACTGTTGCACTCGTCCCATCTGCCCATGGCATCATATTTGTATCCTACAATTTGAATCAGATTGCCTTCTGCGTCGTATCTGCTGCATTTGGTTTGTCTGCCTATGGCATCATATTCATTTTCTTCGAATGCAATCAGGTTGCCCGCAGCATCATAGTCGTTGCATCTAATTTCGTTGCCCTCGGCATCATATTCAAATCTACGGAGTGAAAACAGGTTACCCTCAGCGTCATATATGATACATTCAATCTCTTTTCCTGTATCATCCCATTTATCAATCCTAATCAGATTTCCCTCTGCATCATATTGATACATTTCCAATTCAACTTGATTCCCCGCAACATCATATTTGTACTTCGAAGATACCATCAGATTGCCCGCAGCATTATATATGTTGTATTCAATCTGATTTCCCTCCGCATCATACTCAGGCTCATGGAATTCAATCAACTTTCCCTCTGCGTCGTATTTATTACACCTAACCCAATTGCTCGAACTACCATATTCAAATTTGTGGGATGCAATCAAGCCGCCCGCAGCATCATATTGGTTAAATTCAATCAGAAGCCCCGTAGCGTCATATTTCTCATATCCAAGCAGATTGCCTTCGGAATATTCACTGTGCATGATTAAATTTCCCTCGGCATCATATTGATTAGATACACTCAGGTTGCCAGCATCATCATAAAAGTACTTGATAAACTGAACCAGATTACCCTCAGCGTCATATTCGTAGTGCTTAATCAGTCTACCCTCGGCATCATATTCATCACTGGGATGTACGGGTTCCTCTGTGGGGGTGGTAGGCTCAGTGGTTTCTTCGGTGGGTTCCGTGGTCTCCTCCGGCTCATCGGGAATGTAGGTACCATCAGGGGCAACGATTCCGGTTTCTACTACTCCATAGGGAAACCCTCCCACCGTTATATCATATATTTCATAGCGGGTAACTCCTTCTGTATCGACATAAACACTTCGTTGATCAACCCACTCTGTGCCATAATAAACCGTAATGGTCTTGCTTCCTGTTGTATTGTAACCCAATGCAGGCTCGCGCACAGTAGTCTCACAGCCTGTTTCCTCATCAAAGTAGTAACTATAGTTCGCTTCAATCAGTCTGTTACCTTCTGAATCATATCTGCCTCTTTCTACCGTTTTTCCCTCGTCATAAAGCAAATAGTATCCATAGCTATTCGAAAAAGCAGTCACCTGCCCAATTTCGTCATATTCCTGTTCCCACATAAAATAAGTCCAGGTATCGTTATACTTTTCTGCCGTCTCATAAACCTGCTTGACCGGAATCCCTTTCTCGGTGTTTTCACACTCTGTTGTTGCGAAGACCACGTCAGGATTGTGATATTCATAGGCAGTCATGCCGGACAAAGCGCCGTTTCTGAGATAGGTGTATTCCTGACGTCCCCAACCTTCAATATCGCTAGCCGGAATGTCTACTCCTCTCTTAATAAATCCATCCTCATCATATTCCACGATTGAATGCTGCATGCGCCCGAACTCCAATCCATACCGGCAGCCGAAATCAACCGTCTTGATGGCTCCATTATCATAGAGCGTAACATCTCCGGAAAGCGTGGAATCGCCTTCACCTAATGTATCACGAAGCGTGCAAACCCCTTCCTTTTCGGAGGTATACGTAACCGCAAAGCTTTCCACAAAGGTTCCGGTTCTGGTGTCTGTTGTGACCTCATTCACCAGACGTCCCAGTTCATCATATTCTCTTTTTACAGTTGTATCCGCCTTACCGTTGGTGGTGGTAACAATGGTCTGGGGACAGGCTTCGGAGGCAAAATCCGTGTAGCTGACTACCCGGTTCAGGTAGGGATACTCCATAACCTTCTCCACTAAAACGTCATTCTCCCAGGTCAGAGTAACCTGAGCATAGTCTTTCTCAGAGTAAAAGCTCTCAGTCCTTCTGCCGGGCTCCTCGGGTTCAGTGGGAGCTGTTTCTACAGGCTCTGTGGGTGTGGTGCTGGGGGGCGTGGGCTCACTGGGCACAGTGGGAGCTGTTTCCACAGGAGTAGAAGGCTCCTTAACCCCCTCACCGAAGGCAGTCTCATCCACAACGGTAACCGCAGGCATGGACACCGCATCCCGCCGCAGTGCCCCGCAGCCGGAAAAGGCCTTGGCCTCCACGCTGCTCAGCTGGGTCTGGGAAGCATCCACCTTTGTCAGCTGCTCACAGTCCTGGAAGGCGCTTTCCCTGATAGCAGTCAGGGTGTCGGGAAGCTCGATTTCCTCCACAGCGCTGCCCGCAAAGGCGTTCTTACCAATGACCGTGACGCCGGACTGGAAGACGATTTTGCGGATACTTCCGGAAAAAGCGGCCCAGGGGGCGTTCTCCGGATGCTCGTAGTCGTCCATTTCGCCGGTGCCTTCGATGGTGATGATTCCGGTAACCGGGTCAAAGCGCCACAACAAATTCGGCCCGCACTGGCCGGATATCGCAGTGGCCGCACGGGCATTCGGCCCTGCCGCACCGCTGAAAATCAGCGAGACAGTGAGGACAACGACCAACGCAGCGGAGAGAATGCGATTAAATTTCTTTTTCATTTCTGCCAACTCCTTATATTTTCCTCTTTTTAGTATATATTCCATAAAACGGTTTGTCAAGAAGAGAATTAGTTGTAACGGCTCTGATTAACCTGGTACAATTTTGCATTTATATTTTCCTTACAGTATATACTTTTATAAGTATATACTTTATTAGAAGAATTGTCAAGTAAATATATATTGTTTAGAGTATATACAATATTGGGGGTAGAGAAATGATACAAATCACATTGGATACAGCTCTATCCAAGCGTCAAATGTCCAGGTACGAGCTGGCAAAGCGAACGGGCATCCAATATCACATCATCGATAAATACTATAAAAACAAGGTTGTCCGCTACGACAGCTTTGTGTTGGACAAAATCTGCACCGTCCTGAACTGCAGCATCTCTGAAATCATTGAATTCCAGCGAATTGATACGGATGGGGCTGTCCCACGTTAGCGGGACAGCCCCATTAAACTGCGCCATGGAACCAAAATTCCATGGCGCAGTCCTTTTATATTTGCAAAGGGGTTATTCCATGCCCATATTGGCATTGGCTTTCTCGGTCTTGTTGATTTTCCGCTGGTTCAGCACAGAGACAACAACCACAGCCACAGCTAGACAATCTTTGCAAAAATCCGAACACCCATGCAGCCCACAATCAGCATATCGTTTTCTCAAGGGCGAAGGGCGCTATCAGGGCTCGTTTTGAAGAATTAAAATACCGCCAGCACCGGCACCTCTGGGTGTCAGCACTGGCGGGAAATTTTTATCTGGCGTTCTGCTTACAGTAGGAGTGAATGGCAAGGCACAGGAACAGGGGCACTTCGATGCAGTATGCTCCCAGCATCACATAGGGCGTCCAGATGGCAAGGCTCCCAAGGTTCCAGTAGGCGAAATCAACCAGGGAATAGAAGAAGCTGGTCTGCAAGGCCACGCCGCCTGCCGGGAGGATGGTATAAATCCATTGTCCGATCTCGGCGGGCAATGCCATATACACAACGATTGGAAGGATGCAGCAGCCCAGCGCCAGGGAGAGGGCGGTCACCATATTCCGGAGCCTGGAGGAAAGAAACAGGGTGAAGCTCACCGTCGCCAGCATGCAAAGCAGATACCCTCCGGCGCTTATCCCTTGCAGAGCGCCCAGATTCAGGTTCGGCAGATTGACAATGGAATAGAGCATTTGCATGGAGGTCTTCGTGCACTCCCAGCCGAACAGGCTGTTGGAAACCAGAAGATACACCGCAGCGCAGAGGGAAAATGCAGCGCTGCAGATCAGAAGCGCAGAAGCTATTTTGGTTACGGCGAATTTCACCCGCCCAAATTTGGTGCAGCGGTAGATATCGTCGGCTCCCGTCTGATAGTCCGAAGTGAAAATGGGCGCGGCGATCACTGTGCAGAACAAAACGATGAGGAAGGACAAAAGCAGCTGGTAGTCCATGGCATCTGTAGTGTAGCCGGGATAGAGCTGGTAGGGCGTTTCCACCCGGCTGTATAGGCGTTTTGCGGCTTCCTGGGCTGCCGGATGATTTTCCTGCTCCAGCTTCATCAGAGAATCCAGTCTTGCTTCACAGGCACCGTAGAAGTCATCCACTTTCTCGGGGTCTATGTCCATCAGAGAAGGTGCGATGCCGGTATTCGGATCGGCGAAGGCTTCCCGGACGCCGTGAAGCAGCGGGGCGTAGGGCAAAATATCCGCTTCATAGACTCCGTCCGGCAAGTCATAGGTATTTTCCACACCGTACTTTGTTAGACAAGTTTGATAGGCTTCCACAGCCTGTCTTACCTTTTGCGGCGTTACCGTCCCTGCGGTGTCCGATTGCAGTGTTTTCAGATATTGCACCGCATTCAGGCCAAGGAGCTTTATCGTATTTCCGTTATCATCCAGATAGCTGACATAGGGAAAGGTGGTGGGAATGTAGGCCATCACCACGGACAGTGCCAGGGAGAGCGCCAGCAGAATCAGCGTGAGCCGGGTTTTGAGGACACGTTTCAGTTCCAATTTCATCAAACGCATGGTTTATCTCCTTTCCGCATCTTTCTGGGGAAACAGCCACAAATACAGGTCTTCCAGGCGGGGCGTCACAGCGGCAGAGCCGGCAACAGCAGCTTCCTGGGCCAGGTAGCGGATGGAGATTTCCCCGTTTTCTTCGTTGCGCAGATTGACAATGGGCAGCTTCCGCTCGTATTCCCCCAGGGCGCTGGCCGGGATTGTGGCCGTCCACACCTTGCCCTCCACCAGCCTGACCAGCTCCTCCGTGGTGCCGCAGGCCAGCAGCTTTCCGCCCTTCATCACCGCATTCCGGGTGGCGATGTACTCCACATCGGAGACGATGTGGGTGGAGATCAGCACGATCCGGTCATGGGCAAATTCCGAGAGCAGATTCCGAAATCGCACCCGCTCCCCGGGGTCAAGGCCGCTGGTGGGCTCGTCCAGAATCAGGACCTCCGGCTCGTTCAGCAGGGCCTGGGCAATGCCCACCCGGCGCTTCATGCCGCCGGACAGCTTGGCGATCTTCTTGCGCCGAACCTGGGTGAGGGTCAGCTGCTCCAGCAGCTCGCCAATTTTCCGCTTGCTGTCCGCCGCCGTCAGCCCTTTCAGCACGGCCACGTATTCCAGATAGTCCTGAACGGTGAATTCGGGATAGAAGCCGAACTCCTGGGGCAGATACCCAAAGACGTCCCGATACCGCTGGCCCAGGGTGGAAATGGGGATGCCGTCATAGGTAATTTGTCCGGAGGTAGGCTGCATGATTCCGGCAAGCATCCGCATCAGGGTGGTCTTTCCCGCGCCGTTGGCGCCCAGCAGCCCCCAGACGCCGGGAGTAAGCCCCAGAGAAATATCGTCCACCGCAGTCATGTCTTTGAAGCGTTTTGAAATGTGTTCAATACATAACTCCATAAAGTGTATCCTTTCAAGCAATTTGCATTTCTGCGTAAGCGCAGTGGTGGAGGAGATGGTGAATCTGATGACCGCAAAAGGCAATCAGCACGGCGCAAACCCCGACCCAGCCCGGCGAGAGGGTGAGCTCCAGGAACTGAAATAAATTCCGCTCTCCCAGGGCAAAGCCCATTATCAGCAGGCCGCACAGCGCCGTGCTTCCAGCCAGGAACTGCCGGGGTGAAACATGGCCCAGCAAATAGAGGCAGGCGCTGCTTGCCAGCAGAAAGGGCAGGCCCACGGATAGCACCGCACTGCCCGGCTGCAGGGTGGTTTTCATCATGGCGACCAGCAAGATGCCGCCAAGCATAACGGCATCGCCGACCCCGATGATGATCAGCCTGGCCATCAGCAGCCGGAGGGAGGAAAACCGTGCTGCCCCCTCCACCTCCTGCATCCCATAGCGGACGGAGCGGTAGAGGAAGGGCGGCGCCGTCATGAAAACGAGAACCGACAGACAAAACAGCAGCCCCTCCACGGACTGTGGTTCTTTCCAGTACCCCTGTCCAAAGAGACTGGACATCCAGACGCAGGCCCCAAGCAGCAAAGCGCCCTGTACGGCCCAAATCTTCCAGCCGAGAAAACGAATCTGCAAAAATAAGAATCGGGGGAAAGAAATCCGCCGCTGCCGGGAGCGTTCATTGGCCTGCTGCCGGGCCAGCAGCACCGCTGCCGCCATAGCGGAGGGGCGAACTGCTTTGTCCGCTTCATGGCAGCATTGGCGCAGCCGGGTTTCTAAGTCTTTATTTGTCACATTGCTCCTCCTTTTCGATTCTGGCTTTCAGGTGTTTCAGAGCGGCCCGGAGCCGGGACTGAACGGTGCGCAGAGGCGTCCCGGTGATCTGGGCAATCTGCCCGAGAGTCAGCTCCTGGCCGAACCGGAGCAGCAGCACCTCCTGCTGCTCCGGGGGCAGCGTGCGAATCTGCCGCCGGAAATTCAGGTCATCGTGAACTCGCTGGAAGCCTTGCTCTTCGCAGGAAAGCTCCTCCGGAAGGTCTTCCAGGGAGCACTCCCCTGCCCTGATTCTCCGGCCCATGTCCACGCAGGTGTTGGCGGCGATCCGGTACAAAAACGCCTTGCATTTCCCCTTATGTACATAGCGGTCATAATAGCGGATGGCTTTCAGGAAGGTCTCCTGGGCCGCATCCTCGGCCAGATCACGGTTCGGGGCATGCCACAGGCAGTAGCGGAGAATTTCAGGATATAGTAGACCGATCAATTCCTCCGCCGCCTCCGTGTCCCCCTGTCCAAGCCGCATCATCAGTTTCTCTTCACGCGTCAAGATCATTCCTCCCAAGGGCGTCCCCTCATATGATATAACGAATCGAGCACCGTGAAATGATTTCTTTTCAAAAAAATTTCTGATTCTCTTTTTTGATAAAAACACCCCAGGCTGCCGCACAGCCCAGGGTGTTGGGAAAGGTTCTATTTTATCTCGTATTGTGCACCGTTGATAACCAGACAGTGATCCCCTTTCCAGTGGATTTCCATATCGTAAAACTCGCCCCAGTCTCCGGAATAGACCCTTTGGGGCTCTTTATACAGCTTGAACGCCAGCAGGTTGATCTGTTCCTTTTCAAAAACATCAACCAATGTGTCCCCGCCCAATGCCCCCTGGTCGCTGTCAATCACCTGGGCGTAATACGCCCCATTGGGGGATTCAACCGATTTTACGACGATATTTTGAAACATCAATGAGAACAGTCCGAAAAAGCCAAGCGGAATGACCATGATCACAAACAGGATCAAAGCGATTATTTTCAGCGCTGTTGGCTTTCCGTGTTCTATCGTTAAGACCAGGCAGCAGCCGGCACATACAAATGCGCTGAGGATTTCACAGATTTCCCTGCACACAAAGATGGCAAACGCAGCATTGATCAGGGACAGGGGCGCCAGCAGCGCAAGCAGCACTTTTACGGCGCCGCTCTCAATCGGCTCCTTTTCCCCGCCGCCGAGAACGATCAACCAGACGGTCAGGCAGACGGCAACAACAGCGGCAGCAACGGCAGTGACACCGGAAAGCTCAAAACGGTATCCAAAGCAGCCGGAGAGCAGCGTACCAACGGGCAGGAGGAGCACCATCCCAAACAGCACACCGCCCAAAGCCGGTATCATCTTTTTCATCTTCGTCCCCTCATTCCATAGCTGCTTTTTCCCGGCCCAAAAGGTGTTTCTGTCCAATTTCAGGGCCGTTCATGCTGCTTTTTATATACCACAAAACCGCACAAAACGCAAGGGGGAACATTACGTCTGCCCTGCTACCTTCTTGACTCGTCATATTCAATGGGGCCTTCGTAGACCAGCAGATGGGTCACGCCGTTGTCGTCCAGGTAGATGTCCCGGAACTCTTCAGAGGAGCGGGATTCATGGTAGCTCCTGACGGTGACACGCCACATGCCTGCCCCATCGTCGTGGGAAACCTCCAAATCCAGGTAGTCCTTCAGCCTGGGGTATTCCAGCAGTGCCCGGCGGGCAGCGTCCACAGAGTTCGTGATGGAAACCGCATCGGTGTTTACAAACTCACTGGAGCGGTGGTTGAATTCAGGGGTTTCATACTTGGCCCTGGCATCCTCCCAGGAGAAGCTGGAAACATAGGGATTTTCCGCATAGGAGCTGATTTTGGCTTCGATTTCCTCCGCCGTATCCGGGTAGATTTCGATGGAGCATCGCAGGGGAAGCTCGTCGTCGGTGGACAAGTATTCCATATATACCAATTTCCCATTTTCATCAAACCGGTAGGTCAGCTGAGCGGTGCCTTCTGCCGCACCCTCCAGGCCTGTATAATCCCAGCTTCGAACGAAACGCACTACCTCATCACTGATGATTCCAACGCCCTCGGGGAAGGAGGTTGCGAAATTGCCCCGCTCCATAAAGCTTATGTTGAAGTCGTCGGCAAAGCGGTTCCACTCCATACTGGTGGACAGGGAGCGCACCCCCTGCCCCAGCACCTTGCTGACCAGCACCTCCGGGTCCTCCCGCACATCGCTGTAGTAAACGCCATGATACTGAACCGAAGTGTCCGTGCGGGGCAAAAGGGGATCGTATTCCGAAACATACTCCGGAAGCTCCCAATGCCGGATCCTCAGGAAATTCTCCCCATCCAGCCACTCTTCCATCGTGGATTCTTGGCCCGAAATGGACCGCCAGTGCAGACTCTTCCGATTTTTCAGCTCCTCCAGGGCGGCATAGCACCGTTCCACGGCGGCCTTCTGCTCTTCGGTGGATGCAGGGTTCTCAAAAATCCGGAATTCGGCGTAACCGGTGCAGGATTTGCCCGCTGTCATGTTCTGAAACACTTTGCCCAGGCGGTACATCCCGCCGGGCAACGCCCCATAGAGGTCGCTCCACGGGGTGGAAACCACGGTGTACATGCCGTGGGACAGCACATAATTGGCTTCCCGCCAGGAAATCTCGTCCGTCAATGTGGGCAGCACCTCCCAGCCGCTGTCCGTCTGCTTCTCGATCCAGTAATATTCATCGGTACGGATCACATCGTCATAGCCCTGGGCCTGCGCAAACATCACCTGGGAGCCGGAGCTGGTGAGCACATCATCCTCCACACGGAAATCGATCCCCCACTGCTTCATCAGGCGCTCGTCCTCCGTCTCTTCCGCAATGGGCCCAGCCTCCTCGGCGGACACAATGTGCTGGGAAGCATTTTCAAACGCAGTTTGAAGCTCTTCAAAAGAGTGAGAGAACGAGAAAATATCTCCACCCTTTCGTTCGGAATTAAAAATACGGATGTTTGTTAATCCACCGTTTGCACTAAAATAGGCCGTAATGGGCTGGACAATCTGCTGTCCAGCCTCTCCGATGAACCGGGAAGTGAACGTCAATTTTTCATAGGTTGATCCGTTGTCATTAGTAAGTTTCTCGGATTTGATGTTGAGCAGCTCTTTATCCGCAAGTGAAAACTCCGCAAGAAGGGACTCCAGAAAATCCTCGGTTGTATTCGTTGTATCTGTCGGAACCCACATGCCGCCGTTCCGGTCAAGGTAGGTGTAGTTCTGTTGGTTCAGCACCATATGTCCTTCCATTGTTCGATGATCCGTACTCCACCAGAGCGTGTTATCTCCATCCTTAAAAAAATGGGCCTGCCAGCCAATACTTCCTTCGTTGGTAGCATCATCGAAAAACACACCATATTGGTCCGCGGAAACGATGGCGTCCAATCCGTCAGAAATGCGCTTTGCGGTGAGCTGGGCCTCCGACTCCTCTTCTGTCTGGGTTGGCCCGGCGTCCGGCGTACTGGTCGGATTCGTCAGCAAGCACACCGCCACGAACAGCACCGCCGCCACCGCCAGCAGACTCACCCAGAAGCTGGGGCGGCGGTAATCCAGCACGGTCTTGATCCGCTTCTTCACGCTGACCTCCCCAAAAGCCACAGGGCAGGCGGCAAAGTGAAGGTGGGTGGTGGAGCAGCTGAGCAGAGCCGCCGAATAGCTCTTGCGCTCCTCCAAGTCCATGAACTGCACCACCCGCTCGTCGCAGGCCAGCTCAATGTCCTTGCACAGCAGGATGTAGGCGGCCCACACCAGGGGGTTAAACCAGTGCAGGGCCAGAGCCAGGAAACCGATCATCTTGAACCAATGGTCGCCCTTTTCCAGATGGGTGCGTTCGTGGGCAAGGATGTGCTTGCGCACCCCGGCGCTCAGGCCCATGGGGATGTAAATCTGCGGGCGGATGAAGCCCAGGATAAAGGCCGTCTCAATCCGGTCGCACTCCCAGCCCCCCTGGATTTTCACCGCCTCCCGCACCTTGTTTTTCAGGCTCAGATAGGCGTAAATCATGTAAAGGCCGAAGCAGGCGGCCACCCCCAACCACACATAAGGAATCACGCCCTTCCAATTTAGCGTGGGCTTGGAAAGCTCCGGGTTGGGCTTCTCCGGGGTGACGACGGTTGCTTCCGGCGCCTGGGCAGGCTCCTGATGCTGCGTCGGCGGCTCCGGGAGGGGTTCCCGCGGCGCCGGATCAGAAGAAGCCTGCCACTGTTGCCTTACCTCCGGCATGGGCTGCAAACTCAGGCTGCTCTGAATCTCAAAGGGCATCAGCAGCCGCAGGCCTGCCAGCAGCCACAGAAAGCAGATGAATTTCCGGGGTGCTTTCCTCAGCAGCACCCGCAGTACCATCACCGCCAGAATCACAATGCTGCCATGAAAGCTGGCTGTCAGGATATTTGAAAACAGGGATTCCATTTGAAGGCCTCCATTCTTCTTATCAATCTCGATGTGACCGCATTTGGGAAATCATTCCTCATAGCTGTCGATGATTTTGCGCAGCTGCTCCGCCTCCTTCTGGCTCAGGCGCTTGTTCTTGGAAAAAGCGGCGATGAAGGCTGGCACGGAGCCCTCAAAGGTCTCCTCCATCATTTCTTCCAGTCTGGCCTTTTGCGCCTCCTCCTTGGACACCAGGGAGGAGACAATGGTGTTCTCATTTTTCAGAACACCCCGCTCGGAAAGCCTGCGGATCACCGTATAGGTGGTGGCCTTGCTCCAGCCCAGCCCTTCCTTACACAGCTCCACCAGCCTGCCGGAGCCAACCGGTTCATTCTCCCACAGGATCAGACAGAATCGGTATTCACTTTCAAAAATTTTCGGTGTTTCCATATGCAGTTCCCCCTGTTTAGTTTAAGCTGTTAAACTCAGCTATGGCCAGTTTAACAACTTAAACCGAATTTGTCAACCCTTTTATCGCATTCTTAAGAAAGATATAAGCTTCAAATCTCCCCCCGTAAAGGAACTGCCGGATACCAACCAAGGTATCCGGCAGGAAAATCAAAATATGTCCGTTACAGGTGCTTTGCCGAGGAACTTCAAATATCCATCGCAGTAACCGTGTGGGCCCATTCTCTGGATTCCACAATGGGATAGACGCCATTTTCGGCATTGCACACTTCATAGGGAAGCCGTTCTTCCTCCAATTCCTCCAGATGTTGAACCTCACCATTCAGATAACTTCGAATCCGGGACGCAGTGGTACGCATCCGGCACATCAGTCCGCCGAGTCGAATGTCCTGTACCTCCCAGCCAAAGGGCTTGTACTTCTCCCGCCACTGTTTTTCCAGAGAAGCCCGAAAGCGCTCTGTCCGCCGGATGATTTCTCCGCATTCCTCCGCCAGCGCTTCCAGTCCGGGGCGGTCGGAGGCGTCATAAGCCTGTTTCAGCCGAATACCGAAGTCGCATTTGCGTTCCAGCACCAATGCCAGGTTCTTCATGGTCTCAAATACCACAGTCTCCCGCTCATTTCGCTGGGCCGCAAGATTCATTTCATCCGCACATGCCCGATAATGCGCCCCGCAGCCAGCGGCATCCACATGGCGGTCATACAGGCCCAGCATGGGATCCTGATACAGAAAATATTTTGCAGGCCCAGCAGAAATCATTCCGGGCGCAGGATTGTTGGGAACATAGTTCAACCGGGATGTCGCCATCATATCCTCATAACGAATGCCGGTGCACACCTGCATCCGGGCGGTCATGACATCCTGAGAGATGTCCACGGCCCCGGTATGGCAGACCTCTGCGTAATACTGCATTATCGGCAGCGTCGTCCAAAGGTCGCATTCATTTCCATTGTCGCCCCAGGCTGTTAACATCACATCAGAAACACCATGCTCCAAACAGCTCTCCAACGCCAGGCGGCTTGCCAGCATGGAGTGATCCAGAAGAGGCGCGAATCCGCTCCACTTCCATGCGCCGCCCGCAAAGCTGACATCGTCGCTCAGCCGGCGGTGGAGCTTGATATTCCGGTCGTATTTCTCCTTCTGGCGGGCATAGTAATCCCAGTACACCAGCTGCGTCCCCTCCGGAACTTGCTCCCGAATCTGCCGCTCGTGGGCAGGCCACTCCTCCTCCGGCAGGGGACGGAGGGCTTTCACAAACATATCGCTCCACATTTTTGCCGTAAAGCCGTATTCTCTGCAGATGGCCGCCACCCGGTTCAGATGGCGCAGAAGGATGGATGTGCGATTCTCCGGGCCGTGAAGGGCTTCGTATTTTCCCTTGCCCAGCATCTCCGCCTCATCCATGCCGATGTGGATTTTTCGACTGCGGAAAAGGCTTGCGCAGGTGGAAATCATGGTGCGGATCAGCGCATCCGTCTCCTGGGAATCCACCAGCAGAATATCCTTTGTATCATGGATGCTGTCAAATGCTTTCCAGTGAAAAATCCCGTTCAGATGAGCCAGTGTCTGGATACAGGGAATCACCTCGATGCCGAAAATTGACGCATAAGCATCAATCTCCCGCAGCTCCCCATGGGTATAGCGTCCCCGCATATATCCGAAATAAGGGTATCCTTCAAGTGTATAGGTGTCCTCCAAATAGAGTAGCAGGGCATTGTAGCCCATGAGTGCCAAACGGCGAATCAGCTTTTTCACCGTGGCCACCGTGGGCACGGCGTTGCGGGAGCAGTCCAGCATAAAAGACAGCTCCCGGAAGCGGGGCTCTACCTCTGTGACCTGTTCTGCCCCCTGGGCCGCAAAGCCAAGCATACGGCACAGCTGGGGCAGCGTCCGGTAGCAAATGGTGCCCCCCTCCTGGGTGCGTCGCAGGAATGCTCCCGGTTTCTCCCACTGAGTTAACTGCCAGCCGGCGAAATCCACCC
>Ga0129308_1002907_pt1 | contig 13385 bp, 13 predicted proteins | sample L827metagenome_FD_94440 | JGI IMG/M metagenome (GOLD analysis project Ga0129308, IMG submission 94440) | Ring-tailed lemur group fecal microbial communities from Wisconsin, USA - L827 metagenome | ecosystem: Host-associated > Mammals > Digestive system > Large intestine > Fecal | place: USA...
AAAAAGCTTGACAGTATTGGCGATGGTACAGCTGTATATGGTTCCCAATCCAAAACCCATGCACAATCCGTATGTAACGTACAGCCAGGAAACCGATTCTGCAAATCCCGATGCAAACATTCCTCCGCCGAATAAAAACGCGCCTGCAAAAACGACCCATCTGGGACCGTACTGATCCTGCAGTTTTCCGCCGATAATCATCGTGATCGGTCCGACTCCATTGGCGATCGTGAATGTCAGCGCCGTTTCCGACGCTGACCACCCAAAGGTCTGCGCCAACGGCCCTGCAAATACGCTCCATGCATAGATCGATCCAACGCACAGATTAATGATCAGGCTTGCAATCAGAGCCTGTATTTTTTTACTTTTCATAAATGATTTCTCCATCAAACATAGTCATGATGGTTTCACAGTTCAAGATTTCTTCAGGAGCAATGGCGAAGAGATTCTTGTCTACGACTATGATGTCTGCCAGTTTCCCTTCCTCCAAAACGCCGATATCATCTCTGCCATATGCTTTCGCGCCCCCTGCCGTATATGCGTAAAGCGCTTCTGAGAGGGATACACATTCCTGCGGATTGGTACTTGCCGGATTGCCATCATCATCAAGCCTTGTAATTGCTGCATAGATGCTTGGATACGGATTGAAATCCACCACCGGGTAATCGGTACCAAATGCCAGAACTGCACCTGCTTCAAGCAGAGATTTATGCGGCCATTCCCATCTGCATCTTTCCATACCGATTCTTCTCGGTTTTTCCATGAAATCAAGCGTCAGGTGATACGGCTGCATCGATGGCACAACACCAAGCTTTTGAAATCTCGGAATGTCATCGGGATGGATGTTTTCGATATGCTCTACTGTATTCGATATATTTTGGTTACCGTTTACCTGATTGGAGGCTTCGTACATATCAAGCGCCATACGGACTGAGCCATCGGCAATACAATGGATTCTGACCGGCAGCCCTGCTTCATTGGCTGCGATAACAGAGGCTTGCAGTTCCTCCTTTGGAAGATTCGGCACATCAATTCCCTTTGTATCCGGCCGATCGCTGTACGGCTCCAGAAGCAATCCCGTAAAGGTTGCCGTCACCCCATCGATGAACCCCTTTACGCCGTTCAGTCTGAGCTTTTCACTGTAGAGTTCCTGCTGCCACGCTTTGGCTTTCGTGAAGTCTGTATGTCCTGCCAGCTCTGTGTAAAGATGCATTCTTGCCGTAAGCTTCCCCTGCGCCTCCATTTCTTTTATCGAACAATACTTGTTGAAAACTCCGTCATCATAGGGATCGGCAGACATTTCACTGATGCTGGTGACACCGCATGCGGCAATATGTTTCAGAAAAGCTTCATTGATTTTAATCATTTCTTCCGTCTCGAAATCCTGAACCTTTACCATGGCTGGGGCAAATGCATCAGGCTCGAACAGCAGGCCTGTCAGTTCTCCGTTTTCGTCAACCCCTACGCTGCCGCTTCTTGGCTTCATATCCGGTGTTATTCCTGATTCCTCCAACGCTTTCGTATTCATCCAGAAGGTATGTACATCTGCTGAGATCAGATATACCGGTTTATCGGGGAATGCTTCATCCAGTGATTTCTTTGAAGGCAGCGGAGCATCGCCCCAGTTTGCAGGAAACCATCCCATTCCGAGAATCCGTTTCTCATCAGGGTGTTCTTTCGCATAGTTCTGAATCATTTCTACGCAATGCGCTTCTGATGTAGACGCGCTGATTTCCATGCACATATGCTCGCTTGCCGAGATTGCACCTACAAAGTAATGGACATGAGCGTCTACAAACCCTGCCATGATCAGCTTATCGCCATAATCCAGCACCTGATCCGCATCATATTCTGCCGCTTCCTCAGCGTCCAGCACTTTTACGATTTTATTTCCCTTTACAGCGACGCCGCCCGGGAAAGGCTTATCATCCTTTCCCGTGAATACAGCACTGCTTTTGAGTACAAAATCCGCTTTCATACTTGTCCTCCTCACCTTTTTGCCATTATGCAACTATGAATCCAACTACACCGAAGGCTATGGCGGCGACGATGGCCGAACCTAATACATATGGTGCAACTGCTTTAATCTGCGTCATGTTGGATACGCCTGTTCCGGCTGATGTCATAAATACCGCATCTGAGTAGAAACAGAATTTACTTCCGAAGGCTACACCTGACATGATGGCAGCAACTGCAATAGCAGGATCGATGCCCATGGAAACTGCCAGCGGAACGAAAATAGGAACGGTTATTACGATCAGTACCCAGAAGCTTGCTGCTGCAAATGCTACTGCCGCAACTACCAGGAATGCGATCATTGGCAATAATTGAGGCGGAATCGTCTTCGTAAGAGCCCCTATTATGTAAGTTGAGAATCCCATTTCATCATTGGTTGCTCCCAGTATATAAGCAAACATGATGATGAAGGCCAACGGAGCCATTCCCGAAAGACCTGCAAAGAAATTTTCGAGGAATTCCCCTACCGTCATGATCTTCTGTGCAACATACAGGATCAGCTGACAAACAACTGCGGCGATGATGCCGTTTACCACGTTGTTGTCCCATACCAGCATCACTACCACCAGAACGATGATTGGAAGGAAGAAGTTCAATGCCGATGTCGGCGCCGGTTCCTCTTCTTCCGTTGAGGATCCTACATTTATAATGGAAGCTCCGTCTGTCTCTTCTTTGACCAGCACCGGACCGCCCTCTGCAACTCTCTGATACGCTTTCTTGATCAGACCCACTTTAGGAATCACACCTACTGCCACCAAAAGGCATACTGCGATTGCCAGAATCGGGAAGAACATATACGGCAGCGCTCTCACGTAATCTGCAAATCCGAGTCCCTGTTCCGACATAACACCCATTGCGAAGGTTGCCCAGCTCGTAAAAGGAATCAGCACGCATACACATGCGCCCATTGAGTTTACGCCATATGCCAGATGTTCACGAGGGATACCGTTTTTGTCTGTTATTCCTCTCATCGAAGATGAAACCGCCAATACATTGAGATAATCATCTACGAACATCAAGATACCCATGATCCATGTGGCTACCATTGATTTCTTAGGGCCGTCGGCGATTTTGGAAAGCGCTTTGCCAAAGCCCTGCAAAGCACCGGATTTTTCAAAAAGCTTTATCATGCCTCCGAAGCCCAGCAGCAGAATCAACAGGAACTGATAGGATTCGTTGGCAAGCGCACCGTAAATCAGTCCGACATAGCCTGTGAAGAATTTTGCCTTATAGACGAGTACTGCACCTATTACAGATGACAGAATGATCATTTCAGGCATTCGTTTTGTGATAAGTACGCCGATGATTAATACCGCAATCGGTATACAGGATATAATTCCGTAATCCATGATAAATCCTCCTTTAGTAAATTTATGAGTTTTTTCGACAGTCCAATTGTATCGCTTTTCTGAATATTCATAAATTACCTAAAATTGTGATTTGTTTACTTCTGAATTACTATTCTGCTGCCTTTGGTGTTATATTCGTGTTATTTTTGTGGTATTTTTTATCAGAATTGTGTTATAATTTATCCAAATTCATTGTTCTTTGTGCTGAACAAAAAAGGGGGTTCTCATGATTCATAAAAACGATATGATGTTGCTGAACGACATCATATATAAGATCTATACCATAGAAGAGTTTGATGAAATGCGTAAATCGGTGCTTTCCTCGCTGAAATTCCTGATCCCATATGAGATTGGCACGTTTTATTTAGCGTCTCCGGAAAACCCTTATGAGCTTACGCGCCCTGTCGGGATCGGTCTTCCGGAAGAATGCTGGCAGAGATACTTAGACGAGTTTCAGGATATGGATTACACGCGCTGGACCTTTGCGGCACCCACTGCCAAAGCTTACCGGGAAACAGATCTGATGAGCGATGAGGCCCGCATCAACACGCCGTTTTACCAGAAAATGTTTGCTCCTGATCATATCCATTACTCGGCCATCCTTACCGTGATTCACGAGGGAACTTTTTATGGCTGCATCGACCTGTTCCGGACAAAGGATGATGTTGATTTTTCGGATGAAGAAATGCTGCTTCTGGATCTGCTGAAAGATCATCTTGGCTACCGCTTTTCAAAAAGTTACGAGTCCTTTACTGAAAGCAGGCGTCATTATCCAAGCCGCGATTTTCTCATGGATCACTACGAATTTACGCGCAGAGAAATCGAGATTCTCTACCTGCTGCTGGACGGCGTTTCCCGCGAAAGCATCTGCGAACAGTTATCCATAAGCCCCAATACATTAAAAAAGCACACATCTAACATTTACAGAAAAGCAGATGTGTGCAATTGGCGTGAGTTATTTAAATTGATGGAAAACGCACCTTTGTAAGCCCGCGCATTCTGCGGGATGCCCTACCTCTATTCATTCCATGATTACAGGAGGTTCAATTTTCGGGACAGCAATCTTTCCGTTATGATGTGAAACGCAACCAGCTGAACTGCAACACCCACAAACAACACGCCGATACCTACCTGTGAGAGTGCAAACTCATTCGCGATGAAATCGATTTGAGGTAAGTGTCTTGTCAGCCACACGTCTAACCCCGTAGCATCTCCAATGGTCAGAAGTGCAATGAGAATTCCCGTCAATGCCATGTTGATGGCAATGTATGCACCCAGTGAAAGCAGTGCTCTGAACTTTTCTGCCAGCTGCCCGATTGCCATCGCCGCATAAATCTGGTAGACAGACTTCAAAATCGAAAGTACGATCAGAATCAATATTTCAATCCCAACCAGAATATACCGAGGGTTTTGCCCAAGCTCCTGCAGCAGCGCTCTGAATCCTTTCACGACTTCGCCGAAGTTATCAAAGCTGATCAGAATCAGAATGGAAAGAAATGCCACGATACCGCTGATCAGCACAACCGCACCTGCTACAACGCCCTTCGCTGTAATCAGCTGCCAGGGCTTTACAGGAAGCGTATGCATCAGATAGCCTTCATCACTTAAAAGCCCCCGGTAAAATCTCAGAACCACCAGCAATACCGTTACGACGATCATGGCGATCATGATCGTGCCATAAAGCAGAGGCGTAACAAGACTGAGAATCTTCGCCATGATATGCATCGGGCCCTCTTCCGTAAATACCGATCCGGCAACATGAATTACGAGCCCCAGCAGCACAGACGCTACAATCAATGCCGCCCATATGATACTGATCAGACGTATGCTGGATCTGGCTTCATATTTTATCAATTTTCCTGTCATCGCTGTTCACCCCCGTAAAATGGAATCATTCGGAAAGTATCCCGGAATACATCATCGATGGACTTTCCTTCCTTTTCCTTGATGTCATCTACTGCCTCATGTCTGACAATTTTACCGTCCTTTATGAAGATCACTTCATCCAGTATTCTTTCAATATCCGAAATCAGATGGGTGGAGATCAGCACCGTACCCGATTCGTTGTAATTGTTAATAATCGTCGTAAGAATATAATCTCTGGCTGCCGGATCCACCCCTGCAATCGGCTCATCCAGAAGATAGAGCTGCGCCTTTCTGCTCATGACCAGAATCAGCTGCATCTTTTCTTTGGTTCCTTTGGACATGGTCTTAATTTTATCCCGGCTCTGAATGCCCATGGATCTGCACATATTCTCAGCTTTCTGCCGGTCAAAATCCTCATAGAATTCTTCAAAGATATCCAATACATCCATCACCTTCATCCAGCTGGCAAAATACGTTTTGTCCGGTAAATAGCTTACGATTGATTTGGTATAGACACCCGGTCTTTGCCCATCAATCACGATTTCACCGAAGGTAGGCTCAATCAGTCCATTGAGCAGTTTTATGAATGTCGTTTTGCCGCTGCCATTGGGTCCCAAAAGCCCGATCACCTTCCCGCGTCCAATTGTCAGATCCACATGATCAAGTGCCTTCACTCCCGAGAAATTCTTTGTAAGCCCGCGGCATTCCACAATGTTCGCTGCCTTCATTTATGTTCAACCCCTTTCTCCTGTATCATTTTCATCACATCTTCTGCAGGATAGCCTATGACTGCCATCTCCTCCATAAACCGATCAACGATTTCCTTCGCGATATGTTCCTTCATTTGTGCGATCAACCTTTCATCTGTCGTAACAGTTCTGCCTACTGTCCTGTTGGTGATAACAAGTCCTTCATTTTCCAGTTCACTCAATGCTCTCTGCATCGTATTGCGATTGACACCGGCTTCCTCCGCCAGTTCCCTTACCGTAGGAAAATTCCCGCCCATGGGGTACTTCCCTGCGACAATGCTGCGCATGAGCTGTTCCTTCAGCTGCGGCCAGATCGGTCTGCTGTCATCCAGTTCCCAGCCCATATCATCTGCCTCCCTTCTTAACGCTTTCCGCGGTACGCTTCTCATTGGCTCCTAAGCCATACCGCTATCGCAGCGTCCCTATTTTGTATCGTTGTCTTATGCACTTAGGACAATAATACAATAACCCATTGCTTGCAGTTTGTCAACAGTTTTTCTGTTTTCTTCTGCCACAAATTCGATTGCGCCTGCTCTCTTTGTTGGAATTACCGCCCTCTCCAGCAAATTGATTACCAGGAATGTCTTTCGGCAAACGCATTCGGGCGGTACAACAGAAACCATTTGTTTCAGGGGCTGACATCGTATATAATAATTATCATGAAAACAACAATCGATGCAAAAAAAATCACCATGGCTGCTCTCCTGGCGGCTCTGGCGCTCATATTTTCTTATATTGAAGTGTTGATTCCCTTCAATTTCGGAATCCCCGGCATCAAGCTGGGAATTGCCAATCTGGTCATTATCGTCACACTGTATTATCTGGGCGGACGATATGCCATCGCAGTCAATCTGCTGCGCGTTCTGATCGCCGGATTGCTGTTCAACGGATTCTTCGGCGCCCTGTACTCGCTGGCAGGTGCAATTCTGAGTCTGCTTGTGATGATCGTTTTGAAAAAAACCGGCGTCTTCTCCGTTGTCGGAATTTCAATTGCCGGAGGGGTCTCCCATAACTTCGGTCAGATTCTGATCGCCGCTGGCCTGATTTCCAATCTGAAAATGTTTCTCTACTTCCCGGTATTGATTTTTTCCGGAGTCATCAGCGGCGCCGTCATCGGAATCATATCGTACTTGATTCTGCAAAAGCTTCCTAAAAAAGGTCTGCTTACCTGATTTCTGCGTACTCATCGATTGGGACTTCGAAGGATCGCTTTTCTCTGGGAAAACGCTCATGACGCACATTATTTTCATCTGAATTCGCTTATGACAAAAATCCCCGATGGAATCAATTCCATCGGGGATTTTGAACATTCTATGTTGATTGCAGTTCCTCCGAACTGTCAAATCATGATATCATCTATGCCTGTGCTGGAGCTGCTTCTGCTGCCGCCGGCTTCTGTACCGGAGCCTTCTTCACTCTCTGGTTTAGAATTGCACCTGTCGGGCATTCCTTTGCGCAGAGACCGCAGTTCTTACAAGCATCGTAATCAATGGATGCCAGATTGTTTTCAACCTTGATGGCGTCAAACTTACATGCTTTCTGACACTTCATGCAGCCGATACAGCCTGTAGAGCATGCTCTTCTTGTAATCGCACCCTTGACTGCCGATTTACATGCAACATGTACCAGCTTCTTCTTTGGAATCATGTCGATGATGTGCTGCGGACAAACCTTGGAGCAGGCGCCGCATCCAATACAGGCTTCCTTATCAACCTGTGCAACACCGCCGGCATTGAAGATTGCATTGTAGTTACATGCATCCGCACAGTCGCCAAGTCCCAGACATCCGAAGGTACATGCCCACTGTCCGCCATAAAACATCTTGGCGTCTTTACAAGTGTGCAGTCTGTCAGCTTCCAGAATCTGCTTGGTTACGCTTACATTACCAGTACACATAACCATTGCAACCTGTGGATCTACATCTCCGGCTTCTACACCGAGGATTCCCGCGATCTTTGCTGCCACATCCGCTCCGCCTACCGGGCAGAGAGACGGGCTCAGATCCGGATTTTCAGAAAATGCGTTTGCATAGTCATCGCAGCCTGCAAATCCGCAGCCGCCGCAGTTTGCACCAGGAAGTGCTTCACTGATTGCTGCGACCTTTTCATCTACAGGTACGTACATCAATTTCGATGCAATTGTAAGGATGATACCCATGATCAAACCTATAACGGCTACGATAATAGCCGGTAATACTACTGATGTCATTTGTCGTATCCTCCTTTCCTAGTTGAAAATTCCATCTACTACACCGGAGAATGCCATAAAGGACAATGACAGAATCGATGCAGTGATCAAAGTGATAGGAATTCCCTGGAAGCATTCCGGAATACCCTTGCTGTCTTCCAGTTTTTCTCTCAGTCCGGCAAACAGCAGCATTGCCAGTAAGAAACCGATACCAGCACCTGCAGAGCAGAACAGAGATTCTACATAGTTGTATCCATCATTGATGTTATTGATACAAACACCCAGAACAGCACAGTTTGTCGTGATCAGCGGAAGGAATACACCCAGTGACTTATAAAGCGGTGGCATGTACTTTTTCAGCGTCATTTCAACCAGCTGTACCAGAGATGCAATAACCAGAATGAATACGATCGTCTGCAGATATCCGATTCCGAAACGATCCAGAACCAGATACTGGATCGGCCAGGTTACTGCCGTTGCCAGTACCATTACAAAGGTTACCGCGACACCCATGCCGACTGCAGAGTCTACTTTTTTGGATACGCCCAGGAATGGACAAATACCCAGGAACTGTGACAATACGTAGTTGTTGGTCAGGATAACTCCCATCATAATTGCTAAAATGCCAGTCATTATTTGTCAGCCTCCTTTCCTGCACAACCGCCGGCTGCCACACCGCCGCATGTATCAACTAACATACAGCCTTCGCAGCCGAACTCTTTCTTCTTGATTGCCTTGCCGCCGCTGAAGTAATTTACTGCAGCTACCAGCAGTGCGAATACGAAGAAACCGCCAGGCGCCAGGATGAATAATCCTGCCGGTGCAACAGCTGTGTTTGCATAGATCGCAATTCCAAATGCAGTTCCTGCACCCAGGAATTCTCTGATCAGACCCATTACGCCCAGAGCCAGTGTGAAACCGATACCCATGCCGACACCGTCCAGTGCGGAATCCACAACGCTGTTCTTGGAAGCGAACATTTCCGCTCTTCCCAGAATGATGCAGTTTACTACGATCAGTGGGATAAACAGACCCAGTGCGGAGTCCAATGCAGGCAGGTAAGCCTTCAGCAGAAGCTGAACAATGGTTACGAAGCCCGCAATTACTACGATATAGCAAGGGATTCTTACCTTGGAAGGAATGATATTCTTCAATAAAGCAATTACGATATTGGAGCATACCAGTACAACCAGTGTGGAAATACCCATACCGAGTCCGTTGATCGCACTTGTGGTAGTTGCCAGCGTCGGACAAGTACCAAGCAGGAGCACGAGTACAGGGTTTTCCTTGATAATACCTTTCGTTAATATGCTTAACTTACTTGTTTTCTTTTCGTTTGACATTTATTTCACACCTCCGCATTCTTTATACTGCGCTAACGCTTCTACTACGGAGCCATAAACTGCATTGGAAGTGATGGTCGCACCTGTAACTGCATCAACGTTCGCATCGTCATTGATGTGGCCGGCAGTTGCATCTGTTACGCCCTTGTACTGTTCCAGATAAGTCGGATCAGCAGCCTTGGTACCAAGACCCGGTGTTTCATTGTGACTTGTCACCTTGACACCTGTGATCGCACCATTGGCATCGATACCGGTCATAACGGTAACCGCACCGCCGAATCCCTTGTATTCAGCAGTTACTGCCATACCCGCTTTATTATCGGCGATATAGGCTTCTGTCACGCCGCCAACCAGTTTTCCATCATACTTTGTAAAGCTGTCACCTTCCGGTAATACTTCCATTCTGGCTTCATCCGCAGCTTTCTGCTGATTTGCATCGATCGTCGGCTGTGCAACAGCGTGAACGGCTGCCAGCGCCAGAGTTGTGATCAGACAGATGCAAAGCAGAACGATTACAGGAGTGACACTTTCTTTCATAAAAGATTTATTTTCCATTCTCATCTCCTCCTTTCGCAGCCTTTGGAGCCTTGAACATTCTGCCTTCACAGAACTTGTCAATGTAAGGAGTCAGGATGTTCATCAGCAGGATCGCGAAGGATACACCTTCCGGATAGGAAGCGAACAGTCTGATCAGCATTGTGAACAGTCCGCAGCCGATACCGAAGATGATCTTGCCCATCGGCAGAGTCGGTGATGTTACATAGTCTGTCGCACAGAAGAATGCGCCCAGCATCAGACCGCCTGCACAAATCTGGAAGATCGCTCCGTGAAGTGCTCCGCAGCCTGTTACGCCGCCCCAGATCAGTCCGAGAACGAATACAGTTGCAATGAAGCATACCGGAATATGCCATGTAATGACTTTTTTCCAAATCAGGAACAGTCCTCCGATGATCAGCGCCAGCGCACTGATTTCACCGATACATCCGTTTACATTACCCAGGAACAGATCCAGATTGGATGTCGTTACTGCGTTGATGCCTTCGTGAGAAAGTTCTCCCAGCGGAGTTGCAGCAGTTACTGCATCCAGGTGCTGTCCTCTTGCAGTCGGCCATGTCGTCATATCCGTCGCAAATGCGATGAACAGGAAGACTCTGGCAGTGACTGCCGGGTTTGTCAGGTTCTGTCCGAGACCGCCGAACAATCCCTTTACAACTACAATTGCAGCCAGAGCACCAACGATACAGATCAGATAAGACAGACCGGAAGGCATGTTAAATGCCAGCAGTACGCCTGTCAGCACTGCACTCAGATCGCCGATTGTCTGCGGCTTTTTCATAATTTTATTCAGTAAGTACTCGAATACAACGCAGGATGCTACGCAAACAGCTGTTACCGTAACTGCTCTGTATCCGAACTGGTAAATTCCGACTGCAAAGGCCGGAATCAGTGCGATCAGCACCATCCCCATAACACGCTGCGTATCGGTAGGGGAGACCATATGAGGCGCCGATGACACTTTCAATCTGCCGTAATTTTTGTTATCCATTATTTACTCGTCGCCTCCTTTAAATATCCTTTTGCCATCTTGTTGATGAAGCTCAGAGGTCTTCTTGCCGGACAGATAAAGGAACAGCTTCCGCATTCCATACACTGCATTACCTTCAGAGCATCCAGCTTGTCTGCATCTTTTCTGTCATATGCTGCCGCGATGGAAACAGGCAGCAGGTTGAATGGACATGCACGCGTACATTTTCCGCATTTGATGCAGGCCGTTTCTTCCGGAATCAGCGCCTGATTTCCGTCGAAGAACAGAATTGCATTGTTGTTCTTTACGATTGGAACTTCGTCCGAGAAAACAGCACGACCCATCATCGGTCCACCCATGATGATCTTCTTCGGTTCAGCTTTGTAGCCGCCGCAGGCTGCTGCTACGTCAGACAGTCTTGCACCGATCGGTACGATGATATTCGTCGGTCGATTGACCGCATTGCCGTCCACCGTAATTCTCTTCGTCGTCAGCGGTCTGCCTGTCTTCAGATACTGACCGATGAACGCGATCGTCGTAACGTTGGAAAGCACAACGCCCAGCTCTGCCGGCAGCTGACCGGCATTCAGAGTCTTTCCGAGGATCTCATAGATCATAACTCGTTCTGCACCCTGCGGGTATCTTGCTCTCAGTACGTTCACCTTCACATCGTCGGAATGACCCAGCTCTGCAATCTTCTTGTTCAGAGCCTCGATGGCATCCGGTTTGTTTTCTTCTACGCCGATGTGTGCTGCTTTCAGATTCAGATACTTCATGACTGCCAGAATACCTTCCACGATTTCCGTAGTGTTTTCCAGCATCAATCTGTGGTCAGATGTGATAAACGGCTCACATTCTGCCGCGTTGACAATCAATGTTTCAACTTCGTCCAGATTTTTCGGATTCAGCTTGATGTGAGTCGGGAACGATGCTCCTCCCAGACCAACAAGACCACTTGCTCTGATTGCCGCTATAAAGTCCTTCATGTCGTTTATAACAGGCGGCTTCACTTCTTCCCAAACTTCCTGTTTTCCGTCAGTTTCGATGACTACGACCGTGTCCTGTCCACCCATCATGGATCGAACGGTAGAAATCTCTTTTACTGTTCCGGATACGCTGGAATGAATTGGGGCACTTACAAATGCATCCGTATCTCCGATGACCTGTCCAACCTTAACTGCATCACCCTTTTTCACCTGTGGCTGACAAGGTGCGCCGATGTGCTGGGACATGGAAATACAGACAGTTTCAGGGATAGCCATTATTTCAGTTGCACAAGCAGCGGTATGCTTTTCGTGACTTACTTTAACGCTATTCAGGTGTTTACCCATGTTCAAAACCTTCCTTCCTTCCCAAAATTTAACATTATAATATGTTTACAAAATAATCGCCATAATAGCCGATTATATATAATGCTAAAATCATGCCAGTTTCGACAAGATCAAAAATTTCTCGACGAATTTGTTATTTTTTTGTCGAATCGGCTGATTTTTAAGCACCTGTAAAAATGCCATACGCGAGGGATTATAACACAAAATTCACGTAAAATCTACATACCTCGACAAGATCTCCATGATTCCTTCAATCTCACCATAAAAAAAACTGATCCGCGAATTCTTCGGAAAAAAATTACCGAAGAATCAGAAATGTCTTTCTGCATTCCGTGATCAGTTATCGGTTATGCGCCTTGCTCTCATTGTCGTTCTGCATCGAGCGTTTACGGCAATATGTGGTTCTGCATCATTTCTCTTCCAGCCTCAGAATCCGATAGCTGCATTTCGGGAGCATGTTCCATGCATCCTCTACGCGCAGGCCCCTGAGATTATTCTCCAGTGCGCGGATCACGCCGCTGTGCGTAACAATCACAAGCAGCCTTGAGGAATCCTCTTCCAGAATCTGACGCAGCCGCTTCACAGCGCGGTACTGCAGATCATAGAAGTTTTCTGCCCGATTGCCGATCTTGAAGGAAAATATATCTGCTCCGCGTCGTTCATACGCTTGCGGATCTTGTTCCCGGATCTCCCGAATCGCTTTGCCGTCCCAGGAACCCAATGCAATTTCGCGAAAGGCCTTTTCTTCGTTCATCTCAGCCTTCCAGCCGCAAACCTCATTGACAATCCGCGCCGTTTCCGCAGCACGCTGCAAATCGCTGGTATAAATCCGGCTGATGTTAGGAAGCGGAACCCCCGCTCCTTCCTGCAGCACAGTTTCCTGCAACGCAGCCAGCTCCCGCTTCAGCTGCTGCGCCATCTGCACAATATTCTGCTGCTTCGTTTCTTCCAGAGGTACGTCGTATTGTCCGATGAACATTTTCTCCGCGTGCTGCCGTGTTTCTCCATGTCGGATCAGG
>Ga0129308_1002909_pt1 | contig 13379 bp, 9 predicted proteins | sample L827metagenome_FD_94440 | JGI IMG/M metagenome (GOLD analysis project Ga0129308, IMG submission 94440) | Ring-tailed lemur group fecal microbial communities from Wisconsin, USA - L827 metagenome | ecosystem: Host-associated > Mammals > Digestive system > Large intestine > Fecal | place: USA...
ACGGATGTTTATGTGATCTACAACTGGTTCCTAGAGGAGAATGGCTGGCCGGTGCTGCCGGATGTTCCGCCCGAGAAGCGTGTGCTGGATTATGAGGATGTCTATCCGCTGCTTTATCTCAAATACAGGCTGTACCAGCCGGGAAAACGCAGGAAAATCAAACATCTTGTGATCGATGAGATGCAGGATTATTCGTGGCTGCAGTATGTGATTCTGGAGCGGCTGTTTTCGTGCAGCATGACGATTCTCGGGGACAGGGCGCAGACGCTCGATGTCTGTCAGCAGGATGTCACGCGTTTTCTGCCGAAGATTTTCGGGCGCGGTGTGAAAACGCTCGAGCTGAACAAGAGCTACCGCAATACGGCGGAGATCTCGGAGTACGCGGCACGTCTGACCGGAGTGCAGGAGCAGGAATATCTGCGCAGGCACGGCAGGCCGGTGGAAGAGAGAGCCTTCGGGACGATGGAGGAGGCGCTGCAGGCAGTCTGCCAGGAAGTGCGGTATGCGGCGGCATCCGGGAAATGCAGCAGCGGTACGGAAATATCGGGAAATCGTACCGGCAGCACGGAGATATCAGAGGAACATACCGATAGTACAGAGATATCAGGGAACCGTACTGGCAGCACGGAGAATGCGATGTGTGTTTACGAGACGGTGGCGGTCCTCACGATGACAGAGCGTGAGGCACTGGAGGCGTACACGTATTTGAAGGAGCGCTGCGCGGACGTCTCCTATATTGACCGGGACAGCACTTCCTTCCGTAAGGGCATCACGGTCACGACCTTCTATATGGCGAAGGGGCTTGAGTTCGATCAGGTTTTCGTAGTCGGGGGCGACCGCAGCAACGCATATTATAGGCAGTTCCAGTATATCTGCGCGACGCGCGCGCTGCATGAGCTGAGTGTGTTTTCCGTAGAAAAAACGTAAAACCTCATGCGGCAATATCTTTTTTGCGGTATTTGTAAAATGCGGTCGCGATGGCTGCGGCGCTTACAGCCAGCCCGATGGCGATCAGAGCCGGATCAAGTCCGCCCTCTGAGATGATATCGGCCGAGTCGGCGTACCCAAACGGTGTGATATATTTCAGAAAATCAGCCTTGTCGCTTAAGTTGGCGAGCAGGCCGAGAAAATAGAACACGGTTGCGAGGCCGAGTCCGATGCCGGTGCCGCCCCGGTGCAGGAACGCGGAGATCCCGAAGCAGATGGAGGCAATTTCAAGCTGCATCAGCAGATAAGCGAGGTGCATGAGCAGAAATTCCTTCCATGCAAAGACTTCGCCGATCAGGGCCGCCGACAGGACGGCGGCAAGCGCGGATGCCGCATTCAAAAGTATAATCTGGGCGGCTGCGGCGAGCAGCTTCCAGAGAACGACGTGCGTGCGGCTGACCGGGTGTGTCAGAAGAAATTCGGCGGTGTGGTTGCGTTCCTCGCCGGAGAGCGCGAGGATCCCGAGCAGCGCCGCGTACAGTGCGCCGCCAATCCCGAGAATATTGCCGCATTCGATTCCATAGAAGCCCATGAGGTCGCCGAAGCTGATCCTGTCCATGCCAAATGCTGCCGTAAATGCGCCAAGTGAGGCGAACAGGCGGCTGAAGGATTCCATCTGTTCCTTCATTTCCGGAAAAATCATGATGCAGATGAGAATCATCGCGGCAATCCCGGCGGTCCATACAAGCAGAGCGGTACGTCCGCGTCTCATTTCATGACGGAAGATGGTCATTGCAGGTCACCGCCTTTCTCAGAATAATAATGAAGAAAAATCTCATCAAGCTCCGGTTCGGCAATCGTCAGATCTGTGAACGGAGAATCCGCGAGCAGGCTCATCAGCAGGTGCAGATCCCCCTGATAGAGAAAGCTGACGGACGGGCCGTCTGCGCGTACGTCCCGGATGTTCTGCCCGGGGAGCTTCTGGATGAGGCCGGACGCGTCGTGGAGCGTCACGCGCTTGGCGTTTGTGCGGGAGAGCTCTTCCACTGTGCCGCATGCGATGATCGAACCGTCGCGTATGATGGCGGCGCGGCTGCAGTAGCGCCGGATCTCCGAAAGGACATGGGAGGAGAGGAAGAACGTCGTCCCTTCCCGGCTGCGTTCCTCGATCAGATCAAAAAATTCCTTCTGCATCAGCGGATCGAGGCCGCTCGTCGGCTCATCCAGAATACAGAGGGAGGGCCTGTGCATAAACGCGCAGACAATCGACACCTTCTTGCGGTTGCCAAGCGAGAGCTCCTCGATACGCCTGCCGGTGTCAAGCTGCAGGCGGCCGCAGAGAATGCGTGCTTCCGCAAGGCAGGCCGCGGTCTTTTGGCGAAGCCCTGCCGAAAGGCGGATAACATCCCAGACGCGCATTCCGCTGTAGAACAGGGCCTCCGACGGCATATAGCCAACCTCCTGCAGAATTGCTTCGTGCTCTTCAAGGATGTCCCTGCCGAGCACCGATGCCGTCCCCGAGGTCGACCGGATGAGCCCGAGCAGCGTCCGGATTGTAGTGCTCTTTCCCGCCCCGTTCGGTCCGATAAAGCCGAAAACCTCGCCTTCGCCGACCGTCAGGTTCAGATGCTCGATCCCTCTGGTTTTTCCATAAAATTTCGTCAGATCCTTTGTGCAGATCATATCCATACCCAGGCATCCTCCTTTTGCAATGTAACTGTCAGAGCTGTGGCTCAGACAGCCGTTTTCCCCGACTAAATCGTAATCTATCATATCTGTATTGACCGTTTTTGAGAAGCCCTTTTCTTGCATTTCGTATAAAATAGTTCTATACTGAGTACAGATCAGCCGCTTATCGAAGAGAGGGCTGCTGCTGTCCGGACTGTGGTATCGTTTCTGCCTGGCCGGAACGTTGCTGTGAAGTCTGTGGGAACACGTAAATACAATCAGGATATCGTACAAAGTAAGGCCCGCCCGACGTGGCCTGGAAGATGGAGCAGAGCATATGGAGATAAAAGGATTAAGCCGGAAGATATATCTGGAGCTGCCGCAGCCCGACGAGGAGGACAATGTTTCCGGCCAGCAGAGGATTCTGCGGGCGCTCGCGCAGCTTGGGATCAGGGCGCGCATTTCGCTGCGTGTGCTGCGGGCGCTGTACCCGCTGTGCGACAGGGCGCAGTGGAAGGTCACGGTGACACTGGCGTATGATGGCGCTGGCTGGACGGTGGTGTTGATCGAGCCGGGCGATACGTCCGGACAGCATTACGGGCTGGCGGCGGATCTTGGCAGCACCACAGTTGTCATGCAGCTTGTCGATTGTAATACGGGAGAGGTTGTGGCGCAGGAGAGCAGCTACAACGGTCAGATCGCGTTCGGGGAGGATATCCTGACGCGGATTTTTTACAGCAAGGATAAGCCGGAGCAGCTCGAGAATGTGCGGTGTGCGACGGTGGCGACGTTCACAAAGATCATGGACGCGCTCTCGGAAAAGACGGGGATCGACGTCAGGAAATGCGGCGCGATGGTCGTCTCCGGTAATACGACGATGATTCATTTCCTGCTCGGCCTCGACGTGTTCTGCGTGTTCTCATCGCCGTACGCGGTCAGGACCGACCGGCCCGGATTTTTCAGAGGAGAGGAGCTGGAGCTTCCGGTTGCGGGCTGTGTTTTCTGCTGTCCGGGCAAGGCAAACTATCTCGGAGGCGATATTATCAGCGGAATGCTTGCGACCGGGATGTACAAAAAAGAGGAGATCACCGTGTTTTTTGACGTCGGGACGAACGGGGAGCTCGTGGTCGGCAACCGGGATTTCCTGCTGTGCGGCGCGGGCGCTGCGGGACCGGCGCTCGAGGGAGGCAGCGTGAAGACCGGGATGCGTGCGGCGGAGGGAGCGGTGGAGCGTGTGAAGCTTGAAAACAGCACGTTTCTTCTGGAGACGATCGGCGGCAAAGCGCCGAAGGGCATCTGCGGCTCCGGCATTGTGGACATGGTTTCCGAACTGTTCCTGAACGGGTGGATCGATCTGCGCGGCAAATTTGTTCCGGAGCGGTCCGAAAGGATCGCGTGGGTGCAGGAGGCGGAGGAGTACGGCGTCACGTATGCGCCGGGGCTTGTTTTTTATCAGAGTGATATCGAGGAATTTATCAGAACCAAGGCTGCTGCGCACACGATGATGGAATACCTGCTTTCGGAGGCGGGGATGACGCTTGACGACGTCAGCGATTTTTACATGGCCGGTGCATTTGGGACGCATATTGACAGGGAATCGGCGGTCAATATCGGCATGTACCCGGATGTGGAGCGCTCCAGAATCCACGCGGCGGGCAACAGTTCGCTCGAAGGGGCGCGCCTTCTGCTGCTCGACCGCGCCCTGCTTGACGAGCTGGATGGGATTCTGGATCTGATGAGCTACGTCCAGTTCGGCGCCGTTGAGGATTTCGTGCACCGCATGGTGGCGGCGCGCGCGCTCCCGCATACCGACATGGAGCGCTATCCGACCGTGATGGAGCGGCTTGGAGCGCGCGGCAGTCATCGGCAGCCTGAAAGCAGATAACCGTGATTCTCCCAGCAACATTTTCATTTTGCGGGATGAAGTATAAAAAACAGGTTTCTGCAAATAATCTCCCTATAGAAAAGTAGGCGCGCTTACTCTGCGCGCCGGCGGCGGGCTGGATCTGTGCCTTTGCCGCACGGAAAGGGAGAAACAATATGAAAGACAAGGTATTTGGTGTACTTCAGCGTGTCGGCCGTTCATTCATGCTGCCGATCGCAATTCTGCCGGTTGCGGGCCTGCTGCTCGGGATCGGCGGTTCCTTTACGAATGAGACGATGCTGGAAACGTATGGATTGCTGCGGCTGATCGGGCCGGGCACAGTATTCGCCGCAATTTTTCAGGTAATGAGCAGGGCGGGAGATATCGTATTCGCGAATCTTCCTATTTTGTTTGCAATGGGCGTTGCAATCGGCATGGCGAAGCGCGAGAAGGATGTCGCTGCTCTGGCGGCCGCGATCGCCTTTTTGATTATGCATGCGTCGATCGGAGCAATGATTGTGATTCATGGCGGGGAGCAGGGGCTGCTTGCCGGTGCGACTGCAGATGTTGTCGGCATCACCTCTTTGCAGATGGGCGTTTTCGGCGGTATCATCGTCGGGCTTGGTGTGGCGTATCTGCACAACCGCTTTTACAGGATTGAGCTGCCGCAGGTACTGTCGTTCTTCGGCGGGACGCGGTTCGTACCGATCATCAGCGCGCTTGTCTATACGTTTGTCGGGATTCTGATGTACTACATCTGGCCGCCGGTCCAGTCTGCAATCTATATGGTCGGAAATGTCGTGCTCAATTCCGGGTATTTCGGGACCTGGGTATATGGCCTGATGGAGCGTCTCCTGATTCCGTTCGGCCTGCATCACGTATTCTATCTGCCGTTCTGGCAGACGGCGGTCGGCGGCACCATGACGGTGAACGGGCAGCTCATTGAGGGTGCGCAGAATATTTTCTTTGCGCAGCTTGCGGATCCCTCGACGACGCAGTTCGCAGTGTCGGCGACCAGATTCATGTCGGGTAAATTCCCTCTGATGATTTTCGGACTTCCCGGAGCAGCGCTCGCGATGTATCGGACCGCTCTTCCCGAAAAAAGGAAGGCGGCGGAGGGGCTGCTGCTCTCGGCGGCGCTGACTTCGATGCTCACAGGCATCACGGAGCCGCTGGAGTTCACCTTTCTGTTCGTTGCGCCGCTGCTGTACGGGATTCACTGCGTATTCGCGGGACTTGCGTATATGCTGATGCACATTTTGAACGTTGGCGTTGGCATGACGTTTTCGGGCGGCCTGATCGACCTGTTCCTGTTCGGCGTCCTGCAGGGAAATGCGAAGACGAACTGGTACTGGATTCTGGTTGTCGGCGTCGGATACTTTATCGTGTACTATTTCCTGTTCGGCTTTCTGATCCGCCGCCTCGATCTGAAGACGCCGGGGCGTGATGAGACGCAGGAGGTGAAGCTGTACCGCAGAAGCGACGTGGAGTCGCGCAAAAATGGAGGCGCTGACGGCATGGCACAGAGCAGCGGCGGGAGCGCTTCCGATCCTGATAAGGCCAGATCGGCCGCAATCTGCCGTGGACTTGGCGGTTATGCGAACATCTCAGATGTGGACTGCTGCGCCACGAGGCTGCGTTGCACGGTCTATGACGCCGCGAAGGTCGACGACGCGCTGCTGAAATCAACCGGGGCCTCCGGCGTGATACACAAGGGCAACGGCGTCCAGATTATTTACGGGCCGCAGGTAACGGTGGTGAAATCAAAGCTTGAGGATTATCTCGAGGAAGCGCCGCAGGAGGATGCGTACGCAGCGGATGCAGAGAATTACGCAGCAGAGGCATATGGAACAGATAGAAAGAGCCGTGCGTCAGGTGTGCATGGAGCGGATGCAGAGAATTACACAGCAAAGACGTATGGAACAGATAGTAGAAACCATGCGGCAGATGTGCATGGAGCGGATGCAGCAGGGACATTTGGAACAGATAGAATGAACCATACGTCAGGTGTGCATGGAACGGATGCAGCAGGGGCATTTGGAACGGATAGAAAGAGCTATACGGCAGGCATATCCGGAACAGGTACGGAAGATCTTGCAGCGGAAACGCGGGATCAGATACGTGATTCGGCATCGCCTGGTTTGTCCGAAGCGCATCCGGTCACAACCGTTGTGATTTCGAGCCCGGTCGGCGGCTTTGCGGATGATCTTGCGGCTGCGCCGGACGAGGCTTTCGCTTCAAAAATGATGGGGGACGGTGTAATCATAACCCCGTCGGAGCAGATTGTGCGCGCGCCGGAGAATGGAGAGGTGATCTTCGTTTTTGAGACGAAGCATGCAATCGGCTACCGGACGGACACCGGAGTCGATCTGATTATCCATATCGGTATCGACACGGTGAGCCTGAACGGAGCAGGCTTCGATGTCTACGTCACCAATGGACAGAAAATGAAAAAGGGCGAGCCCATGATGCGCCTTGATCTCGCATATCTGCGGGAAAACGCGCCTTCGCTCGCCTCTCCGGTCCTGTGCACCGAGCTTGCCGAAAATCAGACGGTCCGCCGTCTGGTGTCAGGCCCCGTCCGGGCAGGCGAACCGCTGTTCGCAATCGATACACAGGAGGATATTTCCATGTAAGCCGCCTCCGACTGCTACAGCATATCAATAATCTTTGCTGCCGCAAGCGAACGGTTGATAATATACCGCTCTGCCGGCGCAATGTCGGCGTCGGCGTCAAGCTGGAAATCCCGCCCATCGAGGAATGCATTCGACAGCTCGTAGACGTAGTACTGCGAGTCTGTCTGCTCCTCCGTGAGCGCGTCTCCCTTCACACGCATCTCTTTCGTGTCAGTCTCCCTGCCGAGACTCAGATCGGTCAGCGTCTCAAGCATGATGCAGAAATGCTCCTCGTCCCAGGCGGACATATAGATACATTTGCACAGGCCCTTTGAGAAGAACGGATATGCGGAAAAGCAATCCACAAGCTCCTTAAAACGTGTCCGGTGTCCCGAATCCTCAAACATACGCTCCGCATCCAGAGCGGTAAAACAATTCTCTTTCCAACCCATAATCTTCCTCCCTCAATCGTCACAAAACAGTTCGTTCCGCTAACTGGATTATAATCAAAAAATGAGGAAGCCACAATATTTTTTAAGAAAAATGTAAAAAATGTTCTTCTTTTCTTCTAACTTTTAGAAAAAGTTCAGAATTTGCAGGGTTAAAAAACATGGTAAGGTATGGTATACTCCAAATGACCAGATTACTAAACCAGGTCAGGAAGAGGAATCATCTGTGGAAAATCAAAGTGAAAAGACAACGACTGAAAAACAGGGAAAGGATTTGTGGAGGAGTATCAAGTCTCTCAGCCAGAACGCGAAGCGGACGAAGGTAATCCCGGAAGAGCTGCGCATCCCGGACAATATAATTCCGATGAAGCGCTATACGCCGGATGTGACCGTCGGTCTGTCGGCGGAGCAGGTACAGGAGCGCATCTCACAGGATGCGGTAAACCATGCCGTCGAGGCTCCGTCCAAGACTGCCAAGGAGATCGTCTGCAGTAACGTATTTACTTATTTTAATCTGATTTTTTTCATTATAGCGGTGATGCTGATTTTTGTCGGATCCTTCCGTGATCTGACGTTCCTTCCGATCATTATCGCGAATACGCTGATCGGTATCATACAGGAGCTGCGCTCCAAGAAGACGCTTGACAGCCTGAGCCTTCTGAACGCACCAAAGAGCACGGTCGTCCGCGGAGGACAGGAGAATGTGATTCCGGCCGAGGAGCTCGTGCTTGATGATATCGTGGTTTTCACAGCCGGGAATCAGATTCCGGCGGACGCGGTCGTCGAGGACGGAGAGATTCTTGTCAACGAATCCCTGATCACCGGCGAGGCCGACCAGATCACGAAGAAGGAGGGCGCCACGCTGCTTTCCGGCAGCTTCGTTGTGTCGGGGCAGTGCCGCGCACGCATCGACAAGGTCGGCGAGGAGTCGTATGTATCGAAGCTGACGCTTGAGGCCAAGGCGATGAACGATGAGGAGACGTCGGAGATGATCCGTTCTCTTGACCGTCTCGTCAAGATTGTCGGCGTTATTATCATTCCGGTTGCGATCCTGCTGTTCAGCCAGCAGTATTTTATCAATGAAGCGACGGTGAAGGACAGTGTGACGGGGACGGTCGCGGCGATCATCGGCATGATCCCGGAGGGCCTGTATCTCCTCGCGAGCGTTGCGCTGGCGGTCAGCGTCATGCGGCTTGCGACGCAGAAGGTGCTTGTCCATAATATGAAATGCATTGAGACGCTTGCGCGCGTCGATGTGCTCTGTGTCGACAAGACAGGAACAATCACGGACAATACGATGACGGTCAAAAAAGTGCTGCCGCTGTATCTGCGGGATGCGCAGCAGGATGTGCAGACAGCCGGTGGTGTACTGGCACCGGGGGTACAGACTGCTGTGAATCTATCTGCAGGCGCACAGAATGCCAGGAATGTACCGGCAGCAGGCACGCAGGACACTGTGAATGTACCGGCAGATACGCAGGGGACACAGGCTGTCAGGAGTGCACAGGCAGCCGGGGCCTCGCAGGATGCATCCGCAAATTACGATGCGGTTGCGGATCTTCTCTCGGATACGCTCGAGGGCGATGAGGCCGATGATCCGCAGTTTGCGCCGGAGAAGGCGGCGGAGTTCGAGCTTGCGGTCGGAGATTTTGCCGCTGCGATGGCGACCGACAATATCACGATGAAGGCGATCAAGGATTACTTCCGCAAGAGGAGCGGGAAGCGCCCGGAGCGCGTGTTTTCCTTCTCCTCGGCGACAAAATACAGCGGAGCCGTATTTGAGGACTGCAGCTACGTGCTCGGCGCGCCGGAGTTTATCCTGCGCAGCCGTTACGAATCCTGTGCGCCGCAGATTGAGCGCTACAGTCGTCAGGGCTACCGTGTGCTCGTTTTTGGAAAATATCAGGGCATTCTTGACGGCAAGGCGCTGCAGGATGAGGTCGATCCGATGGGGATGATTCTGCTCGCGAACCCGATCCGCGAGAATGCGAAAGAGACGTTCGCGTATTTTGCGGAGCAGGGCGTTGAGATCAAGGTGATTTCCGGGGATAACCCGGTCACCGTCTCGGAGGTTGCCAAGGAGGCCGGGATCGCGAATGCGCAGCGGTACGTTGACGCGTCCACCCTGCCGGATGAGGATCTGTGTGCGGCGGTAGAGGAGTACACGGTCTTCGGCCGCGTTACGCCGGATCAGAAGCGCAGTCTGGTAAGTGCGCTCAAGGCAGCAGGACATACGGTTGCGATGACGGGAGACGGCGTCAACGACGTGCTGGCGCTCAAGGATGCGGACTGCAGCATCGCGATGGCGTCCGGAAGCGACGCTGCGTCGCAGGTATCACAGCTCGTGCTGCTTGAGTCGGACTTCTCCAAAATGCCGTCCGTAGTTGCCGAGGGCCGCAGAGTCGTCAACAATATCGAGCGGACGGCGAGCCTGTTCCTCGTGAAGAATATATTCTCGTTGCTGCTGTCGATTTTCTCGATCGTGCTTCAGATGAATTATCCGCTGGAGCCGTCGCAGATTTCGCTGATCAGCATGTTTACAATCGGTATTCCGGCATTCATCATGTCGCTGGAGCAGAATACGAACCGCATCAGGGGCCATTTCCTGAGCAACGTACTGTTCAAGGCGCTTCCGGGCGGCCTGACGGACTTCCTCGTCGTCGGTATGCTGTACGTTTTCTGTACGGAGTTTAAGGTGGAGGCGACGGATGTCTCGACCGCGTCGACGATCGTGCTTGCGATTGTCGGGCTGATGATCCTGTACCAGATCGCGTCGCCGATGACGAAGTATCACTGGTGTCTGTGGTTCTGTATGGCGGCCGGACTGGTTTACTGTATGGTCTTTGTGAGCAAGGTGTTCGCAATCACCAGCATCTCGAAGCAGTGCATGATGCTGCTGATCATTTTTGCGATTATCACGGAGCCGACCTTCCGCTATCTGAGCCTTGGAATCCGCAGGCTTTCCGCGTGGTATCTCGACCGGAAGCAGCGCCAGAGGGTTGTCGGGAAGAACATTCGGCAAAATGCGTAAATTTTAGTGGATTTTGTGGCGATTAATTGATATACTGTGCATATCAGAAACTGTGCGGGCTGCGTGCAGCTTTCAGGGAGGAGACAGAGACAAGATGAAAAGAGTTCTTTTGAAGCTGAGCGGTGAGGCGCTTGCTGGTGACCGCAGGACCGGTTTTGACGAGCCGACCGTGATGAAGGTTGCCAGTCAGGTGAAGACGCTTGTCGCTCAGGGTATGGAGATCGGTATTGTGATCGGCGGCGGCAATTTCTGGCGCGGGCGTTCGAGTGAGAAGATCGACCGCACGAAGGCGGATCAGATCGGGATGCTGGCGACCGTTATGAACTGCATTTATGTATCAGAGATTTTCCGTTCGGTCGGGATCGGCACGGCAGTGATGACGCCGTTTGCGTGCGGTGCGTTCACAGAGCTTTTCTCAAAGGATAAGGTGATGGAGTACTTTGCGCAGGGCAAGGTCGTTTTCTTCGCCGGAGGTACGGGCCATCCGTATTTCTCGACTGATACGGCGACTGTGCTGCGTGCGATTGAGATTGAGGCGGAGATCATCCTGCTCGCGAAGTCGGTGGACGGCGTGTATGACAGCGATCCGAAGGACAATCCGGACGCGAAGAAGTACACGGAAATCTCGATTCAGGAGGTCATCGACAGGAAGCTCGGCGTCGTCGATATGGCGGCTTCGATCCTGTGTATGGAGAACCGGATGCCGATGCTGGTGTTCGGACTGAACCAGGAGAACAGCATCGTGAATACGGTGAACGGGACGCTTGACGGTACGACGGTCACGGTGTGACCGTACACAGGACTATGCAAGAGAACAGGCGGGCGCGGTCCCGCATCAATAGAAGGAGGATATCCATATGGATGAGCGAATTAAGGTATACGATGACAAAATGACAAAAACTTACAAGAATCTTCTGGATGAGTTTGCGACGGTGCGTGCCGGACGCGCGAACCCGAATGTTCTGAACAAGATCAGGGTAGATTATTACGGGACGCCGACGCCGCTGCAGCAGGTCGGCAACATCACGGTTCCGGAGCCGAGAATCCTTCAGATCCAGCCGTGGGAGGCGTCGATGGTCAAGGCGATCGAGAAAGCGATTCTTACCTCCGACCTCGGCATTCATCCGAGCAACGACGGCCGGATCATCCGCCTCGTGTTCCCGGAGCTGACGGAGGAGCGCAGAAAGGATCTTGTCAAGGATATTAAGAAAAAGGGCGAGGCGGGCAAGGTTGCCGTCCGCAATATCCGCCGCGATGCGAATGATTACCTCAAGAAGCTCGGCAAGACGGATGTTTCCGAGGATCAGATCAAGGATCTTGAGAATGAGATCCAGAAGCTGACTGACAAGTATATCAAGGATATCGATAAGGCAGTGGAAGAGAAATCAAAGGAAATTCTTACAGTATAAACAAAAGAAATTCTTACGGTATAGAGGAGCAGAGAGGGGCTGTTGCAGAGGTTTTGCGGCAGCCCTCTTGCGGCGTTGGCAAGGGAGGATATGAGTATGGTAATTCCGCAGCATGTCGCGATCATTCTTGACGGCAACGGGCGCTGGGCAAAGAGCAAGGGAATGCCGCGCAACTACGGCCATGTGCGCGGGGCGAAGAACCTCGAGGTGATCTGCGAGGACGCTTACAACATGGGTATTAAGTATCTGACGGTCTATCTTTTTTCGACCGAGAACTGGAAGCGGTCGCCGGATGAGGTGGATGCGCTGATGAAGCTGTTCCGCAAATATACAAAGACGTGCATCAAGACGGCGCGCGACAACAATATGAAGGTGCGCGTGCTCGGCGATCCCACGGCCCTGGCGCAGGATTTGCAGGACAGCCTCGCGGATCTGGTCGAGAGTTCCAAAAATAATACGGGGCTGAATTTCCAGATCGCGATCAATTACGGCAGCCGCGACGAGATCGTGCGTGCGGTGCGCCGCGTTGCGCAGGACTGCCGGGATGGGAAGCTGGAGGCCGGGGAGATCACGGAGGACCGGTTCGCCTCCTATCTGGATACTGCGGGCGTTCCGGATCCGGATCTGCTGATCCGCACGAGCGGTGAGCTGCGGCTGTCGAATTATCTGATGTGGCAGCTCGCATACACGGAGTTTTATTTCACGGAGGTGCCGTGGCCCGCTTTTACAAAAGAGGAACTGCAGAAGGCAATCGAAAAATACAACAGCCGGGACCGCCGTTTCGGCGGTGTCAAGGAGGGATAAGGGATGTTCTGGACGAGACTGGGCAGCGGAGTCGTACTTGTAATTGCCGCGCTTGCCCTGATTATCACGGGTGGGCCGGTGCTCGCGGCGGCGCTTTTTGTCATTTCGGTGATTGGTTTAAACGAACTGTACCGCGCAGTGAAGGTTGAGGATCAGGAGGGAGGCTTCTCTCCGCTCGCCTGGAGCGGCTATTTTGGGACGGCAGTGTATTATACATTGTTATTTTGGGACGATCAGGCATATACTATGATGGTGATGATCGCGCTGCTGATTCTTGTCATGGCAGTCTACGTTTTCGCCTGGCCGCGCTATCGGACGGATCAGGTGACGGCGGCCTTTTTCGGAGTCATTTACGTCGCGGTGATGCTCTCCTGCATCTATGAGCTGCGCGTTATGGAGAACGGGCAGTATCTCGTATGGCTGATTTTCCTCAGCTCGTGGGGCAGCGATACGTGCGCCTACTGCGTCGGTATGCTGATCGGAAAGCACAAGATGTCGCCGAAGCTCAGTCCGAAGAAGTCCATAGAGGGCGCAGTCGGCGGCGTTGCCGGGGCGGCGCTGCTCGGTGGAATTTATGCATGGGCGATTTCCGGCGGGATGACGGGAGATGGC
>Ga0129308_1002911_pt1 | contig 13377 bp, 7 predicted proteins | sample L827metagenome_FD_94440 | JGI IMG/M metagenome (GOLD analysis project Ga0129308, IMG submission 94440) | Ring-tailed lemur group fecal microbial communities from Wisconsin, USA - L827 metagenome | ecosystem: Host-associated > Mammals > Digestive system > Large intestine > Fecal | place: USA...
GATTTGATAATCTTGATCGTATTCAACAGCTTACTGATACCTTCCAAGGCGAAATACTCGCATTGTACCGGGATGATCACCGAATCGGCGGCCGTCAAGGCATTCACGGTTATCAATCCCAAAGAAGGAGAGCAATCGATCAGGATAAAGTCGTATCTCTCTTTCAGCGATGTCAAGATCTGCTTCAAAATCCGTTCGCGATTCTCCAAGTTCAGCATCTCGATCTCCGCTCCTACCAAGTCGATATGAGAGGGGATGATATCCAGTCCTTCCACTTCTGTCTGCGTGATAGCACCGCTCGCGTCCTCACCGTTCACCAGACATTCATAGATAGAAAGTTCTACATTACGTATGTCCACACCCAGACCGGATGAGGCATTCGCCTGCGGATCAGCGTCTACGACCAGCACCTTTTTCTCAAGAGCGGCCAATGACGCAGCCAGATTAATCGTGGTGGTTGTCTTCCCGACTCCACCCTTCTGATTTGCTAAAGCGATAATCTTTCCCATACTATAACCTAATTAATTCGAGGGCAAAACTAAACATTAAAAACTGAACCAAACAGGGTTCAATCAAAACAATGCTTGTTTTGTTGATAAATCGCCCTAACTGTTGATAACTCGCAAATATAAGCAGAATAAATCAAATAGAGAGTTATAAGGCTGGTATATAGGTGTTTTTTTGGAAATGATAACGAAGTTTTAAACATACAGAGGCTCCTCCCACATCTTATTTCTCCCAATCAATACGATAATAATACCCTGCGTCCGGACGAGTCAAGATATAACAATATTATACTTTTGGTTAAACGCAGCGGAACCGACGATCTCATAAGGCTCCTCCTTGCTTGCGTTTATCTTACGACGTCTCACATAAGCCTGCCTAGAATAATCGGTTTATAAGCAAGCAACACTCTAAATTGCATAATATCAATAGGTGTATCAATTTTACAAGACAAATAAGGAAGAGCATCTCCTTTTGCGTCATCATTGCTTGTTTTTATATGGAGAACAGCGCTTTCGTTAAAAGTGAGAGGCTTTTTGAACTTAATAATAGCGGTATTGTAATTATCGTCCGTCCTGCAGGCTAATTACGAAGAATAACCCGATTGACCGCAAATAAACTAGCAAACAAAAGAATGAGCAAAACAAGACAAAAGGTAACCAAGGCTATAAAGACTTCCTTGCCATCTGAAACAAAGGCAATGACCAGCCCTATAATCGAAGCAAAAGATGCCATATCGACAAACCAAGGATAAACGTATTTCTTCAAGTAGGTCATATAGTTAAAATTTTAAATCTATTCAAATCAATCATCTCACACAACTAACCATCTGTATCCATAGCCGCACTCCTTTCTTTTATCTATTCTTTCGAGAAAATCCTCTAATCACAGGCACCCCTAGTGATTAATGCAAAGTTAGAATATATTTTCATATTGAAAAGCAAAACAGTTCATCAAAATACATCCGTAATATTTATTTTATTCATTCTAAGCCTTCCTCTTTGAGGATTTTCGCAATTATCATTCTGACAATTTGTAATATCAACTCCCGGAGAATCGATTTTTCCGGGCAGACGGGCAGTTCGTGCGCAAATACGAGAAAAAATTCCGGCAATCATTTGCATGACAATACTTTATCGAAAAACGGCCTTTTATTCTAGCGAGAATTATTCATCGTAATTCATATCCATTGGGTTATTGGGGCGATTCCATAGGGTTACAACAGGGAAGTAACTGGGTTACGATGCCTATTCACGACTACTGACAACCCTATCCATGACTACTTACAATGCCCAACGGCACTACTGGCGTGGTCCGGAAGCACTACTGGTGTTGCCCTATGTGACCTTTCGCATACAAAAAGGGGCTTTTCGCATGGAAAACGTCGCTTATAGCCCACTATCTTCCCGCTATTTCGTTCTTCTCGCAAGAAGGGTTTGTCACACATACAAGCGTTTATTCATCAAAAAGAAAGGATAAAACCCATTTCTTTAGTATAAATACAAATAGTACAACGCACAAAAGCCCCGCCGAAGTACATCGACGGGGCTCTATCTTATGAACTGTGTCTTTCCTTACGGAAATTCGATCAGTTTTCTACTTATTTAACGATCGTCTTAACAGCCTCTTCACCATCAACAGCTACAGCTACGATACCAGCAGGTACAGCGATAGTTGCGTTGTCTGAAGTAAGAACCGTCTCAGCAACAACCTTACCTAAGATGTTAGTGATAACTACTGACTTACCTGCAGCGCCTTGAACAGTTACGGTACCGTTACCAGCTACTACGGATACACCTTCAACATTGTTGATGTTATCGTTAGATGTTACCATATCGTCAGCATCAGTCTTAGAATATGCGTTGAATACCAATGCACCATCACCACCAGTCTTAGCGGCACCGAATGTAGAGCTAGCATCTGTCAATACCAAGCAGCCATTGTGCATCTTCAACCATGCGGCAGCTTCAGTCGGAGCGATAGCCTTTGCCAAATCACCCTTAATAGTCTGATATTGATTATCACCGTCAGTTCCTGTTGCATACACGTTAGACTCGATCAAGAATGAGTTGTTCGCACCCTCTTCGCCATCTACATAAGCCAATGCAGCCTTATCCGGATTTACATAACGGAATGACCAAGTTACATTCTTGTGCTTGTCACCGGTCAATACATTGATGAAGCTAGCATAGTTCTTATGGTAATCTGCGCTGATAGACTCGATACCCTCGTTCTTCAATTGCTCAGCAGTCATACCTTTGTATTTGCCAGTCAAGACAAACAAAGTATCACCATATTGAACGGCAGGAACGAAACCTACACGAGTGTAGCTACTGTTAGAAACAGCCTTCGTATTGAACAAGTATGGGTTAAGAGCCTCCTTACGATCTGCAACAGCAGCAGCGGAGTCAGAGTAGTTAACCAAATACTTACCATAGATAAACGCCGGAGTCTTCACATGAACCGCATGCACACATTGATATGGATCTTCTGTAACTTGACCGTCGGCAGTGATATGCTTGCCTGTCTCAGTACAAGGAATGATCTTCTCACCCTCGATCAACTCACGATAAGCTGATACCAAGTATTGAGGTTTAACCTTACCTGCGCCACGAGTCAACCATGCTGTGTCAATACGGAAAGCCAACTTACCATCCGCTTTAGCTTCACCCCAGATACCTGCGTAATCAACATCCTTGTTCAACAAGTTTCCATTATGCTCATCCATCAAATATTCACCACGGATAGTCTCCTTGAACATCAAGCTATCTGCTGAATTATCAACGTTCTCACCAAGAAGTGCATTGTTGAATTGACGATACAACGGGGTCTCGTCCGGAGCGATAGCGAATGCGGAAGTACGAGTCTCACCCATTACCTGAGCCTTCAAAGTAGCGGAAGCGTCATAGTCAGAAACACCAGCTTTATGAGTACTGATAACACCCGCAGAAGTAGCCTCAAGGATAGCATAGTAATGGTTACCCTCAATATGGTTGTTCTCCTTGAAGTAAACAGAGTCGTTCGTAGTATTAGGATAATACTTACTCAATTTATACTTAGACTCTACCGCTACGCTATGATTGCGGAAAGTAGTCTCACCATTAGTAATGATATACATTGTTCTTACCGGTCTTACCAAGCCAGGGATACGACCCGTGATTTTCTTGTCCGCATTACCTGCAACCTCCTCAGAAGGATTGTAGCCATAAGCATGTTCTTTGTAAGAAGACTTCAGAGTGAACGCTTTCTTACCCTCTAATACATTCATCGTAGAATCCTTAACACCGATAAACTTATCAGATGCGTACGGATGCCAGTAGTTGAAAGTATATTTGTTCGTGATCAACTCATCATTAGTCAAGTGCTTATAACCTACATATTTATCAGTATAGATTTCTTTAGCGACAGGGATGAATTCCAAAGAGTCTCCAAAACCAGCAGCATACATATAAGTAGCTCCCGCATTCTTATTCAACTGGATTGTCATATTAGCAGTCTTACCGTCATTATACTCACGGTTATACAACTCTACCGCAGAAACTTTATTCTTGTCTGTTATGTTTTTCTTCAATACAACCCATTGATAAGCAGGCATGTGAGTAGCATCTTGAATATCCAAAGTTACCCACTCGTATTTGTTAGTTACAGACTCATTATAAAGAGGAGCAGCATAGTACTTACCTGTCTTAGCATTTCTGATTACATAAACACCGTCATCAACAGTTGTCTTTGTAGTAGGTAAAACTTTGCAACCTGCGAAACCTAACTCAATCTTAGTATTTTGAGCCGCATCTACAGTCAAGATACGAACCTTGTCTTTCAGCAACTCTTGCAAAGAGATATGCTGGTTTTGCATAGCTGCAGTAGCAGTAACATCTTTCCAATACGTCTCAGTTGTTTTTAACAAAGATTGTTTAACCTGAATCTCCAAGCTGTCATTTGAAGGCCAATATGTAAACATAAATTTATATTGGTCTGATAAATCTGTAGCATTGATAGAATCAGTCGGGGTAGCGTAAGTCTTAGTACCAGTCTTATAAGTATCCTTCAAGTTGCTCCAGTTGTAAGCCAAGAACTTAGCTCCACCCACAGCATTCGTATAAGCAGTATCTACGTACAAGTAAGAAGAGTCTGCTCTCAATACATGGAAATAATTAGGAGTTCCGGAAGCCTCAACCGTGAATTTCTTCTCAGTAAAGTAGTTCACCGCCCCATCACCTAATACATCCGGAGTAAACTTCAATGCGATACCAGCTTTCTTATCTTGAGTACCAAAGATCGTATTCAACTCATCAGCACCAGAGACAACGATCGAAGCGGCCTCTACCAACTCAAATTCAGTGAAACCAGCGGCAGTAATACCTGCTGTAGTAGCTATAGTTTTAACCATTTCTACATCGCCACTAGTATTCACCTTCAAACCGATTACAGAGTCATTCGTGAAATAAGAATAAAGAACGGATTTTTCCACACCATTCTTAAATACAGGAGAGAATTTCCAACCGGAAAGGTCACCACCTACAACAGCAGGTACAGCAGCTAACGGAGCCACAGCCTTACCTTTGATCGTGCTGATCTCTAGACCTAAAAACTTTCCGATCTTGTTCGTGAAATCATACTTAGGATTCTGTCCTTGATTCTCGGCATCAACCGTTACACACCACATTGTACCTCCTAAATTTGCGGAAGAGTGAGAAACCATTTTGATTTCATCTTCGTGAGTCGTGGAATTTTCGGTAATACTCAAGAAAGTAGAACCAGCCTTAAGCTGATAAAGGCCGCTATTCGCTCCTTGATTCAGCTTAACAGCACCATTAGCCGTCACCGCACCCAGAAGCGCAGCACCAGCCAAAAGAGTAGAAAACTTTTTGTTCATAATTCTAAAATTAATATTAATACTAGTGTTTATTAAGATAATCAGCTCATTACGTTATCGTATCGATTGCTTTGTCATTCAATAACGACTAGTTTAAACGAACGATTCTTTTAGTCATTTGCAAAGGTACGCGTTTCTTCGATACTTGCAACCCTTCCGGGCTATTTTTTTATCGCTTATTCTCTTTCTTATCAATAGGATAGGTTATCCTTTACGAAACAAGCGATTCCTTCAACAAACCTTTCTATTTACCCCTTATAAAACGCAAGATTAAAACCTTCGTTTAAACTAGTCGTTTCCATACTCCAGATATCATTTCAATCTATCATTCATCAACTTTTATAGTATAGCATTAATAATGTACAGGCGTACATTAATATTATATTAAACAAGTCATCCGGAATTTACGGATTGTCATTGTGACACTTTGTAAATTAAAGCCCTTGAGAATCGAATTTTCCGGGAGATTATACATATAGTTCCGTAAAACGAGAAAAAATATTCGCAAGTAGTTATTCCATAACAAGATAACGGAATATGCCCTTTCATTCTGGCGAAAATTATTCATCCTAATTCATATTCTTAAGGCTAAAACCTGTAATTCATCCGTATGTGAAGGCTATTTCTATCGTATGCGATGGGGATTACTACCGTATGTATCACCTAATACATACGGTTACGTCGGCTAAAACATACGGTTGCGTCGGCTAACGCATATATTCGCATGGGCAAACACCACCTTTCTCACCGGAAAAGCGACCTTTTACCTATAAATAAGAGACAAAAAGGCCCTTTTCACCTATTTCTTCTCTCTGGTTAGACTTCTCCAAAGAAGAGGTATGTCAAACAAACAGCCTTGTTTCGCACAAACTGTCATGATTATCGCCGCTTCGCTTACCATCCATCCGCAAGGGCTACAACAGAATAATCGACATAGAAAAGCCCCGCAGGATAACTGAACCGCACTCCAAAAGTTGCTGAGAAGACCTTGTTGGTTCCGGTATAAAAAGGCTTTCCAAGTGATTAGTTATTCACTTCCCAAGCCGTTAGTTATTCACTTCAACAACCAATGAAAGTGTCCGTTTCTTGGTTATCAGGGCCTGTACAGGCACATGTTTCCCGTATTTTCAAATAAGCTCTGGCTTACATTTGACGCAGAAAGCCTCATTAACCCACCTTTAGCTTTAAGGCTGTATCCTTTATGCGTTCACTAATAGCTAATAAGGCATTGGACAGCTGTTGCCGTTCCTCTGGCGTAAACTGTGCGGGTTTGCCGTTGACCAAAGCTTTCCCATTCCTCCTATCATAACAATACACATTTTTTCCTAGAGAAGCCGTAAATATCTCGTCTTCACTCAAACTACATAAGGTGTTTCCGAAAAAAGACGTACGTGTTTTTTTAAAGCCTAAATGAATGCCCCATATAATAAAAATCGTATCTTTATCGCCAAAGATGGAAAAGAGCCATCTACATCCTATTAATCACTAAAACCTATAAACACTATGGGAAAATTTATCAACCCCTTTACCGATTTCGGCTTCAAGCACATATTCGGCAGGGAAATGGACAAGGACATTTTAATCGAGTTCCTGAATGACCTCCTCGAAGGGGAGCATACGATCATAGACCTGAGGATCATGAACAATGAGAGATTGTCCGAGACAGAGCAAGGAAGGAAGGTCATCTTCGATATCCATTGCGAGACCGACAAGGGCGAACGGATCATAATCGAGATGCAGAACAGGGAACAGCCCCACTTCAAGGACAGGGCCTTATACTACCTCTCGCACTCGGTGGTGGAACAGGGTATAAAGGGAACATGGGACTATGAGCTAGCGGCCGTGTACGGAGTATTCTTCTTGAACTTCACGCTGGACGAAGAGAACGGGTCAGACAAAAACGGGAAGGAGGGAAAATTCCGAAGGGACATCATATTGGCGGACCGGGAGACCGGACAGGTATTCAACCCCAAGTTCCGCCAAATCTATATTGAGCTTCCTCGATTCAACAAAGAGGAGGAAGAATGCGAGACAGATTTTGAACGTTGGATTTATGTACTAAAGCATATGGATACATTAGACAGAATGCCTTTCAAGGCACGCAAGGCCATATTCGAGCGGTTGGAACGCATCGGATCCATGGCGAACCTCACCCCCAAACAACGAGCGCAGTACGAGGCGGAGTGGAAGATGTATAATGATTATTATAACACCTTGGACTTCGCCGTCGAGAAAGGCATGAAAAAAGGGATGGAAGAAGGCATGGAAAAAGGACTGCAAAAAGGAAAAGAATCTACGGCACGTAATATGAAAGCCGAGGGAATAACCCCTCTTATCATTCAAAAATGCACCGGCCTTTCCCTTGAGGAAATAGAGCGACTATAAAACAAAATCCCTTCAGCCTCCATCCGTTTTTAACGTATAGTTATCAAAGGGAGAGACTGAAGGGATTTTTTATATTTATAAACGATCTAAAAGCTACTCCTCACGCTGCTTCTTCCATTCCTCCGCACACTCTTCCAAGGCCTTATACCAAGCCTGGCCGAACTTACGGATCAAGGGTTCCTTGAGGAACTTATAAACCGGCAATTGCTCTTTCTTTCCTAAGATCTCCGCTGCCTTACAAACGCTCCAGCGATGATAGTTCACGGCCTTGAAATCCCGATACTGAGTGACACGTATCGGGTAAAGATGGCAAGAAACAGGCTTATAGAAATCCGTCTTACCTTCCCGGTATGCTTTCTCGATAGCGCATTTACAAGTACCATCGGCGTCGTAACAGGTAAAGACACAATCTTTGCCGTTCACGATAGAGGTAACCGTATCGCCTTCCTCATCGATATAAGCTACGCCTTGCTTATGAATGACCTCTTGAGCTTTCGGGGATAAATCATCCCAGATAATGGGCAATACTTTCTGGAGCTTCGCCAACTCCGAATCCTCTAATGGAGCGCCGGAATCTCCTTCCACGCAGCACTCCCCCTTACATTTGGAAAGATCACATAAAAAATAACGCTCGATAACGTCAAGACTTACTAAAGTGTCATCTATCTGGATCATAAGATGCGCCTAGCTCTTATTTAATCAATGACTTGCCAGTCATCTCCTTCGGCTGTTTCAAGCCCAAGATGTGAAGGATTGAAGGAGCCACATCGGCCAAGATACCATCCTCTACTTTAGCGTCCTTGTTGGCTGTCACATAAACGAATGGAACAGGGTTCAAGGAGTGAGCCGTATTCGGAGTGCCATCCTCGTTCAAGGCGTGATCCGCGTTACCATGGTCAGCAATGATGATTACCTCATAGTCGTTGGCTTTAGCGGCCTCAACCGTATCGTGCAAGCAAGCGTCGATCGTTACGACCGCTTTCTCGATCGCTTTGTAGATACCCGTATGGCCTACCATATCACCGTTGGCATAGTTCACTACGATGAAATCGAATTTCTTCGTATTGATAGCGTCCACCAATTTATCTTTCACCTCGAAAGCGCTCATTTCCGGTTTTAAGTCGTAAGTAGCCACTTTAGGAGAAGGGACCAAGATACGCTCCTCGCTATCGAACGGAGTCTCGCGGCCACCGTTGAAGAAGAAAGTCACGTGAGCGTATTTCTCTGTCTCGGCGATATGCAACTGAGTCTTACCTACGTTTGCCAAGAACTCACCCAGCGTATTATTTACGTTCTCTTTGTCGAACAAGATATGAACACCCTTGAAGCTAGCGTCATACGGAGTCATACAGAAATATTGCAAGCCCGGGATCGTATGCATACCAGCCTCCGGCATATCTTGCTGAGTCAATACAACCGTAAGCTCTTTCGCACGGTCGTTACGATAGTTGAAGAAGATCACGACATCGCCTTCCTCGATAACAGCTACCGGCTTTCCGTTCTCAACGTGAACGATCGGCTTGATGAACTCGTCCGTTACACCCTCGGCGTACGACTCTTCCATCGCTTTTACCATGCACTCGGCTTGCTTACCCTTACCTTCGACCAATAAGTCGTAAGCCTCTTTCACGCGTTCCCAACGTTTGTCACGGTCCATAGCGTAATAACGTCCGATGATAGAAGCGATCTTACCGCCGGTAGTCTTCAGATGATTCTCCAACGTCTCGATAAAGCCTTTACCACTCTTCGGGTCCGTATCACGGCCATCCATGAAACAATGAACATAAGCCTTGCTGATTCCGTATTCCTTGGCGATATCCGTCAGTTTCATTAAATGCTCCAAAGAGCTATGCACGCCACCATCGGAAACCAAGCCCATGAAGTGGATCTGCTTATTATTCTCTTTCGCGTAGCTATAAGCACGTTTGATCTCCGGGTTCTCCATGATCGTATTCTCGCGGCAAGCGATGTTGATCTTCACCAAATCTTGGTAAACGATACGGCCAGCACCGATGTTCAAGTGGCCCACCTCAGAGTTACCCATTTGTCCGTCAGGCAAACCAACGTTCTCGCCAGAAGCCTGTAACTGTGAGGCTGGATAAGTTTTCAATAACTCGTCCCAATACGGAGTCGGCGTGTTAAAGATCACGTCGTCTTTACCTTTGTCACCAATTCCCCAACCATCACAGATAATTAAAAGTGCTTTTTTGCTCATGATTGCTAATTTATTATATTGATTATGTTTTTAACATTTACGATCGCGAAGATAATCAATTCCATCGTATTATTGTTTCTCTCAATGTATTACTTTTGTGGCAGGAATGGAAAAGAATATACAAGACAAGGATTTGGGAGTCATAACGCTCCGTACCACTCCCCGGGCCACTCGATACACGCTCAAGATATCAAAAGGAAAGATAACCGCCACGATGCCACCCGGGGGAGACGAGAAACGTATGATCGCTTTTATCATGGAGAACAAACCGAAATTAATCAAGGCACTCCAGAAACATCCGGCACGCCCTTTGATCGACGAGCAGACACAATTGCAAGCCACAACCTTCCGAACACATATCTTCCGGACGGAAAGGGAAAATTTCTACATGCGCTTAGAAGAGGGAATCTTGCATATCGCCTGTCCCTTGGAAACCTGTTTTGAGAGAGAAGAGGTACAATCCTTGCTGAAATCCATGTTGGAAAAGGCATTCCGCCACGAGGCGAAACGATTGCTTCCCCAACGGATCGCTCGGTTGGCCCAGCAACACGGCTTTACGCTGACCGGGGTAAAGATCAACAACAGTAAGACGCATTGGGGAAGTTGTACGCCGCGGAAAAGCGTCAACCTTTCACTATACCTGATGCTTCTTCCTTGGCATTTGGTGGATTATGTATTATTGCATGAGCTTTGCCATACGATAGAGATGAACCATAGCGAAAAGTTCTGGAAACTGATGGATAAGGTGACGGACAATCAAGCGATTCGTTTACGAACGGAATTGAAAAATTATCACATGTTGTAGAGACGGGGCGTGCCCCGTCTCCCACCGTCTGAGGGGATTCCTTGTTACCATTTTGAGGGGATGAGACGGAGCACGCTCCGTCTCTACAACCGGGTGAATTGTCAGAAATTGGCTCCTACTTGCAGGATGAAAGTCCGGGGTGCGCCGACATCCATCGGGCGGGCGCTATAGCGCTTGTTTAAGAGGTTGTTCACCAGTCCTTGTACATGGATATTCTTCGTCACTTTCATCCCGACACGCATATCCATGACGAAATATCCTTTATTGTTCTCTGCCCAATAATCATGTAAGTTTCCGAATAGCATCGAACGCATATAATCCATCAGGTTAGGCTCCGCTTTCGTACGCTCATCGACCATAAAATAATCGACCGCCAATGTCTTGCTTTTCCATGACATATTCGTTCCGATATTAAACCGTTTCCATTCCAGATCAAATACCCCCTTTACGGAATGTTTCTGGCGATATTTTAAATACTTGCTGTCATTCGATTTCGAACGCATCGCCATTAAGTCATCATTCGCTTCCTCCTCCGCGTTCCGTGAATCCACGTCCATATCGATCGGATTCGTATAAACATACCCCAAAGTATATGCCAGACGAGTATCACGGTTAAACTCATACACACCCGAGGTAGACAAGTCTACCCCATAAATCTCCGCCCGGCCTACGTTCGTGAACTGAGCGCCGATTCCTAAGCCGTCGCCGCTAGAGAACGCATTGAACAACTTGGAAAGCCCATCGATATAATCGAAGGTCTTATTATTAAACAGGCCGAAACGGAACTCGATCATATCCTTGTAACGGGTATAAAAGCCGGCCACATCGATAAAGCCCTTCAAATTGCCGAACTTATAGCCTTGCTTGAAACCAAGTTCGGCATTATAACCTTGCTCCGCTTTCAATTCAGCGTTCGGGAAAGCTCCCACACCTCCGATATCCTTCAGGATAAACTTCTCCGTAACGGACGGATAACGGTATCCCTGTCCGAAAGATGCCCGGATAAAACTATACTCACCCAATTCATAATTCAAGCCTCCACGGAAAACAGGTTTTACTGGAACCTTCGCCCCGAAAATCTTCGTCTCCGCTTCCCGGTAGAAATCATCGACCCGGTAATACTCCAGACGAACACCGACCGAGACGTTCAAACGATCGATAAACTTATGATCATATTGCAGGAAGGTAGCCACATTATCGCTACTATGCTGCCCAGTCACTTTCGAATCCGCATGAATACGCTCATAAGTACCTCCAACCGTGAGTTGTGAATGTTCGAACTTCTTGCTGAATTGGTAATCCAGATTATAGGAATAGGTATGATCCGTAGCCTCCGGCGCTTTTTTCTCCATCGGTTTCATGGCATCTACCAACCAAGCCCCTACGTTATTCTTATCGGGTAGCGGAGTACGTCCCATCACCCAAGAAATCAAGTCCATATAATCCGCCGAGGTAGCTGTCGGGAAAAAATGATTTCCCAGCTTGCCCAATTCACCCATCAATCCGCTCACCTTCCCGTTCATCACCTCCGGCAAATACGGTAAGAAGGTCGGCAATAACTCGGTTTGCCAGTTTTGCGCCATATTGATAATCTCCGGAACAGATGAGATATCAAAACCCATATTATTCGTTATGTCAAAAAGAGACTTATCCGTGGTATGCGTGATGATACGGCTTCCCCGATGGAAGAAACGCCCCTTGAAACGATGAGTCGTCCCTTTTTCCGAATTTGTATAATTCAAGAAGGGATCTATATAAAATGTATTCTCACGGCGTCCCATATTCGCCAGCGGAGATTGAATATAGGGCTCTTCCGGAGAACGCCAGATAAAGAAACCGGTATAATCGTTATACAAGTAATTCACGTTCACGCCATAGTTCAACCCTTGTACCCGGGGATCGTGATACGTAAGATTCCCACCGACCCGGACACGGCGATTGTAATTATCCTGCCGATACCCGTCGTCCAAGAATGTATTAGCGCCCACTGTCAAATCAAAATTCTTGATCCTACGGGAATGAGAGAGATCCAAGCCTCCATATAAAGGCGTCCCGTCTTGGCGTGGCTTCCCATACAATCCTCCTTGTACGTTCACCTGTGTTACCGGATCCAATCCGGGGCGTTTCGTTTTCACGTGAATCAAACCATTCAAGGCAGAAGAGCCATATAATACGGAAGAGGCCCCTTTCAGTACCTCTACTTGATCGACGTTCTCCATCGGGATCATATTCCAGTTTATCTCGCCGGAACCCGGAGTTAGCACCGACATTCCGTCCACCAGAATCAAGCAACGGCTACCCACGCCATAGGTCCATCCCGTACCACCGCGTACGGAAGGTTGCCGGTCCGTCACGTCCACACCGGAGATATTCTTCAATACGTCCGTTAAATCTTTCGGAGACTGACGAGTGATATCTTTCGCTTTCAATAATTCCATAGAGACGGTAATATCGCTTAGCTTTTGCTCATAGCGCCCGACGCTCACGACTACCTCGTCCATCATGTTTGAGTTTGTTCGCAAGGATATGTCATGCGTCAAGAACTCTCCCGGATCTACTTTCACGGGAACGCTCAACGTTTCATATCCCAGA
>Ga0129308_1002912_pt1 | contig 13376 bp, 11 predicted proteins | sample L827metagenome_FD_94440 | JGI IMG/M metagenome (GOLD analysis project Ga0129308, IMG submission 94440) | Ring-tailed lemur group fecal microbial communities from Wisconsin, USA - L827 metagenome | ecosystem: Host-associated > Mammals > Digestive system > Large intestine > Fecal | place: USA...
AGAGCATTTAATAATCTTTGGACGGGCTCATCCATTTGTTTATGGAAGTTATAATTCATTCGTAAGCGTGCGTTTGTCTTAGCTTGTTCGCTTACGGTATTTAGTAATGTGCTATCAATGATTTTCATTGTAAAATGAGTTTTTAAGATTAACGTCCTAAATATAGGAATAAATTTAATGTGAGTGTGAATAATATAAAGAATAAGATAGTTCTCAGCCCATTTTTTGTTTTTAAGGCAATATTTAGGTTCTTGTTGCTAAAAGAAGTACTTTTGTGCTTCTTTAATGAATAAGTGTTTTATGAATAAGAAAATACGTTTCGCCGTGATCGGTTGCGGTCATATAGGTAAGCGTCATGCCGAGATGATTACCCGGGATGCGGGTGCGGAGTTGGTCGCTTTGTGTGATATCCGTCCGAAAGAGGAGCTGGGGATCGAGGCTTACGCAGTCCCTTTCGCCCGGAATATAGATGAACTATTCCGTTTGGGATTGGATATAGATGTGGTGAATATTTGTACACCCAACGGTTTACATGCCGAGATGGCGATCCAAGCGATAGAAAGCGGACATCATGTGGTCATAGAAAAGCCGATGGCCTTGACCTTGGCGGATGCCGAGAAAGTGGTTTATACCTCGTTGAGATTCCGTAAGCAGGTATTTTGCGTGATGCAAAACCGATATTCCCCGCCTTCGGTCTGGATCAAGGAGATGGTTGAGTCCGGAAAATTAGGCCAGATTTATATGGTGCAGCTGAATTGCTACTGGAACCGTGACGAACGCTACTATAAACCCGGAGGATGGCATGGCGACGCTGCCTTGGATGGTGGTACCTTATTCACCCAATTCTCCCATTTCATCGACATTATGTACTGGTTATTCGGGGATATCTGTAATATCCAGACCCGTTTCGCCGACTTCAACCACGAGAAACTGACCGCCTTTGAGGATTCCGGTTTCGTGAATTTTAATTTCGTGAACGGTGGAATGGGTAGTTTGAGCTACTCTACGGCGGTATGGGACAAGAATCAGGAAAGCAGCATGCTGATCGTGGCTGAGAATGGCAGCGTGAAAATCGGCGGTCAATATATGAATGAGGTAGAATATTGCCATATCAAGGGGTATGAAATGCCGGAATTGGCCCCTACCAACCCCGGCAATGATTATGGCCCTTACAAAGGCTCCGCCCAAAACCACAACTTCGTGATCCGTAACGTGGTCAATGTCCTTTCCGGCGCCCCCGGCGAGATCATAACGACCAACGTCTTGGAAGGTATGAAGGTGGTGGATATTATACGGAGGATTTATGCGGGGAAAAGTGTGAAATAGCAGTGAGTAGATATGTGAAATCATTACAATAAGGTGATGATTTTGTGTGTCGCTATAATTATTTGATAATCAGGGCTCCAAAAAGACGTGCATGTTTCTTGGAAAACATGTACGTCTTTTTTTGGAAAGTTGCTCATGTTTTTAAGAAAACACGTACGTGTTTTTCTATGGAAGATAAAGAGGGTTCGAGGGATAAAAAGAATTTTTACAATAACTCTTTGTTTCCACATCATCTGCGGAAGATCGTAAATATACATAAAGCAAAGAAAAGCTTTCATTTTTTTAGTGTTAGCCAAAGGTAAATGCTTATCTTTGCCGCACTTTACCATACGTATCAAATGGCGGAACAATCATTAAAAGATAAGACAGCGAAAGGGCTCTTCTGGGGAGGGGTAAGTAATGGTGTGCAACAGTTGTTGGGGATGTTGTTTGGTATTTATCTGGCACGTACACTTAATGCCGAGGATTATGGATTGGTTGGGATGTTGGCGATATTTAGTGGTATTGCAGGTACGATTATAAATAGTGGATTTACAGTGGCACTGACTAATAAACAAGAAGTTACACATAAGGAATATAATGCGGTCTTTTGGTTTATGGTTTTTACAGGTTTGCTTTTGTATGTAATTTTATTTTTTAGTGCGCCTTTGATTGCTGGGTTTTATAAACGTCCTGAATTAATAGCATTATCTCGTGTGTTATTTATTAGTTTCTTTTTAGCTGGTATAGCAGGGGTTCCATATACGGTAATGTTTAGAAAACTGATGGTAAAGGAACAAGCTAAAATTGATATTGTTTCTTTATTATTATCAGGAATAGTGGGTGTGTCGTTAGCGGTGAGTGGGTTTGCTTATTGGGCTTTAGCGATTCAGAGTTTGGTATATGTCGGAATGAGCTCTTTGTTGAAATGTTATATATCTCCTTGGAGACCAACTTTTGAGCTAGACTTTAGGCCTCTAAAAGGAATGTTCTCTTTTAGCGTGAAATTGTTTTTGACCAATGTGTTTACTCAAATTAATAATAATATTTTCTCTGTTTTGCTAGGACGATTTTACAGTGCAAATCAAGTGGGATATTATTCTCAAGGTAATAAGTGGATGACGATGGGTGGCTCTGTTATATGCGGTATGATTAATAGTGTTGCACAACCTATTTTTGCTCGATCATCTACAGATAAAGATTACCAAGTTAAAATTTTTAGAAAGATGTTGCGCTTTACGGCATTTGTATCATTCCCTTTGATGTTGGGGTTGGCTTTTATCTCAAAAGAGTTTGTTCTTCTGATACTTGGTGAAAAATGGTCTAATAGTATTCCTATATTGCAGTTATTATGTATTTGGGGAGCTATATCTCCTATTCAAGTCTTATATTCACAAATTGTTATTAGTTGTGGACGTTCTGATTTCTACTTAAATAATCATGTTGTAATAGGATTAATTCAATTTTTCTTGGCTTTTTATATGACAAGGTACGGAATTTTAGCGATGACAGCAGGTTACGTAGGTGTGTATTCTATTATTTGGATGTTAATGTGGCATGTTTATTTGAGTAAATTAGTTCCTATTCGTTTGTCAAGTGTATTATGTGACATTATGCCATATTTAGTATTGACTTTATCCTCAATAAGTATCGTTTTCTTTATCACAAAAAATATGGAGAATCTGTTGCTTCTATTGATCTTAAAGATTATCTTAGTCGCAATATTGTATATATTATTTGTTTGGTTAACAGGTTCTAAGATATTTAAGGAGAGTATTGTTTTTATTAAAGGACTTAAATCGTAACAAGATGGCAAGATATGATGTAGTAATAGTTGGTGCGGGGTTGTTTGGCTCTTTGTCTGCATATAAATATAAAAGCCTCGGTAGAAAGGTTCTTGTAATAGATAAACGTTCTCATGTTGGGGGAAATTTATACTGTGAAAGTATAGAAGGAATCAATGTTCATAAGTATGGGGCTCACATATTCCATACTTCTAACAAGAAAGTATGGGATTTTGTAAATTCATTCGTTGAATTCAACAGATTCACAAATTCTCCATTGGCTAATTATAAGAATGTCTTATACAATCTGCCTTTTAATATGAATACTTTTTATCAGCTTTGGGGTACCAAAACTCCTGCGGAAGCAAAAGCTGAAATTGAACGTCAACGCGCAGAAGTGCAGATTGATGACCCTAAGAATCTGGAAGAACAAGCACTATCTCTTGTGGGAAAGGATATTTATGAGAAATTGATCAAAGGATATACGGAGAAGCAATGGGGAAAAAGCCCTCGTGATTTACCCGCTTTCATAATAAAACGTATACCTCTTCGATATACTTTTGATAATAATTATTTCTCTGATATTTATCAGGGTATTCCTGCAGGAGGATATAATGGTCTTATATCAAAGCTATTGGAAGGGTGTGAGGTGCTTTGTAATGCTGATTTTTTTAAGGATCGTCCATATTTTGAGGCGTTAGCAAATCAAATAGTGTATACTGGTAGAATTGATGAATATTTTACCTTTAGTGAAGGACATTTGGATTTTCGAAGTTTATATTTTGAACAAGAATTATTAGATATTGATAACTATCAAGGTAATGCAGTCATAAATTATACAGATGCTGATATTCCTTATACAAGGATTATCGAGCATAAACATTTTGAATTTGGGACACAGCCTAAGACTGTTATTACACGTGAATACCCTATCTCTTGGCAAGAAGGTGCAGATCCTTATTATCCTATTAATGATGAAAGGAATACAACTTTGTTTGAAAAATATAAATATTTGGCAGATCGTGAAAAACATGTTTGTTTTGGGGGACGTTTAGCTGAATACAAATATTATGATATGAACCAGATAGTAGAAAAAGTTGTCATTGTATGATACAGGCTAGAATTTTAAAACATCAGATTTATATTTATTGTCCTGCAAATTTTGTAACAGGTGGGACGGAGTTATTGCATCAATTGGTAGATGTGTTGAGGAATAATGGTGCGGAGGCTTATATCTATTATATAGGTGAACCAGATGCGGCAATCCCGGATGCTTTTAAGAGATATAATATTCAACAGAGTTTGGAAATTGTCGATAGAGAAGACAATATTGTCGTATTGCCAGAAACATTGTTTAAACATCATATAGACATCAAATATGCTCGCATTTACTTATGGTGGTTGAGTGTGGACAATTTTTATAATGGTTGTATGTTTAATTTACCATTAAAAGAGTTGTTTGACTTTAGTAAACGAATGTTTGTAGATCGTTTCATTCTGAATTTTAAGGGATATGTAAGTCCAGAGGATAAGAGAGGTCGGATTTCTTTAAATAGCCTTTCTTCAGAACGGTATGTGTCCCTGTATCAGTCGGAATATGCTCATCATTTTCTTTATACGAAAGGGTTTAAATATGTATTGCCTTTAAAAGATTATATCAATACGGAATTTTATGAGATACCTAAAGTTTCAGGACGTGAGAATATCGTGTTATATAATCCAGCAAAAGGTATGGAATATACTAGGCAATTAATACGTTTGTCTCCTGACTTAGAATGGCGTCCTATACAAGGTCTTAAACGTAAACAGTTAGTAGAGCTTCTAAGGAAAAGTAAATTGTATATAGATTTTGGTAATCATCCGGGGAAAGACCGTTTGCCTCGTGAGGCAGCATTGAATGGTTGTTGTCTTATTACAGGAATTAGGGGAGCTGCTTATTTTTACGAAGATATTCCAATTCCGGATATTTATAAGCTTGATGAGAAGAAAGTTTCTAAGGAAGATGTCATTTCTTTGATAAGAAATGTATTGGCAGATTACGAGAAATGTTTCTCTGACTTTAATTATTATAGGAGTCGGATTTTGATGGAAAAGGCTGAATTTGAGGAAGATGTTAAAAAGCTTTTCTTGAGGGAGTCGGTATGATTAGTATTGTATATGTAAATTATAAAACAGCTTCGTTGGTAATAGATAGTATTAAGTCTGTTAAGGAAAATACAACAGGGGTAGACTATGAAATTATAGTTGTGGATAATGCTTCTGGTGACTATTCCTTGGATTTGATAAGGAAACAATATCCAGAGGTTATTTGTATTCAAGCAGATGATAACTTGGGTTTTGGAAAAGCTAATAATTTGGCTCTTGATCAAGCGAAAGGTGATTGTATCTTGTTTTTGAATCCTGATACACTATTGTTGAATAATGCTCTTTTCGAATTATATTCATTTTTAAGGTCCTCGGATAAAATAGGAGCTTGTGGGGGGAATTTGTATGATGAGGATAATAAGCCGACAACCTCGTTTAGCCGTAAATATCCGTCTTTCTTTTGGGAGCTACTATCTATTATGTACATATCGCCAATCTCTTTATCTCATCCTCGATCTATATTTTTCAATGTTTCAAATAAACCCATACGGGTTGCTTCTATTGTTGGTGCAGACCTGATGGTGAGGAAATCTGTTTTATCTCAGGTAGGTGCTTTTGCTCCTGAGTTCTTTATGAACTATGAAGAAACAGAGTTGTGTCATCGGATCCATAAAGCTAAATTTGATATTTATTCTGTCCCCTTAGCAAAGATCACACATTTGGAGGGTCGTGCTTCTTATATAAAGCAATCTCGTCTTTATTTTTTATATGAGGGGCAATACATTTACTTTCGAAAGGTTTATGGTATCTTTGGCTGCCGATTGATCTTTGCTATTACCCAGTTGAAAAGTTATATTCGTATTCTTCAATTCTTATTGTTGGGAAGTCCGGAAAGACGTTCTTATTGGAAGATGAAGTTGGAGACAAATAGGAAAGTATGGAACTCCGAAAAGATAAAACGCATTTTGAAATGAAAAAGAAACTTGTGGTTTTTCATCCGGCGATAGCTCCTTATCGAATAGATTTTTTTAATTCCTTGAATAAGGAGTTTGATGCTATATTCTATTTTGAGTTTGGAGATGTATTGGAGCAATCATTCGCTCAAGATGAGTTGAGAGGGCGATTGGAATTTACACCTCGCTTTCTGGCTCCGGGATTATTCGGGATTAAGAATCTTAGGACGCAGGTTTTCTCGATATTGAGGAAGGAACAGCCGAATGTGGTATTTTGTAGTGAGTATAATATATTGGGTTTATTATTGTTGGTTTATAAATTCCTATTCAACTGGAAATTGTCTATTTTTACGATTTGTGATGATAGCAAAGAGATTGCTGAAAGCGCAAGTCTTGTGAAAAGATGTATGCGTTTTATCGCGGTTAAGTTTTACAGTGGTATTATCTTGACAAACGATGATGTGCTGTCTTGGTATGTTAAACACTTTCAGGCGAAGCGGAAATTTTTGTTTTTCCCGATTATCCAAAAAGATCAAGATTTTAGGTTGCTATTGGAGAACGCGTTGCCTGTTTCTAAGATATTGGAGGATACGTATCATTTGGAAGGAAGGCAAGTCTTGTTGTTTGTCGGTCGTTTAATAGATATCAAGAATTTATTCTTTTTACTGGATGCTTTAGCCTTGGTTGTAAATAGGTATCCTAAGGTTATTCTTTTATTTGTTGGTGATGGTGATCAGCGAGTGGCTTTAGAGCGACATGCGGAGAGAAATGGATTGGCTGACCATGTGATTTTCGCTGGGAAAAAGCAAGGTGAGGATCTATATGCTTGTTATAATGTCGGTCAGATATTTGTGTTGCCAAGCTATTATGAGCGTTTTGGAGCGGTGGTGAATGAGGCTCTATTAGCCGGTTGTTATACGTTATGTTCTGTTGTTGCGGGAGCGGCTTGTTTGATTGAGCCACGGAAAAATGGTGATCTCTTTGATCCGGCATCTAAAACGGATCTTGCGGAGAAATTGGCGGAAGGTCTGGAGGATTGTGAAGGTCTTAGACAAATATCATTGAAAGCGAATAAGATGGGTTATAGTTATGATCAATACATAATTTCTTTTTTCAATCAGTTAAACTCTATAATAGGATAAGTAAGAATGGATATTCGTTTATATTGGGAGAAAGTTTATTGGGCGTTAGCGAAACGTGTTTTTAAAAGAAAGCAGAAAACTTATGAGGATTGGTTGGCGAAAGGATATACCAATCAACCGCTTGTCAGCTTTATTATAGAATCTCATAATAAAAGTGTGGGTGTAAAGCGTATTGTCAGCAAATTACGTGAGTACCCGAATGCGGAAATCGTAGTAATAGATGATGGCTCTGAATACAAACATTCTAAGTCTCTTATGAGGTATCTTACTCGTGGTAATGAGTTTTTGGTGCGTGCCAACGACTTGTATGAGAACGTGATGTATGACAAGACTATTCGTTTCGCGAATGGCGAATATATTGTCTTGATGCAGGATGATGACAAGATCACGGATCTTGGATGGGTGGATAAAGGTGTCGCCTATTTTAAGAAATATTCGGATATGGCTATATTGGGTGGTTTGAATGGATTGGATTTCGTGATTGATGAGAAGGAGAAATGGGGATATAACGGCTCTTATCCTTCCGCTTTCTTTAAAGGCAAGGATTTCCGTTTCGTCCATTCGGTGAATAGGGCGCCTATGTTACTGAATAAGAAATTATATATTGAACATTTGGGGCATATTGATTTCTCGTTCGCTCCTTTCCAGTGTGATGATACGGAGTTGTGTTTGCGGGCTTGGCTATCCGGGTTGAAAGTAGGCTGGTATAACGCAGGTTTTGAATCGATGATTGCCGGAGGTATGCGGATCTGGAATAAAGGGTTGATGGGTTTCCAAGAGATAAAGAACCGGGGAAAACTCTATGAGATGTATCGAGATTCCTTGGAGGAGGTGACGAGCTTGGTTGAAAAAGCGAATAAGACAATTGATGATTAATCGACAGGATGCCATGACGGATGGAAGGACTATTTCGGTTGTGATGTGTACGTATAATGGGGCTAAATTTGTTGCGGAACAGATTGAGTCTATTATTGGACAGACGTATCCTATTTATGAGCTTATTATCCAAGACGACCATTCTACGGATGGAACTTGGGAAGTGCTGCAAGGCTATCAGCGCAAATATCCCTTTATCAAGGTCTATATGAATGAATCCGGAAAAGGGGTTAATCGAAATTTCTTTTCGGCTTTTTATAGGGCTACAGGAGATTTTATCGCTATATCTGACCAAGATGATATTTGGGAGCCGTGTAAACTGGAATGGCAAGTAGAGGCAATAGGGGATGCTTGGTTGTGCGCTGGCATGACGAGACCTTTCTCGGACACGAATGGTGTTAAGACTTTTTTTGATGAGAGAGTAGCGAATCGATGTTTGGAAAGAACGATTTATTGTTCCATGATTGCCGGTCATACGATGCTGTTCAAACGTGCTCTTCTTGATAAGATACCGGATTGGGCGTATTGGTCTGATTATTTCTTATACGACCATTTGCTCCAGATCGTAGTGGAGAGCTATGAGAAGTTGGTTTATTTGGATCGGGTGTTGGTCAATCAACGTAGGCATTTGCAGGCTGTTACATATAGTGAGCCAATGAACTATGCGAAGACTCCCTTGAATATGTTGGATTATTTGTGCCGTACGTTTGCGTATTATAGACATCCTAAGGTACGTGAGGGAATGGATGCCTACTTTTCCAAGCTTTATGAGTTGCTATCCGCCATTCCTGCTGATACTATATCGAGAACGAATGCTCTATGTTTGGCTTTCTATCAAAGCAAACATTCCGTGCTGGCTAGAATGCGGTTGGCTATGTTGTGTGTGCGTTTGCGGAATAAAATATTTTATTCTACTGAAAAGAATAAATCCTTTTCAGTATTACGAGCTATCTATTTTCCGGTCTCTTGTAGCGATTATTTTCGCTACTTTATGCATCGGTGATGAATTATAAGAACGAACCTTTTGCATGAAAGATGGTTTTGACAAATAATAGAGCAAAAATGAATATCTTGATATTAAATACTTCTGAATTAACCGGTGGAGCGGCAGTAGCGGCGAACCGGCTGGCGAAGGCATTGGGTAAATCCGATGTAGAGGTTTCTATGTTGGTGCGTGATCGGAAGACGGGGGATGAGCGGGTGACTGCTCTTAATGATAGCTTTTGGGCGAGCCGATGGAACTTTATTCGGTTCGTGTGGGAGCGGTTGATTATTTTTATCTGTAATCATTTCAGGCGAAAGCCTTTGTTTCAGGTCTCTATAGCCAATACGGGTACGGATTTGTCTGATCACCCCTTGGTGAAGGCTGCGGATGTGATCCATCTACACTGGATCAATCAAGGTTTCTTGTCTTTGGCGGATATAAGAAAGCTGGCGCTGATCGGGAAACCCATCGTATGGACTATGCACGATATGTGGCCATTTACGGCGATTTGCCATTATTCGTTCGGTTGCGAGAGGTTCAAGAAAGAATGTGGAGAATGCCCTTTCCTAAGTTCGAGCGATAAAAAGGATTTGTCGTATCATGTTTTTAATAAGAAACGTTTTTTGGCGGATTCTAAGATACAACTGGTGGCGGTAAGTACTTGGTTAAGACAACAAGCTCAAGATAGTGCGTTGACCAATAGGTTGCCTGTAGAGGTGATTCCGAATGTGATTGACACAAGTCTGTTTGTACCTTCTGATAAGGAGGAGGCTAGGAAGAGCTTATCTTTACCTTTGGATAAGAAAATCATCTTGATGGGAGCCGCACGTATCAATGATCCGATTAAAGGTTTTGAATATCTTGTCAAGGCTTTATCTATATTGAAAGAGAGGAAAGGAGAGGAAGATTATTTCTTGGTCTTATTTGGAGGTATCAAAGGGGATGATTCTTTTTTGTCGGAAATTCCGATTCCTTATGTATGGATGGGATCTTTGAGTGATCCTTCTATGATCGCGAAATTATATGCCGCAGCTGACGTAACGGTGGTAGCTTCTTTGTATGAGACTTTTGGCCAGACTATTATAGAAGGGATGGCTTGTGGTTGTCCGGCGGTGAGTTTTGATAATAGCGGACAGACTGATATTATAAACCACTTGGAAAATGGATACCTGGCGAAATATAAGGATACGGATGACTTGGCTACGGGTATCAAATGGGTAATCGATAATCGAGAGTCTTTACGATTAGATGAGGCTTGTATCTGCAAGGTACATGATTGTTATAAGGAATCGATTATTGCCAAAAAATATATAGCTTTGTATCAGAGTCTGTGTAATAAGCGTGAATAGAATGAAAGAAGACCAGCATATCGAATTTAAGGAATCATGGCATGACGAATATACTCGTTATGTCTCTGCTTTTTGTAATACGCAGGGAGGCGTGTTGTATATTGGTTTAAATGATAATGGGACGGTTGTTGGCATAGAGCATCCAGAGAAACTAATAGAGAAACTTCCTAATTTCATTGCCCAGAAAACCGGAATTATGCCTCTTGTCCATTTAAAAGAGAGTAATGGTAAAGAGTATTTAGAGATAGAAGTTCAGCCTTCTGCTATGCCGATTTCTGTACACGGGCGATATTATACTCGGAGTGGAAGTGTTACTTCTGAATTGCAGGGGAATCAGTTGAATATGTTTCTTGCCGCGAAAATGGGGCTGACGTGGGAGAGTGTGGTTGAGGAAGATTTTTCTTTGGATGATATAGATATAGAAACTGTAGAACGTTTTAAGTTATTAGCTAAGGATAGGGTTCCTTCCATTGAGCAGGAAACAGATATATTGGCTTTAATGAAACGATTGAATTTAGTAGTCGGAGGTAGATTCAAAAGAGCCGCTGTGGTCTTGTTTGGAAAGAATGTACAAAAATATGTGTTACAGGCTCGGATAAAGATCGGTAAGTTCCTTTCGGAGACTGAAGTACTGACGACTGATATCATTGAGGGAAATTTGATTCAGCAGGTTGATCGGGCGTTAGATATCTTGCGAACAAAATACTTGTTAAGTTATATATCTTATGAAGGGATTCATCGGCGCGAGAAATTAGTTTATCCCTATGAGGCCTTGCGGGAAGCCCTATTGAACTCGATTATTCATCGCGAATATTTTGTCTCTTCCGAAATACAAATCCGTATTTATGACGATAAGTTAGTAATGGGGAATGAGGCTCGTTTGCAGGATATTACGGTAGAGGACTTATCTAGGCCTCACCCTTCCAGACCTCATAATAAATTGATTGCGGATGTCTTTTACAAGGCTGGTTTTATTGAAAGCTGGGGAAGAGGGACACAGCGTATTATTGATAACTGTGTAGCTGAGGGATTATCTGCTCCTGTGTATGAGTATAAGATGGGGTTCTTGTATTTGACTTTTATGTCTAAACAGATTGTTGAATCGCCTTATGTCGCGGATGAAACCTTGCGACCTCTGAATAAAACCTTGCGACCTTTAGGTGAAACCTTGCGACCTTTGAATGAAACCTTGCGACCTTTAGGTGAAACCTTGCGACCTTTGAATGAAACCTTGCGACCTTCGGATATGGCCTCAAAGAAAGTCCGAAGAATGAGTAAAGCAGAGATGATGGATTCTATAGTAGCTTGTTGTTTGAATGCCTATTTAACGATAGAAGAAATAGCGTCTTTCGTGAATAGAAATCCTGCTTATATAAAAAATGAGTTTATACCTTTGCTTCTGTCAACGGGGCGTTTGACGCGCTTATATCCCAATACCCCAAATCATCCGAAACAGGCTTATAAAACAAAGAAGGAAAAATGAATCAGCAACCTACATTTTCGATCATAACGATCACCTATAATGCGGAGCGATGGTTGGAGCGTACGATATTGAGCGTACTTAGCCAGTCGTATCCGAATATCGAGTATATATTGATTGACGGAGCGTCGAAGGATAAGACCGTAGAGATCATCAAGCAATATGAGTCCGGTATCGCTTCTTGGATAAGCGAGCCTGATAAAGGCTTGTATGATGCTATGAATAAGGGATTGAAGCTGGCTACGGGGGACTATGTGTGGTTCTTGAATGCGGGTGATACACTTTATACCGCAGATACCGTGCAAAGAATTGTGGCGTCTTTGAAAAAGAAAGTATCTTTGCCAGACGTGATTTACGGAGAAACCCGGATCGTTGACGCGGAGGGTAGATCGTTAGGGATGCGCAGGTTGAAAGCTCCGGAGAAACTGAATTGGAAGAGCTTCCGGATGGGAATGTTGGTTTGTCACCAGTCGTTTATATCAAAACGGGAGATCGCTCCGTTATATAATACGGAATACCGTTTGACGGCGGATTATGATTGGTGTATCCAATGTCTGAGACGATCGAAAAGAATACATAATACACGTTTGACCCTGTCTAATTTTTTAGAGGAAGGGTTAAGTAGTGTGAACCGGAAAGCTTCCTTAAAGGAGCGATATGAAGTCATGTGTAAGTATTATGGCAAGGTGTCGACGATTCTGTTGCATGGTTGGTTCGCCGTGAGATTCTATTTTGCCAAATGGTTTAAAGGTAGAGTATAAATGTAAAACAAGAAGGAATATGGGATTTATAGATATAGATGTTCAACATTTTCGGGGATTTAAAGATCTTAAGATAGAGAATCTCAAACAAATAAACCTTTTTTTGGGAAAAAATAATGTTGGTAAATCCAGTATGCTAGACGCTATCTTTCTATTAGCGGGAATGTCAAATTCTGAATTGAATATACGGATTAACCATTTACGTGGTTTCGTATATAATACAGGGGATGACTTTAGTATGTTGTTTCATGATATTGATATCAATATGCCTATTGTTATTAAAGCAAAGGAAACCAATGGAAAGAAAAGAGTATTGTCTATTTCCCCGATTTACTCTGAAACTTCGGATTTGCAGATAAAGAATCCTACAGCCTTTTTGTCAAATGAGATAAAACCGAGAATTGATGGGGTGAATTTGGATTTTGAGTTTGATGGTAAGTCATATAAGGGATATTCTGTGTTTAAAAAAAATGAAAAAGGCGATATGACTTTTTTCGGCAAGTCCGATGAGAACTATAAAGAACACATAAAGGCGACCTATTTATGCGCTAAATATTCAGATACGGTTCTTGTGGATGCTCTGAACAAAGCTGTTAATGAGAAATATAAGGCTGATATTATTGATATGTTAAAGTACATAGAGCCTTCTGTATCTG
>Ga0129308_1002913_pt1 | contig 13374 bp, 12 predicted proteins | sample L827metagenome_FD_94440 | JGI IMG/M metagenome (GOLD analysis project Ga0129308, IMG submission 94440) | Ring-tailed lemur group fecal microbial communities from Wisconsin, USA - L827 metagenome | ecosystem: Host-associated > Mammals > Digestive system > Large intestine > Fecal | place: USA...
GCTTTATCCCGCTGAATGAGCTGATGAAAGAGGAAACGGCGTGACCGAAGTCACGCCGCACCCCTTGAAAACACAAGGTTTTCACCATTTTTTGATTTTACTGTTTTACGACCACGCGGCTAACGGGCAGCCGTTTTTTGAATGATCCGATGGTCAGATGCGGGCCAGAGCGCGGCTCTTGCTGAGGACGGCGTACACCGCCGCGGCGGACACCAGACCGAAGACGCCCTGAACGATATTGCCGGGGATGGAGGCGGCGGCGGCCAAGCCCTTACCCAGCCACAGGGAGGCGTACCCGAAGTAGCCCACCACCATGATAGTCTCGGCTACCACGCCGCTGGCTACCTGGGAGGCCAGCAGGTTGTGGGAGGAACGGCTCTGGAGGGCCCGGAAGATCAGGGACGCGGCCACAGCCATGGCCAGCTTGATGGCGAAGGTGCCGGGGGCATAGTGGGCGTAGCCGGACAGCAGGTCGGCCAGCATGGAGCCGATGCCCGCGGCGGCACCGCCGTAGACGGGACCCAGGATCCAGGCGGACAGCAGCACCGCGCAGTCACCCAGATTGACGTAGCCCTGCATGGGGGAGGGGACCTGGACCACCATGGTCATCACATAGGTCAGGGCGGCGAACAGGGCCGCCAGCACCAGTTTGCGGATTTTCGTATCGTTCATATCTCTCGCTCCTTTGATAGTGGGAATGACTCGCGGGTGAAAAATTTCCCTTGCATTTCTGCTTGTGTTGTATTTTAATCATAACTGGTATGAAAGAAAGACCCAATTTAAAACTTTTTTATAAGACCAGATGGAGGGCGTATGCTGACCTACGATTTGGAGCGCCGGGGGAGCCTGGCCCGGTACGACTATTTATACCGCTGCATTAAGGAGGACATCCTGTCCGGCCGCCTGAAGGCGGGGGAGAAACTGCCCTCCAAACGGGCCCTGGCCCGGAACCTGGAGACGGCGGTGGTGACGGTGGAGAACGCCTACGCCCAGCTGCTGGCGGAGGGCTACCTGCGCTCGGAGGAGAAGCGGGGCTACTTTGTCAGCCCTGTGGAGACCCGGCCCGCGCCTACCGGCGCTGAGGAGCGGGGGGAGGAGAAGGGGGAGCCGGAGCGCGCCTGGCTGCTGGACCTGACCAGCCGGGGCAGCGGCACCGAGGGCTTTCCCTTCTCAGTCTGGGCCAAACTCATGCGCCGGGTGCTGTCAGAGGAGGGAGAGGCCCTGCTGCGCTCCATGCCCCACAGTGGGGTCCCTGAGCTGCGCCGGGCCATTGCCCGGCATATCTACCAGTTCCGGGGCATCACCGCCAGCCCCGACCAGATCGTGGTGGGAGCGGGAACGGAATACCTCTACAACCTGATCGTCCAGCTTCTGGGCCGGGACCGGACCTACGGGGTGGAGGACCCCGGCTATTCCAAAGCGGCCCGGGTCTATGAGCTCAGCGGAGCCCGGTGCCTGTTCCTGCCCGTGGACCGGCAGGGGGTGCTGCCCCGGGCGGTGGAGGAGAGCGGGACCCAGGTGCTGCACATTTCTCCCAACCACCAGTTCCCCACCGGGGCAGTCACCCCCATTGCCCGACGCCAGAGCCTGCTCCACTGGGTGAGCGGGGGAGAGGGGCGGTATATCGTGGAGGACGACTACGACAGTGAGTTCCGGTTTACGGGCCGTCCCATCCCCACCCTGCGGAGCATCGACCGGAGCGACCGGGTCATCTACATGAATACCTTTTCCCGCTCCCTGGCTCCGTCGCTGCGGATCAGCTATATGGTGCTGCCCCGCCCGCTGCTGGCCGCCTACCGGGAGCGGCTGGGCTTTTATTCCTGCACCGTCCCCGCCATGGAGCAGTATACCCTGGCCCGTTTCCTGGAGGAGGGGTATTTCGAGTCCCATGTCAGCCGGATGCGGGTGTTTTACCGGGGACGGCGGGACGCGGTGCTGGAGGCCATCCGAAACAGCGGACTGGGGGGGCGGTGCCGTGTCAGGGGAGAAGACGCGGGACTCCATTTTCTCCTGGAGCTGGATACCAGCCGGGGGGACGGGGAGCTGGCCGCCTTGGCGGAGGAGCGGGGCATCCGCCTGTCTTTCCTGTCCGCCTACCAGCACCGCCCCGGAGCGGCGCCTCCCCACACAGTGGTGGTCAACTACCCCGGCGCGGACCTGGCCCGGCTGGACCAGGCCCTGGAGACCCTGGCCGGGCTGCTGTGAGGGCTGCACGGTACCATAAAATGGGAAGGGCCGCGGCAGACGGAAGGTCTGCCGCGGCCCTTGGTTTGAGGAAAACTGTTCTCCCATGCGGGGGAGGGGACGGGGAAAGGCGGTTTGCAGATATTGACCAAAAAACCGGAGAAACGGGCCCTGTTTGACAACATGGGACAGCGCCCGTCACTGCCTGGGATTGCCCCGGAGGAGGATCTGGTCGCTGGACTGGTACTCCTTGGCGTAACGGCCGGGGGTGACGCCGGTGAGATGGCCGAAGGTACGGATAAAGTGGGAGTTGTCGGAGAAACCGGAGCGCTCCCCGGCCTGCTGGACGCTGACCCCCTCCTGGAGGAGCTGGCGGGCCCGGAGGACCCGGCTGTAAATGATGTACTCCATGACGGAGAAGCCGGTGGCGGCCTTGAAGATGCGGCAGAGATAGTGCTTGCTGATGTAGAAGTGGCCGGCGATCTGGTCCAGGGAGAGGGGCTCGGACAGGTTGTCCCGGATGTAGTCCAGAATGGGCACCACCCGGAGAAAATCCTTGTTCCGGATGGCCTCGCCGGCGGTGGCGGCATTTAAGGTGGGCGCCACCCGGATGAGCAGGTTGAGCAGAGCCACGGTCTGGTGGATGTCGCTGCCGAAGGAACCGTCGTTTTTGTTGCGCTCCAGGGCCTGGAACAGCTCGATGATCTGGGTCATCTCCTCGGTATCCAGGGTGGCGCGGCGGAACGGGTCCTGGGTCAGCTGGGTGAAATCAGTCTGGGGGGTGGACAGCTCCACCAGGGCCTTCCGGCTGATGTGCAGGACATAGCGGGCGTGGAAGCCGGTGGCCATGGTGCGGTGGAGGGTGTTCTCCCCGATCAGGTACAGGGTGCCCCGGCGCAGGGGATAGACCTGGTCGTTGACGAAGATGTTGCCCGGCGTGGTCAGGGGGAGCAGGAGTTCATAGTGGTCGTGAAAATGGAGGCGGCTCATGTTCCAGGTCTCGTTGTGATTCAGCTGAAGGTGAAATTCTACGTTATTCATAGACGGCCTCCAATCAATTTGGCGGAAATGTGCGCCCTCACCGGAGGGCGGGGAGGGAGAGCCCTCCCTTCCGGACGAAGGTATTATAGCACGGCAGGAGAAGATATGCAAACTTTTTGCCAAATTACAGATAGACCTTTTCATCGAGGTGTGTTACAATACTAAACGTTGAATAGCGCATACCCGCACCTTGAAAACCAGAGAGAAAGAGCATTCCAAAAAATCTTTTGTAATGGGGGTTTTACCATGAACAAAGTGTACACCTTGCATGACGCCGTGGCGAAATTCGTCGAGGATGGTGACGTCCTTGCAATTGGCGGCTTCACCACCAACCGCAAGCCTTACGCTACGGTGTCCGAGATCCTGCGTCAGGGCAAGAAGGACTTCATTGTTTACGCCGGCCCCGGCGGCGGTGAGGTCGATATGCTCATTGGCGAGGGCCGTGTGGCTGCTTACATCAACTGCTACACCGCCAACTCCGGCTACACCAACGTCTCCCGCCGGTTCCGCGCTGCCATCGAGCAGGGCAAGCTTACTTATGAGGACTATTCTCAGGACGTCCTGATGCTCATGCTGCACGCCGCTTCCCTGGGCCTGCCCTTCCTGCCTGTCCGCCTGATGCAGGGGTCCGGCCTGATGAAGTATTGGGGTATCAGCGAGGAGAAGCGCAAGACCATGCCCAAGCTGGAGAACCTGAAGTGCGCCGAGATCGAGAACCCCATGGTTCCCGGCCAGAAGGTCGTTGCCGTGCCCGTGCCCAAGTTCGACACCGCCATCATCCACGTCCAGCAGGCCAGCCCCGACGGTACCTGCATCATCTGCGGCGACGAGTTCCATGACATCGACATCGCCGTGGCCGCCCGCAAGACCATCGTGACCTGCGAGGAGATCGTCTCCAACGAGTTCATCCGCCGCGATCCCACCAAGACCCGCATCTTCGGCGAGTGCGTGCAGGCCGTTGTGAAGGCTCCCTACGGCGCCTGGCCCTCCCAGTGCTATGACTACTATGATGACGATGACGCCGGCCTGAAGGAGTACGACAAGGCTTCCAAGTATCAGGACGCCGAGGACGCCAAGGCCCAGCTGGCCAAGGCCGCCGCCAAGGCTGAGAAGGCCGCCGCCGCCAAGCCCGAGGACGCCAAGCTGGCCGACGCCGCCGCCAAGGCCAAGAAGGCCGCTGAGGACGCCGCCGCCGGCGTGAAGATCCCCGAGACCTTCAAGGACTACCTGGAAAAGTGGGTCTACAGCTGCGAAGACCAGGCCGCTCTGCTGGACAAGATCGGCGGTTCCCGCCTGATGCGGCTGAAGAACGAGCCGCACCTGGGTTATTCCACGACTCACTAACTTAGGAAGGGGTATTAAAAATGTCTGATTATACGAAGTATACCAAGCAGGAGATGCAGGCTTACGCCATTGCCAAGAACATCAAGGAAAATCAGATCGTTATCGTGGGCACCGGCCTGCCCCTGATCGGCGCCTCTCTGGCCAAGCGGGCCGTGTGCCCCTCCTGCCACCCCATCGTGGAGAGCGGCCTGATGGACTGCGATCCCGTGGAAGTGCCCCGCTCCGTGGGCGACAACCGCTTCATGGCCCACTGCGCCGTGCAGTGGCCCAACATCCGCTTCGTGGGCTTTGAGGCCAACGAGTGGCTGCACGACGAGGACCGCCTGGTGGCCTTCATCGGCGGCGCCCAGATCGATCCCTACGGCAACGTGAACTCCACCTGCATCTTCGGCAAGGGCGATTATCTCCAGCCCACCACCCGCTTCACCGGCTCCGGCGGCGCCAACGGCATCGCCACCTACTGCAATACCATCATCATGATGCAGCACCAGAAGCGCCGCTTCATTGACCACGTGGACTACATCACCTCCTGCGGCTGGATGGACGGCCCCGGCGGCCGTGAGCGCGCCGGCCTGCCCGGCAACCGCGGCCCCCAGATGGTGGTCACCGACCTGGGCATCATGAAGTTCGACGAGGAGACCAAGCGGATGTACCTGGCTTACTACTATCCCTTCTCCTCTCCCGAGATGGTCCAGGAGAACACCGGCTTTGAGGTCGACGTGTCCCGCGCCCAGCTGATGGAGGGTCCCTCTCCCGAGATCATCAAGCTGATCCGCGAGGAGATCGACCCCGGCCAGGCCTTCATCAAGGTCCCCAAGGAGTAAGACTGCTCAGACCCATCCATACTGAACATTTAGGAGGAATCAACATTGGGTAACTATTCCATGCCCCGGTATTTCCAGAACATGCCCGTGGTGGGCAAGGCCGTCCGGCCCAATCCCGAGAACGTGGAGGAGCTGCGTGCCATCGAGGATGACATCCACGCCCATATCGTGGACGGCCTGAAGAACGGCAAGGCCGACGAGGATATGAACAAGAAGGGCCAGCTCACCGCCATGCAGCGCATCTCCCTGCTGGTCGACCCCGGCACCTGGTGCCCCCTGAACAGCCTGTACAACCCCGAGCACAACAAGACCGGCACCACCTCCATCGTCAAGGGCCTGGGCCGCGTCAACGGCAAGTGGTGCTGCATCATCGCTTCCGACAACAAGAAGCACGCCGGCACCTGGGTCCCCGGCCAGGCCGACAACCTGCTGCGCGGCAGCGACACCGCCAAGCGGCTGCGTATCCCCCTGATCTACCTGCTGGAGTGCGCTGGCGTTGAGCTGGACCAGCAGGAGAAGGTGTACCCCAACCGCCGCGGCGGCGGTACTCCCTTCTACCGCAACTCCGAGCTGAACCAGATGGGCATCCCCGTCATCGTGGGCATCCACGGCACCAACCCCGCCGGCGGCGGCTACCACTCCATCTCTCCCACCATCCTGGTTGCCCATGAGAAGGCCAACATGGCCGTGGGCGGCGCCGGCATCGTGGGCGGCATGAACCCCAAGCCCCATGTGGACATGGAGGCCGCCCTGGCCCAGATCGAGGCCACCAAGGGCCTGCGCGCCGATCCTCCCGGATCCGTTTCCATCCACTTCGGTCAGACCGGTTTCTTCCGTGAGGTGTACACCGAGCAGGAGGGCGTGATCGCCGGCATCAAGAAGTATGTGGATATGCTGCCCACTTACGACCTGGAGTTCTTCCGCGTGGATACCCCCCAGTCCCCCGCCATGTCCGACGTGGAGCTGTACGACCTGGTTCTGAACAACAAGAACCGTCCCTACGACATGTATTCCGTCATCGGCCGTCTGTTCGACGGCAGCCAGTTCATGGAGTACAAGAAGGGCTACGGCCCCGAGATGATCACCGGCCTGGCCAAGGTGGACGGCCTTCTGGTGGGCGTGGTGGCCAACCAGCAGGGCGTGTTTGCCAACTACCCTGAGTACAAGGTAGCCAAGTACGGCCAGTCCATGGGCGCCGGCGGCAAGCTGTACCGCCAGGGCCTGATCAAGATGAACGAGTTCGTCACCCTGTGTGCCCGTGACCGCATCCCCATGGTGTGGATCCAGGACACCACCGGCATCGACGTGGGCGATGACGCCGAGGTCGCCGAGCTGCTGGGTCTGGGCCAGTCCCTGATCTACTCCATCCAGAGCAGCAACCTGCCCATGATGGAGATCACCCTGCGCCGCGGCACCGCCGCCGCCCACTACGTCCTGGGCGGCCCCCAGGGCAACGACAACAACGCCTTCTCTCTGGGCACCGCCGCCACCGAGATCAACGTCATGAACGGCAAGACCGCCGCCAACGCCATGTACACCGGCCGTCTGGCCAAGGATCAGAAGGCGGGCAAGGATCTGCAGCCCACCATCGACAAGATGAACGCCCTGATCGACGACTATGACGTGAAGTCCAAGCCCCTGTTCTGCGCCCAGGCCGGCCTGGTGGACGAGATCGTGGATATGCCCATGATGCGCAACTACATCGTGGCCTTCACCGATTCCTGCTACCAGAATCCCGAGAGCATCTGCCCCTTCCACCAGATGCTGCTGCCCCGCACCATCAAGGACTACGACGATCTGAAGAAGTAAGAACGCTCTGGACAGCCGGGCGGTGGTACGCACCGCCGCCCGGCACCATATTTTCGTGACGGAGAGACAACATTATGAGTATTTACACCCTCGGAATCGACATCGGTTCCACCGCCTCCAAGTGTGTCATTCTGGCTGACGGCAAGGAGATTGTCAGCAAATCCCTGATCGCTGTGGGCGCCGGCACCAGCGGTCCCCAGCGGGCCATTAACCAGGTGCTGGAGGCGGCCGGCATGACCACCGGGGATATGAGCTATATCCTGGCCACCGGCTATGGCCGCAACTCTCTGGAGTCCGTTGCCAACCACCAGATGAGCGAGCTGAGCTGCCACGCCAAGGGCGCCGCTTTCCTGTTCCCCGACGTCCACACGGTCATCGACATCGGCGGTCAGGACGTGAAGGTCCTGCAGATCGAAAACGGCGTCATGACCAACTTTGTGATGAACGACAAGTGCGCCGCCGGTACCGGCCGGTTCCTGGATGTAATGGCCCGGGTGTTGGAGGTGAAGGTGGAGGATCTGGGCGCGCTGAGCGCCAAGTCCACCAAAGATGTGGCCATCAGCTCCACCTGCACCGTGTTCGCGGAAAGTGAGGTCATCAGCCAGCTGGCCCAGGAGACGGACAAGTGCGACATTATCAAGGGCATCCACCGCTCCGTCGCCAGCCGCGTGGTGGGCCTTGCCCACCGGGTGGGCGTCCGGGACCAGGTGGTCATGACCGGAGGCGTTGCCCAGAACGTGGGCATCGTCCAGGCTCTGCAGGACGAACTGGGTCATACCGTCCATACCTCTCCGCTGACCCAGTACAACGGCGCTCTGGGCGCCGCCCTGTTTGCCTATCAGAAGTACCAAAGGGAGCAGAAGGCCTAAGTGCCCTCTGGAAAAGCAATTTCTATTTAGAATAGGGAGGAAACTACCATGGCTAAAACTGTTAGCCCCGGCGTCCTCGCGCTGCGCAAGGTCGTCGATGATGTCCATGCGGACGCCCGCAAGGCTCACGCCGAGGGCAGACTGGTGGGTTGGTCCAGCTCCAAGTTCCCCTGCGAACTGGCCGCCGCCTTTGATCTGGATGTCATGTACCCCGAGAACCAGGCCGCCGGCATCGCCGCCAACCGGGACGGCGAGCTGATGTGCAAGGCCGCTGAGGACCTGGGCTTTGACAACGACATCTGCGGCTACGCCCGCATCAGCCTGGCCTACGCCGCCGGCAAGCGCGCGTCCCGCAAGGTGGACCTGGAGACCGGCGAGTATGTCATCAACCCCAACAGCGGCAAGCCGCTGAAGGACGAGAACGGCAACGTGGTCATCGATCCCGAGACCGGAAAGCCCAAGAAAGACCCCAAGACTATGGTGCCCTACACCGTGCTGGACGACATCTATGAGATCGAGGCTCTGCCCGAGGGCCGGGAGAAGGAGCTGCGCAAGGCCGCCATCAAGCCCTACCGCCAGATGCAGATCCCTCAGCCCGACTTCGTGCTGTGCTGCAACAACATCTGCAACTGCATGACCAAGTGGTATGAGAACATCGCCCGTATGCGCAACATCCCCCTGATCATGATCGACATCCCCTACAACAACACCGTGGAAGTGGCCGACACCAACGTGGCCTATGTCCGCGCCCAGTTCGACGCCGCCATCAAGCAGCTGGAAGAACTGACCGGCAAGAAGTTCGACGAGAAGAAGTTCGAGCAGGCCTGCGCCAACGCCAACCGCACCGCCAGTGCCTGGCTGCGCGTCTGCGACTACCTGCAGTATAAGCCCGCTCCCTACAGCGGCTTCGACCTGTTCAACCATATGGCCGACATCGTCACCGCCCGCGCCAAGGTGGAGGCCGCCGAGGCCTTCGAGCTGCTGGAGAAGGACCTGGCTGAGGCCGTCAAGACTGGCGCCACCACCACTCCCTTCCCCGAGCAGTACCGCGTCATGTTCGAGGGCATCCCCTGCTGGCCCAAACTGCCCAACCTGTTCAAGCCCCTGAAGGCCAACGGCGTCAACGTCACCGCCGTGGTGTACGCCCCCGCCTTCGGCTTCGTCTATGACGATCTGGACGGCATGGCCCGGGCCTACTACAAGGCCCCCAACTCCGTGTGTATCGAGCAGGGCGTGGATTGGCGTGAGGGCATCTGCCGGGACAACAAGGTGGACGGCGTGCTGGTCCACTACAACCGTTCCTGCAAGCCCTGGTCCGGTTACATGGCCGAGATGCAGCGCCGCTTCACCGATGACCTGGGTGTGCCCTGTGCCGGTTTCGACGGTGACCAGGCCGATCCCCGTAACTTCAACGAGGCCCAGTATGAGACCCGCGTCCAGGGCCTGGTGGAGGCCATGGAGGCCAACAAAGCGAAGAAGGAGGCCGAGGCAAAATGAGCACCGAGGTTTTGCTGAAGGAATTTAAGGAAGTTTCCGAGCACCCCCACATTGTGCTGAGCGAGTACAAGAAGCAGGGCAAGAAGGTCATCGGCGTGCTGCCCTACTATGCTCCCGTGGAGCTGGTGGTGGCCGCCGGCATGGTGCCCATGGGCATCTGGGGCAGCAACAACAAGACCATCTCCATGGCCAAGGAGTACTGCGCCACCTTCTACTGCACCATCGCCCAGCTGGCGCTGGAGATGCTGCTGGACGGTACCATGGACCAGCTGGACGGCCTCATCACCCCCACCATCTGTGATACCCTGCGTCCCATGAGCCAGAACTTCCGCGTGGCCATGAAGGATAAGCTGCCCTGCATCTTCCTGGCCCACCCCCAGAACCGCAAGCCCTCTTTCGGCCTGCAGTTCACCGTGGACCAGTATATGCACGTGAAGAAGGAACTGGAGAAGATCGCCGGCATCACTGTCACCGACGAGGCTCTGCGCGAGGCCATCAAGGTCATGAATAAGAGCCGCGCCGCCCGCCGTGAGTTCGTCAAGCTGGCCGGCCAGCATCCCGACGCCGTTTCTGCCGTCAACCGCTCCGCCGTCCTGCGCGCCGCCTGGTTCATGGAGCCCGCCGTCTTCGCTGAGAAGCTGGAGGCTCTGAACGCCGAGCTGAAGGCGCTGCCCGAGTGCAAGTGGACCGGCAAGAAGGTGGTCACCTCCGGCATCATCTGCGACAATCCCAAGCTGCTCCAGATCTTCGACGACAACAAGATCGCCATCGCCGCCGACGACGTGGCTCAGGAGAGCCGTTCCTTCCGTACCGACGCCGCCGAGACCGGCGATCCCATGATGGCTCTGGCTCAGCAGTTCGCCGACCAGGACTACGAGGTCCTGCTGTACGACGAGAAGTCCAGCCAGAACCGCCGCGGCGAGTACGTGGCCAGCCTGGTGAAGAACTCCGGCGCCCAGGGTCTGGTGCTGTTTATGCAGCAGTTCTGCGACCCCGAGGAGATGGAGTACCCCTACCTGAAGAAGGCTCTGGACGCTGCCGGCGTGCCCCACATCAAGCTGGGTGTGGACCAGCAGATGCGGGACTTCGGTCAGGCCAGCACCGCCATCCAGGCCTTTGCCGACGTCCTGTAAAGAACGGATACAGACACGGGGCCGAATATGCCCGGACCTTGACATATCCGAGCGTATAATGTTATAATGGCACCAATTTGGGATTTTTCCCCACCCCTTAATGGGTGGGGAAGATCCCTGCCCAAGGGAAGATGCCTGAAAAAGGTCTGGACCCGGCGCTTAAGCGCCAGACTATCAAATTGTAAAGGGGAAAACAAGCTATGAACTACAACGTTACCGTCAACGGCAAGGTTTACAGCGTGACCGTCGAGAAGACCGGCGCCGCTGCTCCTGCCGCCGCCCCCGTGGCCGCCCCCGTGGCCGCCGCGCCTGTGGCCGCCCCCGTGGCTGCCCCTGCTCCCGCCCCCGCTCCCGCTCCCGCGCCTGCCGCTGCTCCCGCTCCCGCCGCCGCCCCCGCCGCTGTGGCTGCCGGCGAGACCGCCGTCAACAGCCCCATGCCCGGCAATGTGTTCAAGGTAGAGTGTAAGGTTGGCCAGCAGGTCAACGCCGGCGATGTGCTGGTGGTCCTGGAGGCCATGAAAATGGAGATCGAAGTCTCCGCTCCCGTGGCCGGCACCGTCAAGGCCGTCTCCGCCACCGTGGGCAGCACTGTCAATACTGACGATCTGCTGGTCACCCTGGGCTAATAGGGGGTCATAACGTATGCCTAATGCAGAAAAAGCGATCCTGAACCCCTTTGACCCGCTTTCCATCCCCCAGGCTCTGATGGTTGCGGTCTGCGGCATCCTGGTGGTGTTCATGATGCTGGCCATCCTGGCCGTGGTCATCGTGGTCATCTCCAAGGTGGTGGGCGCCATGGAGGGTAAGAAGAAGCCCGCCGCCCCCGCCGCCAAGAAGGCCGCTCCCGCCGCCGCTCCGGCGGCCGCCCCTGCCGCACCCGCGGTGGATGAGGGCGAGATGGTGGCTGTTATGATGGCCGCCATCGCTGAGGAGTCCGGTATGCCGGTCAGCTCCTTCCGCATCACCAATGTGAGTTCCGCCCCCGCCGCTCCCGCCCCTGTGGCTGCGGCACCCGTGGCCGCTCCTGCCCCTGCCGCCGCCCCCGCTCCCGCCCCTGCCGCTGCTCCCGCTCCCGCTGCCGCCCCCGCCGCTGTGGCCGCCGGTGAGACCGCCGTCAACAGCCCCATGCCCGGCAATGTGTTCAAGGTGGAGTGCAAGCCCGGCCAGGCTGTGAAGGCCGGCGACGTGCTGGTGGTGCTGGAGGCCATGAAGATGGAGATCGAGGTCTCCGCTCCCGTGGACGGCACCGTGAAGTCTGTTGCCGCCACCGTGGGCAGCACCGTCAACACCGATGACCTGTTGGTCACCATCGGTTGAAAGGAGGGGTAAAGTATGGATTTCTTGATTGAAGTATTGAGTAAGATTTTCGGGGGTTCCGGCTTTGCCGCTCTTCCCACCGACTGGCGCCAGGTGGTCATGATCTTTATCGCCTGTGTCCTGCTGTATCTGGGCATCGGCAAGAAGTTTGAGCCTCTGCTGCTGGTCCCCATCGCCTTTGGCATGCTGCTGGCCAACCTGCCCCTGACCGGGCTGTTTGCCGAGCCTGTGGTGGACGCGGCTACCCATACCGGAAGCGTGGGCTTCATGTGGGTGCTGTATCAGGGCGTTCAGTACGCCATTTATCCGTCCATCATCTTCATGGGCATTGGCGCCATGACCGACTTCGGTCCTCTGCTGGCCAACCCCATGTCCCTGCTGCTGGGCGCTGCCGCCCAGTTGGGTATCTTTACCGCCTTCCTGCTGGCTCTGGTCCTGGGCTTCAAGCCCTGTGAGGCTGCCGCCATCGGCGTCATCGGCGGCGCCGACGGCCCCACCGCCATTCTGACCGCATCCAAATTGGCCAGTGAGCTGCTGCCGGCAATTGCAATTGCGGCATACTCGTATATGGCGCTGATCCCGCTGATCCAGCCTCCCATTATGAAGGCCCTGACCACCAAGGAAGCCCGCAAGGTGAAGATGAACCAGCTGCGTGTGGTCTCCAAGACCGAGAAGATCATCTTCCCCATCGCCGTCACCATTTTCGTCATTCTGCTGATCCCCGATACCGCTCCTCTGATCGGTATGCTCATGCTGGGCAACCTGTTCCGTGAGTGCGGCGTCACCGAGCGTCTGTCCGACACCGCTCAGAACGCGCTGATGAACATTGTGACCATCCCCCTGGGTCTGTCCGTGGGCTTCAAGGCTACCTATGACAAGTTCCTGACTGTCGAGACCATCTCCATCGTCATCCTGGGCCTGCTGGCTTTCTGCCTGTCTACCGCCGGCGGCCTGCTGCTGGGCGACCTGATGTATGTTCTGAGCAAGGGCAAGATCAATCCTCTGATCGGCTCCGCCGGCGTGTCCGCCGTGCCCATGGCCGCCCGTGTGGCTCAGACCGTCGGTCAGAAGGAGAACCCCTCCAACTTCCTGCTCATGCACGCCATGGGTCCCAACGTGGCCGGTGTTATCGGTTCCGCTGTGGCCGCGGGCTTCATGATCAAGGTGTTCGGCGGCTGATTTCCGTCTCTGTCTCTGAAAATAAGGCGTGCCGGCCTCTGGCCGGTACGCCTTATTGTATATAGAAAACCACTGGCTAAGCCAGTGGTTCAAAAAAGCCTATGGCGATGAATAAAAAACCCTGTTAGGATAACAGTGCGGTCTGCCAACTGCACCAAGATACTAACAGGGGGATCA
>Ga0129308_1002914_pt1 | contig 13365 bp, 7 predicted proteins | sample L827metagenome_FD_94440 | JGI IMG/M metagenome (GOLD analysis project Ga0129308, IMG submission 94440) | Ring-tailed lemur group fecal microbial communities from Wisconsin, USA - L827 metagenome | ecosystem: Host-associated > Mammals > Digestive system > Large intestine > Fecal | place: USA...
CTTCGGATTACCACTGACCTCCAGCATGCGGTGAATCGTCTGTGCCTCGTATCCGGTAGCTTCCGTCATTCGCTTAGCTGCCCTGCCCGTAGGTGCGGCCAGCAAAATTTCCATATCCTCATTTTCAAAATACTGAAGCATCGCATTAATCGTAGTCGTCTTTCCCGTACCCGGTCCTCCGGTGAGGATTGTAATCCCATGGCAGACTGCTGCTTTTACCGCCATTCTTTGTTTCTCATCCAGTTCCATGGATGTGTGCTCTTCCATTTTATGAAGCCGGGACTCCATTGCCACATCGGCCTCTTCATATTTTAAATTCAGATCATGGAGCATCTTAGCTGTGTTAAGCTCTAAATAATAGTAATGAGCTGCGTAAACTCTAAGGCCGTCTTCTCCTTCTTTTAAAACCACTTTTTTCTCCATTGCCAAATCCATCAAATATTTTTCCATATCCCGGATTTCCACTTCCAGAAGTTCTGATGTGCGCTTCATGAGCACTTCTTTCACCAGATAAATATGCCCCTCCGCCACGCTCTGCTGAAGAGTATAAAATATCCCACTGCGTATACGAAAATCCGAATCGGTGTGAATTCCCACCCTGGATGCGATCTCATCAGCTGTCTTAAATCCGATTCCCTGAATCTGGTCCGCCATCTGATACGGATTCTCTTCCAGAACCTGATGAAGCTTAGGGCCATAATACTTATAAATCTTGGCAGCAAGTGTCGTTGTGATGCCAAATTTTTGCAGGTAGATCATGGCATCCCGCATATCCCGTTTTTCTTCTGCCTGAACCGCGATCTCCCTCGCCATTCTCTCGCTAATCCCTTTAATTTCAGCCAGTCTTTCCGGCTCCTCCTCGATAATTCGAAAGGTATCCTCACGGAATTTCTTCACGATTCTTTTCGCCAGAGCTGCACCGACCCCCTTAATTGCCCCGGAGCCCAGATACCGCTCGATAGAAATCAAATCTTCCGGTGCCTTTACCTCGTAGCTGCTGATTTTTAACTGTGTACCGTAAATATTATGTACCGTATACTCCCCGCTTACTTCCACCAGCTCTCCCTCTGAGATATAATTCAGATTACCTACACAGGTCAAATCGCCATCCTCATTGTTCAGATTAAATACTGTATAGCCATTATCTTCATTTCGAAACACAATATGCTCCACATATCCTTTGATTACTTCCATAAATATCCTCCGTCGAAATAAAGGGCAGTTCCCAGCAACAGAACCACCCTTTTCTCTCAAGAAAGAATCGTCTCTTTTAGAAATCCTTTCTTCCGTTCATAAATTCGACAAATTGACCGGTTCCGATCGCCACTACTTTCATCGGATCTTCTGCCGTCATAGTATTGATTCCGGTCTTCTCCTCTATCAATTCCTCCAGGCCTCTGAGCATTGCACCACCACCAGTCAAAACAATTCCTCTGTCCAGTATATCTGCGGAAAGCTCCGGCGGGGTTCTCTCCAAAACAGCAATCACAGCCTCAACAATCTGACTGGTAGTCTCTCTGAGCGCTTCTTCTGTCTCTGAAGATGTCACCGTCACAATCTTGGGGAGCCCGGTTACCAGATTACGTCCTCTTACTTCCATGGTCTCATCCTCTACCAACGGATATGTGGTACCGATCTTAATCTTAATATCTTCCGCCGTCCTCTCGCCGATCAACAGATTATGCTTTTTCCGCATAAAACGTACGATTGCCTCATCAAAATCGTCTCCGGCAATCTTAAGCGAAGTATTAACCACTGTTCCTCCCAGAGAAATAACAGCAATATCCGAAGTGCCTCCGCCGATATCTACAATCATATTGCCGCAGGGCTTAGCGATATCAATTCCTGCACCGATCGCAGCCGCAACCGGCTCTTCAATCAGATGTACCTCCCGTGCTCCTGCCGCAAATGCAGCTTCTTCTACTGCCTTTTTCTCTACTTCTGTCACCCCGCTGGGCACACAGATGCTGATATTAGGCTTTTTGAAAGTACGTCTTCCTATCGCTTTCTGCACAAAATACTTGATCATCTTCTCTGTTACAATATAATCTGAAATTACGCCCTGGCGCAATGGTCTGACTGCCACAATATTTCCCGGGGTTCTTCCAAGCATCAACCGTGCTTCTTCACCAATCGCCTTAATCACGTTCGTATCTCTGTCAAACGCAACCACGGATGGTTCTTTTAACACCACACCCTTACCTTTTACATAGACAAGAATGCTAGCAGTTCCCAAATCAATTCCTATATCCACTGACATCCTGATTCCCCTTTCCCATTTCTATCTATTACTACTCTCTTGTATCATATATCATTATCCTGTTGATCGTGCAAAGTACATTATAATAAAAAAACCGATAATTGGAAAGTGTTTTTTACAAATTTAGGATTTCTTAAGTTTTACGCCTTTTTCAGCATCATATCAATATATTTTCCGGTATAGGAATCCGGACATTTTGCAACCTCCTCCGGAGTTCCCGATGTCACTACCGTACCGCCCTTATCGCCGCCTTCCGGTCCGATATCAATAATATAATCTGCTGTTTTAATCACGTCCAGGTTATGCTCGATGACAATCACCGTATTACCGTCAGCCGCAAGACGCCGCAAAATATCGGTAAGTTTATGCACATCCGCAAAATGAAGCCCCGTAGTCGGCTCATCCAAAATATAAACGGTCTTACCTGTACTCCTGCGGCTCAGCTCTGTAGCCAGCTTAATCCGCTGCGCCTCTCCTCCGGATAGCGTGGTGGACGGCTGTCCCAGGCGGATATAAGAAAGGCCCACATCATACAAAGTTTCCATCTTTCTTCTGATACTCGGAACATTTTCAAAGAAATGTAACGCCTCTTCTACAGTCATATCCAGTACATCATAAATGCTTTTTCCTTTGTATTTTACCTCCAATGTCTCTCTATTATACCTTTTTCCTCCGCAAACCTCGCAGGGAACATACACATCCGCCAGGAAATGCATTTCAATTTTAATAATACCATCACCACAACAGGCTTCACACCTGCCTCCTTTTACATTAAAACTGAATCTTCCCTTTTTATATCCTCTCGCCTTGGCATCCGCCGTGGCTGCAAACAAATCCCGAATCAGATCAAACACTCCCGTATAGGTCGCTGGATTCGACCTGGGGGTTCTTCCGATTGGCGACTGGTCAATGGCGATCACCTTGTCGAGCTGCTCCAGCCCTTCTATACGCTTATGCTTTCCTGGAATCACTCTTGCACGGTTTAACTTACGGGCAAGTGTCTTATATAATATTTCATTAACCAGGGAACTTTTTCCCGATCCGGAAACTCCGGTAACACAAGTCATGACCCCCAGCGGAAATTTCACATCTATATTTTTTAAGTTATTCTCTGCCGCACCTACAACTTTTATCCAGCCGGTGGGTTTAGTTCTCCCATCCGGAACCGGAATTCGCTTTCTTCCGCTTAAGTATTCTCCCGTGATCGACCGCTCCACTTTCATAATGTCTGCCGCCGTTCCCTGTGCCACCAATTCTCCTCCATGCTCACCTGCCCCGGGACCGATATCGATCACGTGGTCAGCTGCCAGCATAGTATCCTCATCATGCTCCACCACAATCAGCGTATTTCCCAAATCCCGCAGATGTTTCAAGGTTGCCAGAAGCTTATCATTATCTCTTTGATGCAGTCCGATGCTCGGCTCATCCAAAATATAAGCCACACCCACGAGTCCGGAACCAATTTGTGTTGCAAGGCGGATTCGCTGCGCTTCCCCGCCCGACAGACTTCCCGTCGCTCTTCCAAGCGTCAGATAATCCAGTCCTACATCCATCAGAAACTGGATACGCGCTTTTATTTCCTTTAAAATCTGCCCCCCGATTATCTCCTGCGTCTTCGTAAGCTCCAAAGCATTCATAAACTTTTGCAGGTTTTCAATGGACAACGATGTCACCTCGTGAATATTCTTTCCGCCCACGGTGACAGCTAACGCTGATTTTTTCAGACGCTGTCCGCCACACTCCCGGCACGGCGTGATCCGCATGAAACTCTCATATTCTGCTTTCATAGTCTCAGAACCAGTCTCGCGGTATCTGCGCTCCACATTGCGTATCAGCCCCTCAAACGCCACATCATAGATTCCTTCACCTCTCTGGCCGCGATAATGAACTTTTACTTCACGTCCGTCTGTTCCATGGATCAGTATTTTTCTCACTTTCTCCGGATATTTTTCAAACGGCGTATCCAGATTAAATCCATATGCGTCACAAAGTGCTTCCAGAATCGCATGAGTAAAACTGGATTTATCCGTGCAGGATTGCCAGCCGGTAACAACGATCGCTCCCTGATTGATACTGAGCGATTTATCCGGGATCATCAAATCCTCGTCAAACTCCATCTTATATCCCAATCCAAAACACTCCGGACAGGCACCAAACGGGTTATTGAATGAGAAACTGCGTGGCTCAATCTCTTCAATACTGATTCCACAATCCGGACAGGAAAAGCTCTCGCTGAAATTCATCGGTTCTTGTCCTATTACGTCTACTACCAACAGTCCTTCCGCTAGATGAAGAACACTTTCCACAGAGTCATCCAGACGTTTTTTTATTCCCGGTTTCACTACCAGACGGTCTACTACAATTTCAATAGAGTGCTTAATGTTTTTATCCAAAGAAATCTCTTCCGATAATTCATACATATTTCCATCTATTCTAACCCGCACATAACCGCTTCGCTTTGCCCTCTCCAACAATTTTGCATGAGTCCCCTTGCGTCCGCGCACTACCGGAGCCAGCAGTTGAATCTTAGTTCCCTCCGGTAATTCAAGAATCTGGTCTGTCATCTGCTGCGCAGTCTGCTTTTTGATCTCACGGCCGCACTTCGGACAATGCGGGATTCCAACCCGGGCGAATAAAAGCCGGAAATAATCATAAATTTCTGTCACCGTACCGACCGTAGAACGTGGGTTCCGATTCGTGGACTTCTGGTCAATGGAAATTGCGGGCGACAGCCCTTCAATACTCTCCACATCCGGTTTCTCCATCTGTCCCAGGAACTGCCTTGCATAAGAGGACAGTGATTCCATGTATCTTCTCTGTCCTTCCGCATATATCGTGTCAAAAGCCAAGGATGATTTTCCCGAACCACTGAGCCCGGTAAACACCACCAACTGGTTCCGCGGAATATCAACATCCAGGTTTTTCAGGTTATGTTCATTTGCACCTCGTATCTTAATAAACTGCTTTTCTTCTGCCATTATTTTACCTCTTCTGCCATATTTCTATTATCTGTTTCTAATACATTGCTTGTTCCGATTATGCTTCTTAATCCATATCATTCAACTGTTTTTTTAATTCTATTAATTTATCTCTAAGCTCTGCTGCTGCTTCAAAATTCAGTTCTGCCGCTGCTTTCTTCATCTGTTTTGTAAGATCCTTCGTCAGCTTTTCCAGCTCCTCCCTGCTCATTGACTCCGGATCTTTTTCAAGACGCATTTCTTCCGCAGCCACTTTCTTTGATATGCTGATCAGATCACGCACTGATTTCTGAATCGTTTGCGGTGTAATACCATGTTCTTCATTATACGCCATCTGAATTTTCCGCCGCCTCTGTGTCTCCTCAATCGCAACCTGCATGGAATCTGTTATCATATCCGCATACATGATTACATGTCCCTCAGAATTTCGGGCTGCACGGCCGATCGTCTGAATCAGCGAAGTCTCCGAACGCAGGAATCCCTCTTTATCCGCATCCAGAATTGCTACCAGTGTGATTTCCGGAATATCCAATCCTTCTCTCAAAAGATTAATTCCCACCAGAACATCAAACACGTCCAGACGCATATCCCTGATAATCTCTGTTCTCTCCAAAGTATCAATATCGGAATGAAGATATTTTACCCGGATTCCCAGTTCCCGCATATAGTCTGTCAAATCCTCTGCCATCCGCTTCGTCAATGTCGTAATCAATACCTTATGCTTCTTCGCCGTCTCCTTATTCACTTCCGCCACAAGATCGTCAATCTGTCCCTCGATTGGGCGGACTTCTACTTCAGGATCCAGAAGACCGGTCGGCCTGATCACCTGCTCCGCCCGCAGCAGTTCATGCTGTTCCTCATATTCTCCCGGAGTTGCAGAAACAAACATCACCTGATCGATCTTGCTTTCAAACTCTTCAAAACTTAAAGGGCGGTTATCCTTCGCCGAAGGCAAACGGAAACCATAATCTACCAATGTAGATTTCCTTGATTGATCGCCGTGGTACATCGCACCAATCTGCGGTACAGTCTTATGCGACTCATCGATAATCATAAGAAAATCGTCCGGGAAATAATCGATCAACGTATGAGGCGGCTGCCCCGGCGCCAGTCCTGTCAGGTGCCGGGAATAGTTCTCAATACCGGAACAAAATCCCGTCTCCCTCATCATCTCTATATCGAAATTTGTTCTCTCTGCGATTCTCTGTGCTTCCAGAAGCTTATCCTCACCTTTAAAATATCGCACCTGTGATTCCAGTTCTTCTTCGATCTGTCCAATCGCCCGTTCCATATTGTCTTTAGAAACCACATAATGCGATGCCGGAAAGATCGCCACATGTCCGATCACATTCAGTATCTCTCCTGTCAGCGTATCAATCTCCGTAATTCTGTCGACTTCATCCCCGAAGAACTCCACGCGGTATGCTATTTTTTCTGAGTAAGCCGGGAAAATCTCAACGACATCCCCCCGCACCCGGAATGTTCCCCTCTTAAAATCCATATCATTCCTGTCATACTGAATCTCAATCAGTTTCTTCAAAACTTCATCCCTGTCTTTTATCATACCGGGGCGAAGAGAGATTACCATCTCCTGATAGTCAATCGGGGAACCCAGTCCGTAAATACAGGATACACTGGCAACAATAACGACATCCTTACGCTCCGAAAGCGCGGCTGTCGCAGAATGGCGCAGCTTGTCGATTTCGTCATTGATCGCAGAATCCTTCGCAATATATGTGTCTGATGACGGGACATAGGCTTCGGGCTGGTAATAGTCGTAATAGGAAACGAAATACTGGACGCTGTTCGAAGGGAAAAATTCCTTGAATTCGTTATAAAGCTGTGCAGCCAGTGTCTTATTATGCGCAATAACCAGAGTCGGCTTATTCAACGCTTCTATTACATTTGCCATTGTAAATGTCTTTCCAGACCCCGTAACCCCTAGTAAAGTCTGGCATTGATTGCCTTCCTTGAAACCCTTGACCAGTTCTGCAATTGCTTGCGGCTGGTCTCCTGTGGGCTTGTATGGTGCTTCTAATTTAAATCGTTTTTCTTCTAACATAAGCAGTTCTCCCCGTGTTTTTATATGCCAATTACACGAATTTTTCGTGTAGAGTTGCTTTTCATAATCCCCCAAAAATGCTCTTGAACGAATCGAGTCCTAGTATCATGTTACGAAATATTCTACAAAATCTTAAAACAGCACCTTTAGAACAAGTGTTCTATATGATTTTACTCTATGTTTTTGCTTGTGTCAATCCATATTAACATATTCTAATAGTAATTTCATTTCATCTGTTAAGGGCCCATTTAATACTTTTATAGCATCCGCTTCTTCCGCGCTTTCATTCAAACAGTTTTCAAAATATATTTTACCCTTTATCAGCTCTCTCCTATCCACATATACATCTGCCGTAAATTCTTTTCGTGTATGCCCCAGCGTTCTTGAAACCGCAGACAAATCATATCCCGCCTTTAGAATGGTTGTAGTATATGTATATCTTAGACCACGCCATGTCGTGTATGGCAAACCATTATCATCAATGAAGTCGTGCAGTCTTTTCCATAAGTAATTACTGGTCCTCGGTCTGCCATAAGAAGACGAATAGATATAATCCAAATCCTGAAACTCCTTTTTACGTCGGCTTCTACGTTTTTCATAGCGCACACGTTCATCCATCACTGCCCGAAGCACACACGCCGGCATCTCCAATTTCCTTCTGCTTGACGGAGTTTTAACACGGACTTCTTGTTTTGTATAAGTCTTTAGCGCCACTTCAGATTTTCTGACAGAATTATCTATTCCAAGTTGCCTACAAATATAAATTTGTCCTCTTTCGTAATCAATATCCGTATATTTTAGTCCAACAATTTCACTTCTTCGCAGTCCCATGAATACTGCAAATAAAATTGGAAGATAGACATCTGTATCCCTGGCAACTGTTATCATTTGTTTTATTTCGTCCACATTTAAAGCTCTTTTTTCTGGCTTCGCTCCATTCCGCCCAGGTATTTCTCTGCTCCATCTCAGACCAGTAATAAAATCTTCACCTACATATCCATGTCTTTTTGCATACTTCATAGAGCCACTTAACACCGTTTTCAAGATTCTAGCTATTGATGGATACTGCTCATATGCTTTTGAATATAACCGTTTTATGTGTGTCTTCGTAATGTCTGCCATTATTAATTTCCCATATAGCGGACATATATAATTCTGAATGCAGTTCCTATACGAATTATAGGAATGATATGACAACATTGGTCTTTTTATTTCCTCCAGCCAATGCTCATAAAATTCTTCTACCAGTACATTACCATATACGGCATACTCTCCTCGGCTCAACTTTCCTATTATAGAATCTCTGCGTATACTAGCTTCCATAGGGTTCAAATATCCACCATTTTGTCTTTTGATCGACTCATGTGCCAGTTGTAATTCAATATCAAAGCAGAATCTTTCTTTCCGCTTTTTAATCGGTCCCACATTCCATTTAATGATTACATTCATTTTTGCTCTCCAAAAACATCTGATCAATATACTGGTTATGACCAAAATCACGTTCCACTAAATCAGCATATCTCTCACAAGTCTCATCTATAGAATCATATCCTAACAGCGCAGTAAGCTCAAGCAGTGAAACATTTTCCGATTTCAGCATCATCTCCGCATACATATCTCGCAGGTTCTGCGGAGAAACATTTGGTACCCCGGCTTTTTTACATAATGCTTTTAAAGACATACTCATAGCCGATAAACTCCTATAATTACCGTTTTCCTGACAACAAATCAAGCCTTTATCTTTATAACCACTTCCATACAAAAATGCTCTTTCTTGATTCATTATTCTTCTCTTTTCCACTTCTACCATCACAACATCGGGCACTTGAAGCACTCTCACTGCCCTCGGACGATCAATTTGACGTTCTATCGGTCTGCAAGTAGTTTTTCCACTTTGGCCCTGCACATATTCGCCTACCACCTGATTGTGAATTGACACCGTTTTCTTCTCCACATTAAAATCATCAAACCGTAGAGCATATACCTCCCCACGTTTCAAACCACAAAACATACACAAAAGTATTTCCAAATACCATTTATTGTATTTTGCATATTGCATAAATCGCTGTTTTTGCTCTTTTGTCAAAATATTCAATTCAACAATCTCTCGTTTTGGCCGCTTACAATCAACCATAGGATTATAATCAATCAAACTTTCCGAGTAAGCATCTGCGAGCGCCATACTAAATAGTTCATACAATTTTAATCCGTATGACTTCGTTTGCGCAGAAATTATTCTAATGATTGAATTAATATAGTTCTCATTTACCGCACATAATTTAATTTCTGGCATACGCAGTAACGCCTGTCCTAATACGCACCGATAAACATTTCTCGTATTTAATTGAAATTGAGTTTGCTGATTCAACCATGTCTGAAGGTACTGTCTAAATTCAATGCTTGTATCCTTATTTCTCCACAAATTCTGTTGAACCGTTTCAAAATCTGCCCTGTGTTTATAATAGCTTTTTTCCGCTTCCTCCTGTGTTTTAAATCCACCTTTTTTGCCATATTTTATTATGTAATCTTCATCATAATAGCGTGTTCGATGATACCATGATCCTCTTTCAAAAAAGGCAACTCCATTTTTACTTTTTTGTGACATAGTGTATTTCCTCCTTTTCTTTTTATCCCTCTATATAATAAAGGAGCGAAAAAATTGATAATTCTGTAAATTTTTTCAAAAAAATAAAAAGACAACCTTTTAGCTGCCTTAAAATATAATCTTCTAGCATTCCCTGCGTGCCTTGTAATTATAAAAGACCACTTTTTCTTATGTCAATCACATTAAAGTCACAATTGTATTACATTTTTCTATTTCTAAAATGGCACATAACAAAAAAATTAATTTTGCTTATATTGCAGAATCCCTTCATTGGTTCAACAGTATGCGTACAATTTCCGGGGGGTATATCCCAATCAAATGCTTGAAAGGTCTGAAACCGGAGCAGATTGAAGGTATGTGTGAGCGATTTGTCACCATGTGGAATAACGAAAGCAACTCCAATATAGTGAAAAGATTCATCTGAAGCCGGTTCTGGAAATATATATGAGTGCCATTATTGAGCGTTTACATTTGACATCTACTGCTACTTCCAATATCTGTTCAGATTCACACCTCTTTATTTTTTTGCTTTGACAATCTGTTTCTAATACCCGGTCAAATCACGTAGCATTTTCTGTCTCAAAGTCTTCCGTTTTTCATTTTCATCAATCGGCCCAAATAAATTTTGTATAATTTCTTCTTTTACCCCAAAGCCTAATTTTACCAATTCCTCAATCTTTGCCGGACTATACTGTTGAACATTCTTTAACAATCGATATGCTTCCTCTGAATGCCTCCTATACCTCTGCTCAAGCGCTAACGCGGCAACATTTTCCTCCATACCATCATGTGCATGAAACATAATTTCACAGTCTTTAGCTGTAACTCCACTCATATTTATACCGATCGGTAGGTCAGGATAAAGAAATGTACCGGCTTCAATATCGGCTTCATATGGACTTTTCCCTATTGTATTTTGAAGCTTTAGACCATTACAATTTTGACCGCTTGGAATCAGATTGTAAAAGCACATGGCTAAAGCAGGATACGTACTTTTCGGAAAGAAATGATCAATTTCGCTCGTTCTTTTATCTTTGGAATCAATTTGAACAATATCCAAATATTCATCTTCACAGTATGGACAAACGGTTATATCCAATTCTTCCAAAAATTTATATGCATTATAATCACCACTTACATATTTCGTACTTCCGTTGCTAAAGTAACTATGATACATTTCTTTAAAAGTTAAGAACTGGAGTTTTTCAGGATAATCATTTACCCATTTTCGCATAGTAGATACATCAGCCAGCAAGAACTTTCGTATGTCAGCAGTTTCCATCTCTGATATTTTCTGAATATCTTTGATTACACGCTCTCTATCATAATAGTTTTCTATACACTCCTCCACAGCAGATACATGTAATTCGGTCAAGTGAGCAAGGTTGCTATTTTTTATTTTAATCATGCTGGCCTCCATTTTTCTCAAATAATCTCCGAATCATATCATCACTAATATGTGGAATTATTGCACTCAATTCATCCAATTTTTGTTTTTCAATGTCAGATAATGTGTCTTGTTTGGAAATTTCTTGTAACCAATTAAATTTTTTTTGCAGAAACGTCCTTGCATACTCACCAATCGTATAATCCAAGAAAAATCCATCTGATAAAATCGTATGAATATTAGCCCCAAAATACTCTTTATTTGAGTTGTTCTTGACAATACAATAACCATTCTTATCAACATCAAATCTTGTAACCTGTCCAGGCAAAACATCCGACAACATAAATGGTGAATGGGTACTTATAATCAACTGCATTTGTGCATTTCCTTTTCGTTTTCTTAATAGTCGGTCCGTATAGAAAAGAAACTTTCTACACAATTCAGGATGCATATATGTCTCTGGCTCATCCATAAGATATATCAAATTCGGCTTTCTATTTCCTTCTAAAGATAACTTGACGCAGTACTCCTCTAAGCCGCCGAGCACTTTGGCATATTGCCATTCACCAGAACTAATACATGAAAACTGATATGGCAATAGTTCTTTCGTAAAGATACCTGTATCATCTGGACGATATTGCATCATTCGTTCAAACAGGTCCTCCACCAATGGTTTATTTTTTTTCGTGTACATTTCTTCTATAGGAAGTGTAAACATATCATTTGTAAAATACTTATCATCAAATTTATTCAATATATTTCCTATATCTTTAATATCTGTGAAAATCTGCCAGACCAGACCGTGCGCAACACCATCACCTTTGCGATCTATATACTGAGCCAACCACTCTAACCGTTTCACTATACTCATTTTTTTATAATCAGGCGTCATGGTAATATCAAATTTATTACCATACTCCTTATCATAATCCAAATACTCTTGAAACACATCTTTTGTTCCAGAATAATCAATTCGATTTTCTGGTATTTCTTCTTCACCATAACTTTCAATGTATGAGATCCATTTTCTCAAATAGATTGCATAATCAGTCAATAAATCGTGTACAAATTGATTCTTTACGGATGGTCTCTTTACATTAGATTTTCCTTTCCCTAAAATTCTGTTTTCTTCATCTTTGCAAAGCTTAGTTGCAAAAAGCCAGTAGTCACTCTCCATAAGACTATCATCCAAATGAATTTTCAATGCATCTGCCCAATTATCACGACGAATTTTAAGAGCTGCTTTCCTTTTCACATTTTCTTCTGCAAATCCATCAATATATTCCTTCAAATATTGACAACTAAAGAATAACGCTGTTCTATGATATGGAGAGACATATCTGGCAATCCAATTAGCACCATCAGATATACCATCTTCTCTTTCATCTGAATATGAACAAGCTGCAAAAGCATTTCTGTCAAATCCGTTGAATATAAATGTCTGATCTGTATTTTCAAATTCTACCGCTTCTATCTTTACAGGCATTCCAGATTCATCACAGAAAAACTGAAACATTTTCATGGAATCCTCCAGCTTAAAATATATCTGGATTCTCTCAGGAAAGTTTGATAATTCCTTTCGATATGAATTGTTTTTCTTTGGAAAATCTGTAATTGTTATGTTAAAAAGCTCAATTATAAATTTTGTGTTATCCTCATATAGCAGAAAATATGAATCATCTTCTTCACTATTTTCCAAACGTATTTTCCTAGGCATTCCGATAAGTTGTAAAATATTTGTTTTACCAGCACCAGTTTTGCCTACAAGAATATGCAGATTTTTCAGTTCACTATTTTTATAAATCGCCTCTTTCGCCAAATTCGGATTATTATGAAAAATACGAAGACTGCCATTAAAACTGATTTTATAACGGTCAGAGAAATAAACTTCTTGCGATAATATGTTTCTAAATTTTTTTATATAACAATATATAAGACGCATATGACATCTTCCTCCCTATTTAGTCAAGTCTTTTTTCCTTAAAAATCAAGGATTTTTTCGATATATCATAAATAAATATCTCAGAAGAAGGAGCCATAGAAATGGACATTTCTTTGTATCTGGTACGAAAA
>Ga0129308_1002916_pt1 | contig 13360 bp, 9 predicted proteins | sample L827metagenome_FD_94440 | JGI IMG/M metagenome (GOLD analysis project Ga0129308, IMG submission 94440) | Ring-tailed lemur group fecal microbial communities from Wisconsin, USA - L827 metagenome | ecosystem: Host-associated > Mammals > Digestive system > Large intestine > Fecal | place: USA...
TCCTCAAAATTCACCTCGTCCAGACCTGCATCCATCTGCACGCCGATACCGTGAGATCCTCTCACGGCCATGGATCCGTCCACGGATATCATGATCACCTCTATGCCCCCGCGCCGGCACAGATCTACCGTCGTGAGAGCCTCCACCTCTTCAAATCCCGGTGCAAAAAATATTCCCGTTTTTGCCATCACAAACTCCTTTCCAGGCCTCATGGCAGTCCTTATGTCCGCCTTCCCTCCCGCCTGTTTCTATCTCTATATTACCAGAATAGCTGTGACCATTAAAGGGCGAAAATATGAATAATTTCTAAAAATTTGGAAAAACTGATTTTTTTATGGTATACTTTGCATAAATCCAGAAGCGAAAACGATGAAAGGAGAGTCTATGGAAATCGAACGCAAATTCACAATAAAAAAGCTGCCGGATAATCTGGAAGCTTATCCCTTCCATATCATCCAGCAGGCATATTTAAACACCGATCCCGTCATCCGCATCCGGCGTCAGGACGACGACTATTACGTGACCTATAAGGGGAAAGGGCTTATGGCCCGGGAGGAATATAATCTCCCCTTAAACCGCGCTTCCTATGAACATCTTCTTTTAAAAAGCGACGGCAATATCATATCTAAAAAACGCTACCTGATTCCCCTTAAACCGTACACGATCGAACTGGACATTTTCGATCACCCATTTGCTCCCCTCATCATAGCAGAGGTGGAATTTCCAAATGTGGAAGAGGCAGAACATTTTCTGCCCCCCGACTGGTTCGATCAGGATGTGACCAATGATCCCGCCTACCATAACTCCAACTTAAGCCGCCGGCAGTTTTGATTGCGCCGTAGCGCAGGCGGGAACCGCCGCGATTTGCTTCGCAAATTGCGCCGTAGCGCCAAACGGGAACCGCCGCGATTTGCTCCGCAAATTGCGCCGTAGCGCAAGGCGGGAACCGCCGCGATTTGCTCCGCAAATTGCGCCGTAGCGCAAGACTGCCCGCTGTTCGCGGGCAGTCTTGCTTCACTCTGTTTTTCCGGCCTCAAGCTTCCAGATGTCACGGTTGTATTCTGCGATCGTTCTGTCAGAGGAGAAAAATCCTGCTTTTGCGATATTCACCAGCATCATGCGTTCCCATTTTGCCCGATCTTCAAAATCCGCAAACATGCGGTCCTTCGTCGCAATATAATCTTCCAGATCCAACAGCGTCATGAACCAGTCCTTGTTGAGCAGCTCATGATACAGACGCTCCAGATTTTCCTTATGACCCACAGCCAGCGCTTCTTTACTCACGATGAAATCCACCGCCTCTTTGATGACAGGGCTCTCTTCATAATATTTTCCGGATACATAATCAGCCTTCGCATAGTGTTCGATCACCTGCTCGCTCTTTTCCCCGAAAATATAAATATTGTCGTCCCCAACCAGCTCGTGAATTTCCACATTTGCTCCGTCGGATGTCCCCAGCGTCACCGCACCGTTTAACATGAACTTCATATTTCCGGTACCGGAGGCTTCCTTGGAGGCCAGGGATATCTGCTCGGAAATATCGCAGGCCGGAATCAGCTTCTCGGCATAGCTGACATTGTAGTTTTCAACCATGACCACCTTCATATAATCCTTCACATCCGGGTCATTATTTACGATCTCCTGCAGCACCAGAAGCAAATGAATGATGTCCTGCGCAATCACATAAGCAGGAGCCGCTTTTGCCCCGAAAATAAAGGTCAGCGGTCTTACCGGCTTTTTGCCGGCTTTGATTTCCAAATATTTGTGAATGATATAGAGCGCATTCATCTGCTGGCGCTTATACTCATGCAGACGCTTGATCTGAATATCAAAAATGGAATCAGGATTTAAGATAACTCCTTCTTTTTCCGCAACATGAGCTGCCAGTTCTGCCTTCTTCTGCTTCTTGATCGCAGCCAGTTCCTTTAAAAACTCTTCATCATCTGCAAAATCCATCAGCTTTTCCAGTTCGTTCGCGTTGACCTGATAACCGTCTCCAATGGTCTTTGTGATCAGCGCAGCCAGCTCCCGGTTGCAGGACAGCAGCCAGCGGCGGAAGGTGATTCCGTTTGTCTTGTTATTGAATTTTTCCGGATAAATCTCATAAAATGCATGCAGTTCCGTATTTTTGAGAATTTCGGTATGGATGGCCGCCACGCCGTTCACTGAGAAACCATAGTGAATGTCCATGTGCGCCATGTGCACCCTGTTATTCTCATCAATAATCTGTACCATAGGATCGCTGTATTTCTCCGCCACTCTGTCAGACAGTTCCCTGATGATCGGCACCAGCTGAGGAACCACTTTCTCCAGATATTCCAAAGGCCACTTTTCCAGAGCCTCCGCCAGAATGGTGTGATTGGTGTACGCGCAGGTCCTGCTGACTACCTCTATCGCCTCATCCATCGTAAACGCTTTGTCATTCACCAGAATGCGGATCAGCTCCGGAATGATCATGGACGGATGGGTGTCGTTGATCTGGATCACGGCGTGATCGTACATTTTGCGAAGATCATACTGCTTTTCCTTCATCTCCTTTAAAATGAGCTGAGCAGCATTGCTCACCATGAAATACTGCTGGTAAATGCGCAGCAGATGTCCCGCCTCATCGGAATCATCCGGATATAAAAACAGCGTCAGATTTTTCTCAATATCGCTCTTGTCAAAACTGATACCCTCTTTCACAATGCTTTCATCAATGCTCTCGATGTCAAACAGGCGCAGCTTATTCACACCGTTGTTATAGCCGACCACATCAATATCATACAGGCGGGAAGTCACCTTTTTTTCTCCAAAGAAAACGTCAAAGCTCACATCCGTCTTCGTCAGCCAGGAATCCTTCTCGATCCAGTCGTTTTTCTCGGCTGTCTGCAGTTTATCCTTAAATACCTGCTTAAACAGACCGAAATGGTAGTTTAAACCGATGCCTTCCCCGGGAAGCCCCAGCGTTGCAATGGAATCCATAAAGCAGGCTGCCAGACGCCCCAGGCCGCCGTTACCCAGAGACGGTTCCGGTTCCACTTCTTCAATCCTGGCAAGTTCTTTTCCCTTACTCTTCAAAATCTGCTCCACCTTGTCATAAATCCCAAGATTGATCAGATTATTGGATAAAAGCTTTCCGATCAGGAACTCTGCTGAAATATAATAGACTTTCTTATCTCCGTCATTAGGCACTGTGGCATCCATCAGCCCTTTCGAAAGATATAGCAGCACGATATAAATTTCCTCATCAGTTGCCTCTTCCATCGTTTTGCCAAAAAGTCTGTCAGTAAGGCTTTCCAGCTCCCTGTCTATTCTCTGTTCCAAAATTTCTCTCTGAATTGTTTCTTCACGTCTCATTTTGCTCCTCCATTCCGCCGCTTCTTAGCGGCCTTTGAAATTTTGATCTGTGAAACTCAATCTATGAAACTTTCATAAAGCTAACATATGATATCCTGGTATGTCATGCGCACCAGCTCATAATCCAGTACCCTTTTTCGTCCGGGTTCTCCATGCATCAGTCTGCTCACTTCCTCCACAGCCGCCGCTGAAATATGATAAAAATCCTGACGCACCGTATTCATCTGTTTTCCGGCATAACCCATCAGGGTAATGCCGTCGAAACCGCATACAGGATGAAACACATCCAGTTCCATCAGCGCCCTCATAGCACCGATCGCCATCAGGTCGGAGGCGCAGACAAACACATCCTGGCTGTCTGCATACTGAAAGGTAAGCTCCCTCGCCCGTTTTTCGCTGGACTCTCCGCTTACCACCGTAAGCGCAAGATCCAGCTCCTGCGCGAGCTGTTTCATGCCTTCAATCCTTTCCTGTGCCACATAAGATGAATCTTTACCCGCAATGTACAGGATACGCTTGCAGTTTTCGTTTTCCTGAATCGTTTTTCTGGCCACATCATACTGGGCCTTTCTTTGCTCAATGCCAACCATGGATGTATTCTCATCACAGAAAGGCGCATCCACCACTACAGTCTTAAACTGTCCTGACTTTATCAGCTCCTCCATGAGAACATTTCGTTTATCCATTCCGTAGATCAGGATTCCTTCTATACTTTGTGCTTTCAGATAGTTTATTACTTCTGCGCTCTCCTTATCCGCCAGCATGGAAAAAAATAACGTAATCACATCCAGCTTCAGTTCTCTGGCCCGATGAATGGCGCCTGCCAGGTATTGAAGATCGATTTCATCCACCGCCTGAGTTTTTTCTTTCAGATTTAAAAGAATCGCCACCCGTCCGGACTGCTTGGAAGACAATGCCGCAGCCACCGCATTGGGAGTGAAATTCAGTTCATTGATTGCGGCGTTCACTTTCTGCTTCGTCTCCTCGCTGATTCCGGAATAACCGTTCAATACCTTGGATACCGTGGAAATCGCCACGCCCGCCTTTTTCGCCACATCCTTTATGGAAGCCACCTGTTTTCCTCCTCTTGGCATTTTCATGATCAGAAAGCAGAAAACGTTTTCCAACCACATTCCAATGATATAACGGAAAACGTTTTCTGTCAATATTTGTTTTTTAAGATATATGTAAAATTTTCATAACTTTTCCCGGCACGATGCCGGCGAACCCGCGTGCTCCCCATTTTGCTTCGCAAACTCGCGTGCTCCCTATTTTGCTTCGCAAAATAGGGAGGCGCGTTGCACGCGCCTATCATCGCATAAAAAAACGCGTGCTTTCATGCAAGCATGAAGCTTTTTTCCCGGCACGATGCCGGCGAACTCGCATGCTCCCCATTTTGCTTCGCAAACTCGCGTGCTCCCTATTTTGCTTCGCAAAATAGGGAGGCGCGTTGCACGCGCCTATCATCGCATAAAAAAACGCGTGCTTTCATGCAAGCATGAAGCACGCGTTTCTTTATGCGATGGCACGCTCGGGTGCTTATCGCGACTATTTGCGAACCAGGTGTCTGGGGAGGCCGTTTACGTAGAGAGGAGTCAGCTCGCCCATGATGAGGGGACGTGCGTATTTCTCGTAGCCTTCGTTTAAGCCACAGCCATCTTCTGTGATCCATTCAGCAGGAACGGGTCTTTCCACGTTTGCGATCGCGTGGATGTCATATGCGCTGGTACCGCACTGATAAGGATCGTCGCCGTTGCGGTCCAGAGTAATCATCATGCCGGTCTTGCCTGCTTCTGCAGCCATAACCGCATCAAAACCAACCTGGAATGCTTCGTTAATATCTGTCAGAGAAGCGAGATGTGTTGCTGCTCTCTGCAGTGTGGAGAACTCGATTGCACGACTCTTTAAGCCGGTCTCTGCTGCAACCTTCTGTGCAAGGTAAGCTGCGGTACCGGACAGCTGCTTGTGGCCGAATGCGTCCACTGCAACATTCTCATTCGCCAGCTCGCATACAAAACGGCCGTCAGCCAGATGTACGCCTTCGGAAACAGCGATTACAACGGAGGACTTGGTAGCTGCCAGATACTTCACCTTCTCCATGAATGCATCAATATCAAATACTGTCTCAGGCAAATAGATCGCATCACAGCCTTCGCAGTCATCGCCCTTAGCCAGAGCTGCTGCTGCTGTCAGCCAGCCTGCATGACGGCCCATGATCTCAACGATGCAGATGGTGGGCTTCTTAGCGCCGAAGGATGCGTTGTCACGGATTACTTCCTTAATAGAGGTAGCGATATACTTTGCTGCGGAACCATAACCGGGGCAGTGATCTGTGATCGGCAGATCATTGTCGATGGTCTTGGGAACCCCCATGAATCTCTGCGGTTTGTTATGTGCTGCCGCATAATCGGACAACATCTTAACCGTATCCATGGAATCGTTGCCGCCTGCATAGAACAGGCACTCGATATCATGCTTCTCCATGATCTCGAACACTTTCTCATATACATCCTCATGACCTTCGATCTTGGGCATCTTGAAACGGCAGGAGCCTAAGAATGCGGAGGGAGTTCTCTTGAGCATCTCGATACCGGTGGGATCATCCAGATATTCGCCAAGATCAATCATCTTGTCTTCCAGAAAACCTTCAATGCCGTGTACCATACCATAAACTTTGTTAACACCGAGCTTCTTGGCAGCAGCGAATACGCCTGCTACGGAGGAGTTAATTACGGCTGTAGGGCCGCCGGACTGTCCAACTACAATATTACCTTTCATTTTGACATCTCCTTTTATTCTCTGTTTGATAAACTCTTATGAGCCTGTCCCAAATGCTGGCAAAAGCCCATTTCATAAGCAGTATAGCAGATTCCCCATTTTCTGGCAAGACTTAAATAAAGGAAGCGATGCAATACACTGCATAGATTCCCAACAAAACGACGCCCTGCGCACGGGAGGACTTTTTTCTGAACAGGATCGGAACGATCAGGACTGCCATGACCGCCAGTGCGAGCGGCATATCCACCATAACGGTCTGCTGTTCCAGAGGGATTCCCGCCACAGCTGCAGGAATGCCGATGACCAGAAGCATGTTCAGAATGTTGGCGCCGATGACGTTTCCCAGTCCCACATTGCCATACCCCTTTACCAGAGACATGATGGAAGTCACCAGCTCAGGCAGGGAAGTTCCCAGCGCGATAAAGGTGACCGCAATCACCCGCTCCGGCACGCCCAGCGCCTGGGCGATCAGAATGCCGTTATCCACCAGGAGATTTGCTCCTACATAGAGCAGCGCGGCACACACTACCAGAATGAGCAGCTGTTTCGGGATGGAAACATCTCCCGCATCCTCTTCCTCCTCATCACCGCCCTCTTTAGAAGAACGCTTGATATTCAGCCACGCATAGAGGACGAATGCCGCCAGAAGAGCAATGCCCATCGGCCTGCCGAAATTACCCGTCAGAGCGCCGCCAAGAAGCATGATCAACATCGTGACAAAAAAGAAAGCCCCTCGCCACAACAGGGAAGAAACCTCCACTTTCTTTGACGGGCGGATCGTCTGGGTCAGGCCTGCGATCAACGCCGTATTGCAGATGATGGAGCCGAAAGCATTTCCGGCTGCAATCGCCGCAGAACCGTCAAAGGCCGCCGTTGTGGAGACTAAAATCTCCGGCAATGTGGTTCCCAGGCTGACGATAGTCGCACCCACCACGATTTGCGGAATCCCCGCCTTCCTGGCGATCGCCACAGCCGCGTCCACCAAGCGGTCTCCGCCCAGGCAGATCAAAATCAGTCCCAGAACAAATAATAATACTGTTGTTACCATATTTTTTTCCTCCTTTGCGGGAAGTATTCCCATTTCAAAAAGTGCCCGCTCACCGGCATCTCTCCAAAAGAAAAAGACCTTCAGCACACCCCAATATGTGCCAAAAGTCTCGTACTTCCCTGAATCCTGTCCGGAAGTGTCCAGCCACGGCCAATGGCCGGAGATTGTTGGCTGAACCTTTATTACTACTCCCTTTTAACTAATAAAAAACATAGCAGAAAAATGCCATTCTGTCAATGCCGATTTTCGCTTCTTCTCCTTTGTGGTTACAGTGTAAATGTTTTGTTGTCACAGTTCATTCCAAAGCTGAACAGTAACTTTTTCAGTCTTGTTTTTCCCTCACTTTTTCTATATAATATACTACGCCCTCAGCATACAGGGAGTGTGTCCCTTGTATGCTGAGGGTAACTTTGACTGAATCAGCAAAGGGAGCGATACGACACATATGAAAAAGAAAGAATTGACCGCATCCAATCAGATCACAGAAGGCATTATCTGGAAGCAGCTTCTGCTCTTCTTTTTTCCGATTTTGTTCGGGACTTTTTTTCAACAGCTATACAATACCACTGACGCTGTCATTGTGGGAAATTTTGTCGGCAAGGAGGCGCTGGCCAGCGTGGGCGGCCCCGCCGCCACCATCATCAATTTGCTGGTGGGTTTTTTCGTCGGCCTTTCCTCCGGCGCAACAGTGATCATTTCCCATCACTACGGAGCCGGTGACAAACGCAGAGTCAGCGACGCCGTCCACACATCCGTCGCGCTGGCGGTCGCAGGCGGCGCCGTCATGATGGTCATCGGGCTGCTGGTATCCCGTTTTTCTCTGGAGGCCATGAATACGCCCGCCGACATTATGGACCATTCCCTGATTTATATGAGAATTTACTTTCTGGGCGTAATTCCTTCCATGATTTACAATATGGCTTCCGGCATTCTGCGCGCGGTGGGCGATTCCAGGCGTCCCCTGTATTTCCTGATCGCATCCTGCTTTATCAACATCGCGCTGGATCTTTTTTTCGTTGTGACCCTGCGGATGGGTGTGGCTGGGGTTGCCGTTGCCACCATCCTGTCCCAGACCATCTCCGCCCTCATGGCGGTGATCGCCCTGCTTGGCGCTTCCGGCTCATACCGTCTGGAAATTAAGAAAATCCGGTTTCACAGGCAGCTTTTGCTCAACATCGTCCGGATCGGCATTCCCGCAGGCCTGCAGTCCGCAATGTATTCCATTTCCAATCTGCTGATCCAGGCCTCCATTAATTCCTTCGGCACGGACACGGTGGCGGCATGGACTGCCTACAGCAAGGTGGACAGCATTTTCTGGATGGTCATGGGCGCTTACGGCGTATCCATCACCACTTTCGCCGGACAAAACTTCGGCGCGGGCAAATACGACCGCATCAAAAAGAGCGTCCGCGTCTGTCTGGGACTGGCGGCAGGTACCAGCGCTTTTTTCAGTTTCATTGTGCTGCGCTTCGGCGGCACCTTTCTGCTTTTGTTCACCCGGGATGCAAATGTCATCACCATCTGCGAAGGCATGATGCGCGTGATTTCCCCGGCCTATATCACCTATATCTGCATCGAAGTTCTGTCCGGCGCCTGCCGGGGCTGCGGGGATTCCTTTTTCCCCACGCTGCTGACCTGCTTCGGCGTATGCGTGCTGCGCATCGTCTGGGTTTTCACGGCTGTTCCGGTCTGGAACACGGTGGCCGCAGTGGCCTTCTCCTATCCGCTCACCTGGACGATCACGTCCATGCTTTTTATCATCTACTACAAAAGAGGAAAGTGGCTGCATATCTCCAACGACTGAGCGCAGTCTCCGATTCCCATCACTGCGATGGGGGCTGCTCCTTCATGAATTGCCCCGATCGCTTGCCGGAGGGTTTCATACCCTCCCCTTCCTCCATCCCGGGCCACATAGCGCGCCCCGTTCCAACAATATGCGTTATGTACGGCATACCTTCCGTTTTTCTCCCTTGTCACACAGACTGTATGCACGCCGGCCATGATGTCCCATTGATCATTATAGGCTATTGCGATCAGAACATCTCTCTTCCTTCCCAGCGCTTCGATCGCTTCCCAATCATTTCCGATAATCATGCATACCTCATACCCGTTTTCAAGAAAGAAATCTCTGACTGCGCCCGCAGATACGCCAAATTCCCCTCTGCGCAGGCTTCCGTCCCTCTCATAGCAGCTGATCAGATCCGCCATCAGAGCTGTGCTTCCCTTCTGTCCTAATGTCATCAGGGCATTGCAGGTTGCGATGATTTCACAGCCCGAATATTTCATGTTATGATGCTTTCCACACCCGAATTGTACCCTTTCCCAGCAGGCCTGGTTTTCTATCAGCCCCGGGGGATCAAAAATGCTGCTGTCAGCAAGTGCCTGCAGGTTCTTTTCATGATTCCTTTCAATGACACCTTTGGGAACGCGGCTGCCCCTGCGCATCACTTCCATCGCCCATAACACGGCCCTGCTGCTGACTCTCTGCGGTATCGCGGCTCTGAGGGCTGCACGGATTTTCCCCTTGCCCGCTGTATGATTGTGCTGCGGCATTTTTCCTCTCCTCTTCTCCAAAGTTCCTCTTTTCATCCTTCTGTCTCAATATTATCCGGCTTTCTGACAAAAGTAAAGAAACACTTCCGAATATCCGCCTGTATCCGTGGGAGATCACATTAAAGAATCCGCAAATCCCCTGCTCTTATCGTTCATACGGCCTGCGCAATTACTGCGCAGGCCGTAAAAATACATGTCCGAATCAATCATCCGCCTTTTTGGAAGAAGCGATCATTTTTCAGCGCTTTCGGCGTTCTTTTCGCTCCCGGCTGTAATCGCCTGGGCGATGGCTTCCGCCCCTTCTCCATTGATGGTGATATTGCGGTTAACCTTTGCATCATAGGTTCCTGCCTTGATCACTTCTCCCAGGTCAATCCCCACAGTTTCCTTCATAGACTCGAACAGCTTCGCCATGACGGCAGGCACGTTGCCCGCCACAGAATCCACGCCGCTTCCGTCGGCTCCGCCGATAATGGTGATCTTGTCGATCTGCGTCAGAGGCTCTGCGATCTTACCTGCAATATCGGGCAATACCTTGATGAGCATTTCCGCCATCGCAGCGTTGTTGTACTTCTGGTATGCTTCTGCGCGCTTTTCCATGGCCTGCGCTTCCGCGATACCCTTGGCGCGGATGGCTTCTGCCTCCGCTTCGCCCACCATCTGAATTCCCTTTGCTTCCTGTTCTTTGGAGAACCGGTCCGCTTCCGCTCTCGCGCGCTGCGCTTCCGCCTCCTGTTCGATTTCGTATTTTCTGGCCTCCGCCTTCGCACGCTGCGCTTCTGCTTCCTTCTCGATCTCGAATTTTTTCGCTTCCGCTTCCTTCTGACGCTCAAACAGATCGGCTTCCGCTTTCTGCTGCCGGGCAAACTTTTCCGCTTCCGCTTTTTTCTTGACCTGCGCATCCAGCGCCTTCTCCATGGTTTCCGCCTCACGCTGCTTCAGCAGCACGATGCGCTCCTCCTTTGCGATGTTGGCATTGGCAGCCGTAACATCAATCGTTTTTCTCTGCTCTTCCTTCTGAATTTCGTAAGCGGCATCCGCTTCCGCCCTCTTGGTGTCGGCATTCTTTTTCAGATCCGCCTTCTGAATGTCCAGTTCATTGTTCTTGATAGCGATTTCCCGCTCGGAATTGATCCGCGCATCGTTGGACTGTCTGTCCGCTTCCGCTTTGGCCACAGCGATTTCCTTTTCCGCCTCTGCCTTTGCGATCGCCGCCTTTTTCTTGATCTGGGAAATATTGTCGATACCCAGATCGTCGATCACGCCGTTGGAATCGGTGAAATTCTGCACGTTGAAGGAAATCACATCCAGACCCATGGCCGCCAGGTCAGGCTCCGCATTTTCTTTCACCAGCTCCGCGAATTTCTGACGGTCGCTGACCATCTCTTCCAGCCGCATACGTCCCACAATTTCACGCATGTTGCCTTCCAGCACTTCCCTTGCCACCTGGGCGATGTACTGCGTATTCTGATTCAGGAAGTTCTCCGATGCCCGCGCCAGCTTTTCCGGCTCGCTGGACACCTTGACGTTGACCGCCGCATCCACCTGAATGTTAATGTAATCCGCCGTCGGAACTGCCGCCTCGGTCTTTACATCGATCGGGATCAGCTTCAGGCTCAGTTTGTCCAGTCTTTCCAGAAACGGGATCTTGATGCTTGACTTGCCGATGATGATTTTCTTGCGAAGACCGGAAATGATGAATGCCGTATCCGGAGGCGCCTTCACGTATCCCGACGCAATAATTACAGCCAATACGATGATCACTGCGACTGCGATAATCCATCCGATGTAACCTGCCATAGTACCCATAAACTCTCCTTTTCCCCACTCTTTTGTGGTTTAAGCTCCCGCTCTCCCATGACTGCTCTGCACAGCCGGGCTTTTTGCGGGAATCAACATTGGTAACACATCTTCCGTCATGTACTGCAAAGGTCTTCGCCGGCTTTTGGGTATAAAAAAAGACCTTTATTGCAACATGACCGCTACAATAAAAGTCTTGCCATTTCATTCGATACGGATGAAAAATGATCTTCGCATACCATGTACTATGCATCTTCAGATCCGTCTCCATCGTCCTGTCGATTTCGAATCACCCTGCGGTGCGGCTACTCCCTTTTATTGAAATTAATTATACACCTTTTCCATGTGTTGTCAAGGGAGACAGCCGCATTTGTTATAAAATTAACAATTTGTTCATATGTAAAAAACGCAACAGGCAAATATCGTTTTCACATTTTTTTACTTCGTATAATTGTCAAAATATCCCTGTACCAGAATGATCGGAGTGCCCTTGTCCCCGCTGCCGCTGGTCAGATCGCAGAGAGAGCCGATCAGATCTGTCAGCCTTCTGGGCGTGGTTCCCTGTGTGACCATCGTACCCACCAGGCTGGCCGCCTTTTCATCCTTTTCCCTGATGTAATTGGAAATGGCCTCTTTGAGCTCATCCCCGGAAAGATCGGCAAAATCATTATCCGCCAGATATTTCAGCTTCACTTCGTTCGGTGTGCCTTCCAAACCGCTGGTATAGGCGGGGGAAACGACCGGGTCTGCCAGCTCCCATATCTTTCCGACCGGATCTTTGAACGCTCCGTCGCCATAAATCATGACCTCGATCTGCTTTCCGGTCTTCTCAATCAGCCCCTTCTGAATGGCATCCACCATCTCCTGGCAGTGAATCGGGAACAGCTTCACCGTTTCTTCCGTTGCCTTGTTGGAACCCAGCAGTCCATATCTGTCATTGTATCCGCTGCCGTCCACGCTTTCGGTCATGATCTCATCCAGCGTATACACCTTCTGTGCGCCGTTTTTCAACAGCGTGTTTTTCGTTCTGAAGCGACTGTGAATATCACAGGTCAGAATGGATTTCGTATAGGAAAGGATCGCTTTGGGATGATTTGCAAAAATGATTTCCACTTCAGCACCTGCATCCTGAATCAGCTGCTTATAATATTCCACATAGTCCACGCCGGTGAAAACATGCTTCTTATACCCGAACAGTTCCCGGTATCTTTCCTCCGTGAGCACATCGCTCCAGGGATTGACTCCCTTTTCATCCATCTCCTCTTCGTCGATGAGATGATTGCCGACCTCGTCGGAAGGATAGCTCAGCATCAGCACTATCTTCTTACATCCCTTTGCAATCCCCTTCAAACAAATTGCAAAACGGTTACGGCTTAAAATCGGAAACAGCACGCCCACCGTGTCATCTCCAAACTTATTATGAACATCCTTTGCTATCTGGTCTATGCCTGCATAATTTCCCTGCGCGCGCGCTACGACCGCTTCTGTCACGGCAACCACGTCTCTGTCCCGCAGTTCAAAGCCTTCACTCCCGGCCGCTGCCAATACAGAATCCACCACTATCGATGCCAGATCATCCCCCTGCCGGATAATCGGCGCCCTCACGCCTCTGGATACGGTTCCTACCAATCGTTCCATTCCCTGTACCTCCAATTAACTGCTTTTGGTGCGCCACTCTCCAGGCGCCCTGCTGATATTCAAAGCTGTTTGCCCCACGGCCTTACATTACAGCCTCTTCTATTATAGCCAAAACAGCATGGAACAGCAAACATTTTTTACAGGATTCCCCCAATAAATGACAGGATTTTGGGAATTTTAACAAATATCAGTAAAACAATGAAA
>Ga0129308_1002918_pt1 | contig 13352 bp, 10 predicted proteins | sample L827metagenome_FD_94440 | JGI IMG/M metagenome (GOLD analysis project Ga0129308, IMG submission 94440) | Ring-tailed lemur group fecal microbial communities from Wisconsin, USA - L827 metagenome | ecosystem: Host-associated > Mammals > Digestive system > Large intestine > Fecal | place: USA...
AGAGGTAAAGGTGGACCGGTATGGCCGGAAAATCCCAAAGCATGCGCACGGTACAGTGAATCTGCCGCGGTATACCTCATCCTCTGTGCAGCTTATGGATGCAGTGACAGAGCTGTTCGAACGCATTGCAGACAAAAATCTGCTGGTGCGGCGGCTCAATCTTACAGCGGGAAATGTGTTCACTGAATCCGCGGCTCAAAAAGAGGAGGCGGTGGAGCAGCTCGACCTGTTTTCGCTGTCCCCAGCCAGCCAGGAAAAACAAGCGGAAGAAGAGAAGAAACTGGCCCGTGAACGCAAACGGCAGGAGGCAATGCTTGCAATCAAAAGGAAGTATGGAAAAAATGCGATTCTGAAGGGGATGAATCTGCAGGAAGGCGCAACGGTGAAAGACCGTAATGGCAAAATCGGAGGGCATAAAGCGTGACGGACAAGTATGAGGATATCATCCATTTGCCGCATCATGTTTCAAAAAAATACCCGCAGATGCCGGTGAGTGACCGTGCGGCGCAGTTTATTCCGTTCATGGCATTGACAGGCTATGAGGATGCAGTGGAGGAAACCGCGCGTCTGACAGACCGAAAAATCGACTTGGACGAAACACAAAAGAATTTATTGGATGATCTTCTTGAAGATATCATGGATATAAATGACGAGCTTCATATAGTGTGAGATATAAAGTTGCGATATATTGTATCTCTAAGTGAAACGGCTAAGTTGCAATATAAAACAAAGAGTTGGGGATTTTTCCTCCAACTCCCTGTGCTAATTTAATGATCAATTTCTAAACTTAAACCGTTTGAATTCACGACATTTTTTAAGTACGCCATTAGTGAGTCGCCGAGAAGCATCTGTGCATAGGACAATGAATCGTTGTAAATTAGATAGTCCAGTTCTACACGGGCATGGGGGAGTAGCCAAGTTTATTTTCAACAGCGATACAAGACTTCTTGCAAAAGCGGAAAAAGGGCTATACGGAAATACACCGATGATGAGATATGTGGCTGGTTCAGATGAGCCAATTTATCCAATAGGATTTGTTCAGCCTAAACCGCCGCGGACGAAGAAATAAAAAGCATATGCTTTCCATTGGTCTGAAAAAAGGTGGAGCCATGGAGTTGCTGAAAACGCAAAAAAACGCAGATCCCGAAGAAAGCTGTGGTTGACAACATTACAAGCGAGCCTGTATCATAAAAAAGGATATATAGCCGTTGGAAAGGCATGAGACCGCGATGGCTGGTGAAGGGAAGTAATTCGAGTGAACGGAACTGTGTTTGAACGAATTGAACTGATCGAGCATTATGCCACAAAGCAGGAACGAGTCATCATTGATTTTTTGCGAAGCCATCCGGTAAAGGATATGCTTTTGCTGTCCATTACGGAGTTTTCCGAAAAAGTCGGCGTGGGAGATGCCACGATGTTGCGGTTCTGCCGCAAGCTGGGCCTGAAAGGGTATTCGGAATTTCGGTTTCTGCTGTCTCAGACCTCGGATGAACAGGAGGGCGCGGCGGGCAACGATGCGGACGAGATTCTTGGAAACATGATCACTGCGCTGCGCTCCACGCATGATCTGCTGAACCCGGACGAGATCCATAAGGCCGCTGACATGATTTTGAATGCCCACCGCCTTTATGCGCTGGGAAGCGGAAATTCCGGGCTTGCGGCTCAGGAGTTCTGCAACAAGGTGCTGCGGTATGGCCTTCGCTGCGAATATTGGGCGGATACGCATTTCCAGACCATCGCGGCTTCGCTGCTGGAACGGCAGGATGCCATGCTGCTGTTTTCCGTAAGCGGCGGCACAAAGGATATGCTGGACATTGCCAAGCATGCGGTGCAGCGGGGAGTAAAGCTGATCATTGTCACCAACTATCTGAAATCGCCTCTGGCAAAATATGCCGACGCTCTGCTGTGCGTGGTGGCAAAAAGCGCGCCGCTCAACAGCGGGTCTCTGGTTTCCAAGGTTTCGCAGCTTTATGTGATCGATGTGCTGACCAGAGAGATCCGTACAAAAATGGGAGAAAAGGCAGAGACAAGCCTGAAAAAAACAGCGCTGGCTGTGATGGATAAGGAAATTTAACAGCGGGATGCGTGCGTCCCTGCACCTGTGGAGCCACAGGTGCAGGGACGTTTTTTTACACTCTTTTTTAAAAAGATACACAAAAATAGAACCAAAATATTATAAAAAAAAGAGAAAATAAGCGGCGGAAGCATTTTTCGTCTGAAAAATATTGATAAATATTTTCGTAATTGTATAATGAGATTGAAAGTTCAAGTCAAAATGAACTGAACAAAAAAGGGAGGTACTTAAATGAAAAAGAGCGGTAAATTCATGGCCTGGCTGCTTGCCGCCGGCATGGCGTTCAGCATGGCGGGCTGTACGGCGGGCGGTGCGTCAAGTTCAGCGCCGGCAGGCGGGGAGGTTTCCAGCCCTGCCGGGGAGGGCGCAGGCACAAGCGCCGCGCTCACAAGCGAAGAAGTCGTATTTTGGGGGCCTTGGGACGGCGATGTGGGCGATCAGATCAACGCGGTCATCGAAGCGTATAATGCGGAAAAAGGGACGAATGTCACCTATGTGTGTCAGGCGGATTTGGTGAACGCCTATCAGGCGGCGGCAATTGCGGGCGATGTGCCTGACCTGATGCTGTGGGATGCCAATGAGGTGCGGCGCTATGCAAAAATGGGCCAGCTGAAAGCAATCGACGAAGAGTTGGAGGCGCACGGCATCGACACCGCGGATTTTAACGATGAATCCATTCAGGAGCTGACCTACGAAGACCATCTGTACGGCCTGCCGATGAACATCGACATCTGGGGCCTGTATGTGAATATGGACATTTTGAATGAGGTGGGCATCGAAGATGCGCCCCATACCTGGGATGAGCTGAAAGAAGCTGCCGTCGCCGCCATGGATGTGGAGGGCGTAAAGGTTGGCCTGAACATGAAGATGGCGCCGACCCTGTTCAACAGCTTCCTTGTTGCGAACAACGGCCAGCCGCTAAGCGACGACGGCATGACGGTCAACCTGGACGAGCGTGCGCAGGAGGTGCTGGATTTCTATCAGGAGCTGATCGACGCGGGCGTGTATAACACACAGTACACCGCTTCCAACGGCAGCGACGGCTTTTTGACGGGTGAAGAAGCGATGACCTTCTGGCCGACCTCCATGCTCCGCACGTACAAGGCTTATGGCGATGAGATGAACTTTACGTTTGTGCCGATCCCTGCCGGCCGTGCGGAGGGAGCGCAGGCGGGCGGCGTGCAGACGAGCTTCAGCCTGATGATCCCGGCAAAAGCTCAGCACTCCGATGTGGCGCTGGATTTTATGGAGTTCACGCTGCACAGTGAGGAATACAGTCTGAAGTGGTGCGATGTGCTGGGCGGTTTTTCCGCGCTGAAATCTGTGCAGAACGACGAGAAGTTCGCCAATGATCCGTATCTGAAAAACGTGCTGGCAGATCTGGACAATCATCAGGTGCGTTCCGATGTGCCCGGATTTGTAAATTTGGAAGGGACCTGCTATGGCCCGGAGATCGAAAAGATGTTTGAGGGCGGGCAGACCCCGGAACAGACTCTGGAAGTGATGAAGACGGAAGGCGATAAGCTGCTGGAGCAGTATCGCAACGCATAACGCCGCGGATCCGGCGCTGTGGAAATAAACGCCGTGGCTCCAATGGGCGGTGGCTCTGCGGGCCGCGGCGTTTTCTTGGGGAGAAAAACGATGGAACATTCCAAGAACCTTTTCAAGCATACCAAAAAAACAAACAAAACCCTGACCGGATGGCTGTTCATCGCGCCGGCGTTCCTGTGTTTTTTGGTTTTCTTGCTGATCCCCGCGGTGATGGCGGTGGGGATGAGCTTTACTTCCTACAATGGTTTTACCGAGGCAAAATTTATCGGGATGGACAACTATACGCGCCTGTTTGAGGATACCTATTTCCTGCAGTCGCTGTGGAACATCTGCAAGTATGTGCTGATGTATGTTCCGTCAGTGGTGATCCTCTCATTTCTTCTGGCGGTGCTTCTGAATCAGAAGGTGCCGGGGATACGGGTGTTCCGGGTTCTGTTTTATCTGCCGTGCCTCACTTCCACAGTGGCGTCTTCCATGGTGTGGAAATGGCTGATGAACCCGCAGGGGGGCCTGCTCAATCAGATTCTGTCCGCCTTGGGACTCCCCGCCTGCGCGTGGCTCAACGAGAGCAAAACGGCGATGATGTCCATTGTGATCATCTGTGTGTGGTCCACGCTGGCATCCAACATCATGATTTATCTGGCGGCGTTGCAGAATGTGCCGTCCTCGGTGTATGAATCGGCCAGCATCGACGGGGCGGGGAAGCTGCGCCAGATTTGGCAGATCACCCTGCCGCTGGTGGCGCCCACCACCTTTTTTGTGCTGACTATGGCGCTGATTGGCTCGTTCCAGGTGTTTGACCAGATCTGGGTGCTCACGTCGGGAGGGCCTGCCCATGCGACAACGGTGCCCATGTACTCCATTTATACCAACGCCTTCCGGGAGTCGCAGTTGGGATACGCCTGCGCGCAGGCAATGATCCTGTTCCTGATGATTCTGGCAGTCACGCTGGTGCAGCAGAAGTTCAACAAGGAAAGCTTGGTTTAAGGAGGCGGGAACGCATGAGTGAAAATCAGAAGCGCCTGGACAGAGTCAGGGTCGGGCGGAACATGAAAAAAGGGCTGTACAAAGCGATGATCCTGCTGTTGCTTGTATTTTTCGCGCTTGTGTTTTTTGTCCCTTTCTACTGGTCGCTGCTCACCTCGCTGCGGCCCAACGACGAAATCTTTTCCAGCGGCCTGAAATTCTGGCCGCAGCATGTGACATGGGAGCACTATGAAAAGGCGTTTCAGATCATTCCCTTTTTTCAGTACTCTTTCAATACGCTGCTGATTACAGTGTGCATCATTGTCAGCAACCTGCTGTTCTGCTCGATGGCGGGATATGCATTTGCAAAGATCCGGTTCCGCGGCAGCAAGCTGGCCTACCGGCTGATGCTGTTCAGCGTGATGATCCCCAGCACGGTACTGCTCATTCCCCAGTTCCTGGTGCTGGCGCGCTTCCCTCTGGTGGGCGGGAACAATCTGTTCGGCCAGGGAGGCCACGGCTTTTCCGGAAATTTTCTGGGCGTGGTTCTTCCCACAGCGGTCAGTGTCTTTAACATTCTGTTTATGCGCTCGTTTTTTATTTCCCTTCCCAATGAGCTGGGGGAAGCCGCGCGCATCGACGGGGCGGGCGAGGGCAGGGTGTTTTTTCAGCTTTATCTGCCGCTGGCAAAACCTGCAATGGCGACGCTTTCCGTGTTTTGCTTTCAGGCGGGCTGGAACTCATTCCTGTGGCCCAGCGTGATCCTGCGCAGCGGGGACTTTAAAGTACTCACCCAGGGGCTTGCATCCTTCACTGTCAACAACAGCGTGGATTATGGCCCGATGATGGCGGCCACGGTGTGCGCCACGATCCCGGTATTGCTGGTATTCCTGTTCGCACAGAAATACTTTATTCAGGGGATCGCGTTTTCCGGTACGAAATCATAACCGTCGAAAGGAAAAAACGTATGAAGCCATTTACCCTCTATTTGCTCCATTCCTCCCATACGGACGTGGGATATACGGATACACAGGAGAAGATGAAAGCCCACCACATCGCGTTTATCCGGGAAGCGCTGGAATTGATCCGGCAGGAGCCCCGTTTCAAGTGGAACTGTGAGAGCTACTGGTGTGTGGAACAGTTTTTGAAGGAGGCGTCTCCTGAGGAAACCCAGGCCTTTGCTCAGGCAGTGCACAGCGGAAACATTGGCCTGTCGGCAAGCTACCTCAACCTGACGGATCTGGTCCCCGATTATATCCACCATGGGATCATGGATGCCTGCACGGCCCAGCGCAGGGCTCTGGGCATCACGGCGAGAAGCGCCATGACCGCCGACGTCAACGGATACAGCTGGGGCTTTGCGGATGTGCTCGCCCGGCAGAACGTCACCCGTCTGATGTCCAGCATCCACACCCATCACGGATATCATCCGCTGTTCCGCAAACAGGCTCCCTTTTACTGGGAATCGCCTGCGGGAAACCGCATCCTGTGCTGGAACGGGGATCATTATAATCTGGGCAACGAGCTGGGGATTGCGCAGGCGCCGTGGTTTGAATACACGCTGCAGGATGGAATGACGTGGCAGGCGCTTTCGGATTTCGATAAGGCGGTGCGCCGCATCCAGGCCTATGTGGAGACGCTACGGGAGCAGGGATATGAACTGGATTTCGCTCCCATCTGCCTGAGCGGCAATATGACCGACAACTCGCCGCCGTCGCTGCGCATTTTGGGGTTTATCGACCGTTATCAGCCGCTGAACAGCGGCATTGTGCTGAAAATGGCGACGCTGGATGAATTTTTTGACGCGCTGGAGGCCAGCGGCGCGGAGATCCCGACGTACCGGGGCGATTGGACAGACTGGTGGGCGGACGGCGTCGGCTCCACTCCGGCGGATGTGATGCAGTACCGTTCGGCGGCGCGCAGTTATCACATTGTGCAGAAGCTGGATCCGGACGGAACGCTCACCCCCGGACCGGCCCGCAAAAACGCGCTGTATGATCTCATGTTCTATGGAGAGCACACATGGGGCTATTCGTCTTCGATCACAGAGCCTTTCCATCCGCAGGTCAATAATCTGGATCAGTGGAAGCGCCTGTACGCGCTGAAAGCGTGTGAGTCGTCGGTGATCGCGCGGGAGGCGCTTCAGCGCGCAATGGGCGAGACCGCCGTCTCCCTGCACCGGGAGCTGACGTTCTGCGCCGTCAACCCGCACGACGAGCCGGTGGAGGAAATGCTGCGGCAGGATCTGGAACATTTTTACGGCCATGAACATTTTGTGGTGACGGATGCCGCGGACGGCAGTGAGGTGCCTTTCCAGATCAGCCGTTATTCCCGCGGGCCAGAGATGTGCATCTGGCTGACACTGGCCCCAAAGCAGAAAAAGGTGTTCCGCCTGAAGGAACTGCCCGTGCCCATGCTGCCTTCCGCCGGCCTGAAAGCGCGTACCGGCATTGAAGGCGTGGACGATCTAAACTGGCGCGTTCAGGAGCAGCTGAACCAGGGCGGGTGCGCCACATGCGACTGGCTGGAAAACCGCTTTTACCGCATCCGCTTCGTCCCGGAACAGGGAGTTGTGTCGATTTTCGACAAGGTACGTGGTCAGGAACTGATGGCGCCAGGCAGGCCGTATGGTGCGTTCACTCCCGTGTATGAAGTCACGGAGCGCGCGGTGGGCGAGGATTATCTGTTTGTACGCAGAAATATGGGGCGTAACCGTAAGGCTGTGCGCACCCACCGAAGCGCGGGTCGCCTGTTTGATGTGAAGGTGTTGGAGAACGGTGCCCTTTATACCAGGGTGGAGCTGTCGTACCGCCTGGACGGGGTGAAGGAGTGCGCGGTGATCCTGACCGCGTATCAGCGCAGCCCCCGTCTGGATGTGGATTTCCGCGTACACAAGGAAAGCGTATGGGAGCCGGAAAACCTGTACCTGTCGCTGCCCTTTGTGGGTGAGGTCTGGCTGGACAAGGCCGGCGCGCAACTGCGCCCCCGGATGGATCAGCTGCCGGGAACCTGCATTGATTTTTATGCGGTGCAGAACGGGTTGGTATTTCGGCGGGAAACCTCCAGCCTGATCGTTTCAACACCGGATGCGCCGCTGGTCTGGATGGGCACGCTGCGGGCGCATCCGATCCGGCTGATGGGGGAAGGGGCGCCCAATGAGGACGAGACGTATTCCTGGGTGATGAACAACTTCTGGGAGACGAACTTCAAGGCAAGCCTGGGGGGATTTTACCAATTCCACTACAGCCTGGAACTGGTTGAGACCCGGGATGTGCACAAGGCGTTCCAGAGAGCGGAATCCATGAATGAGGGCGTGCTGTCGTTCTACCGCTTTGAAAAACAGAAAGAGGGCTGAACCGTGATTGCGTTGGGAATCGATCTTGGCGGTACGCAGATTAAATACGGGCTGGTGCAGGATGGGGCCGTGCTGGACGCCGGCGTCTGCGATACCCGCCTGGAAAAGGGATATCAGGCGGTCGTCGCCCGGATGGCGGAGCAGGCCGAGCGCCTTTTGGAGAAGACCGGGGCGGAGTTTGTGGGAGTCGCATCGCCGGGACTGATCGATACACAGAAGGGTGTGGTGCGCTATTCCAACAACTTTGGCTGGAGGGAAGCGCCTCTGGCACAGGATCTGGCCGCCCGTCTGGGTCTGCCGGTGCGCATTGCCAACGACGCACAGTGCGCGGCTCTGGGGGAGGCGCTGTATGGAGCCGGCAGGGGTGTTTCCCGCATGGCGATGGTGACGATCGGGACGGGCGTGGGCGGAGGCTTTGTGCGTGACGGCCGAATCGAAACAGATGGATACGGCTCCATGGCCTATATTTTCGGGCACTCGATCATTGAATATGATGGAAAGTTGTGCAGCTGCGGACGGCGGGGGTGCATGGAAACATACGCATCCGCGTCTGCGATCGCCAAGCGGGGGAAGCAGGTCTTTGAAACGGAGAAAAGCGTCCGGGAGATTTTTGAGCTTGCCAGCGGGGGAGACAGAATGGCGCAGGAGGTCCTGCAGGAATTTCTGGAATATCTGACGGCCGGTGTGGTCAACATCGCGAACATCCTACGGCCGCAGCTCGTTGTACTGGGCGGCGGGGTGTCAGCCTCCGGCGCGCAGATCCTGCCGGCGGTGAACCGAGGCCTTGAAAAAGGCGTGTATGGGCATGCATACGCCCCGGTCAGAGCCGTGTGCGCTCACCTGGGGAACCGGGCGGGCCTTGTGGGCGCCGCCAGCCTGTTGGAATGAGAAAAGAACGAGGGGAGCAATGCTTTGTGCTGGAAGAAGTACGCTTTGATAAATATCCCGAGAAGGTGATCCATGGATTTGAGGCGGTGAAGGGATGGGACGCCGTGCGGGAGGAACTGCGCCGGGTTGCGGGGGAGAAGGGCATCCTGACGGCGGAGTTCTATCCGGGGGTTCACCGTGAGGAGCTGGTGGGTGAGCTTGAAAAGCTGGGTTTTGCAATGTATGATGCAGAGCGCTGCACCATACCGGACGAGGAATATCAGCGGAGAATCGAGCAGTTTGTCACGGAAGATCGAGTGTTCGGCGTGATGAATACGTTGCGCCTGGAGGATATATACATACCGGAGCGGGTTGCCGGGATGTGCGAGGAACTGCGGACATGCAGTGGTCCTGCCATTGTCTACGGCACCGGTGCTTCGCTGGTGGTGCCCCAGGGGATGCTGATTTATTTTGACATGCCGCGCTGGGAAATCCAATGTCGTTACCGGGACGGATTGAACAACTGGAAAACGGATAATGCGGACGAAGAAAAACTGCGCAAGTTTAAACGTGGATTTTTTGTGGAATGGCGTATGGCAGACCGCCGCAAGAAGGAATTGTTTGAGCAGATCCGCTATGTGGTGGACACTGTCGTGCCTGGTGAGCCGAAGATGGTGAGCGGCACGGGATGGCGCGCGGGGCTGGAAAAGCTGTCTGCGGAGCCTTTTCGGCTGGTGCCCTACTATGCGCCCGAGGTATGGGGCGGACAGTGGATGAAACGGGTCTGCGGGCTGGACGCCGGGGAGAAAAACTACGCCTGGGCCTTTGACGGCGTGCCGGAGGAAAACAGCATATTTCTACGGTTTGGGGACGTACGCATGGAGTTCCCGGCTGTAGACGCTGTATTTTACCGTCCCCGTCCGCTTTTAGGGGAACGGGTACATGCTCGATTTGGGGATGAATTCCCGATTCGTTTCGATTTCCTGGATACAATGGGTGGGCAGAACCTGTCTCTGCAGGTCCATCCATTGACAGAATACATTCAGAATACGTTCGGCATGCATTATACGCAGGACGAAAGCTATTATCTGCTGGACTGCGATGAGGATGCGGTGGTCTATCTGGGACTGAAGGAAGGCGTGTGCAAGGAAGAGATGCTGGCTGCGTTACACGAAGCGCAGAACGGCGGGGCTCCCTTTGTAGCAGAGCGTTACGTAAACCGCTGGCCGGCCAGAAAGCACGATCACTTCCTGATCCCGGCGGGTACCATACACTGCTCCGGGAAAAACTCCATGGTTCTGGAGATCAGCGCAACGCCGTACATCTTTACATTCAAATTGTGGGATTGGGGACGCGTGGGGCTGGACGGCCGCCCGCGTCCGGTGCATCTGGAACATGGCGAGCGTGTAATCCAGTGGGACCGCACCACCGAATGGGTCAGAGATAATCTGATTGGGCAGACGCGCACGCTCCAATGCCAGGACGGCTTCTGCGAGGAGCATACGGGTCTGCACGAGCGGGAATTTATCGAAACCCGGCGCGATACGCTCCAGAAGGAACACGAATTTGCGGGGACAGGCAGTGTCCAGATGTGTAACGTGGTGGAGGGGGAAGGCGCGGTGATCGCCTCGCCCGAAGGCGTTTTTCCCGAATACACCGTTCACTACGCGGAAACATTTATTCTGCCGGCCTCCATTGAACGGTTCACTATGCGCCCGTTGGGAAAAGAATGCAAAATACTACGCGCGTATGTGCGCTGACAAGGAGATGCTGTATGGTGACACATGCACAAGCACGGCGCCTGTATGACGCCGTGATGAAAAATTTCCTGATTTCAGAGTCTCCCATGGCCTTTTCGGAATTTGCCCCCAGAAGGCCGCAGGATCGGGACACATGCTACCTGTTTTCCTACTTTGCCGCTGCAGGGATGATGTACCGCGCCATTCGCACGGGCGAAGAGGACGTGCGGGAACCCTACCGAAAGCTGATTGAGGGACTGGCGTATTATCGCGCGGCACAGATGCCGGATGGGCAGAGCAAATATCATTCGGAACGGGGGAGGACCGAGAGAAGTGGGCACGGCCCCTGCTTTTTCGATGACAACATCTGGGTTGCACGCAATCTGCTGTGCGCCTATGAGATCTTTCAGGAGCCGGCCTATCTGGAGGAAGCAAAAAAGATTACCGCGTATACGTATACCGCATGGAATCAGAAACTGGGCGGTTTGGTCTGGTGTGAGAATGGTCTGACCGATCAGGGGACTGAGCAAGAACTAGAGCGCGGCCTCTCAGCCAACGCCTGCTGCATCCTTGTCAACGCGTGGCTGTATCAGCTTACCGGTGAAGAAGATTATCTGGAATGGGCGATCCGGTTTTACCGCTTTTGCAAGCAGATGCAGGATCCGGTCACAAAAATCTATTACAACGGCGTTCATACGCTTGTGCAGGACGGCCGCCGTCTGGCAGGAGCGGTCAACCGGGACCTTTACAGCTACAATCCCGGCAGCATGATCCTGGCAGATCTGCTTTTGTTGAAGATCACCGGGGACAAGGCCTATGAACAGGATGCCTGGCAGGCGGCGCAGGCCACACATGAAGCCTTTTTGCGGAAAAACCCCAACGGGACACGCGAGTATCAGGATTTCATTTGGTTTACGGCGGTCTGGGCGGAGAGCTGTGCGGAGCTGGAAAAGCGCGACGCGCGCCGGACCGCACAGTATCGGGAAGTGTTTGAAGGGATGCTGCAGTACGGCATCCGGAACTGTGAACGCCTTGGCGGCCTGATCCCCCATGACTGCGCGCGGGGCTGGAGGCCCGGCGAAGACGATTATGACCGCCTGCTGCTGACGCACTGTGCCAACGCCGAAATTGCATTTTTGCTGGTCTGATCTGCAAGCTATATGTATGCTCAGCTTCGATGGAAGAGAGCACCTGCCCATCCCAGACTGGACCCAGTAAAACAGAAAACGCAGCACACCCTCTGACGCGGACGGCAACCCCGTATCAGAGGGTGTGTTACTTGCTTTTCCGTATCCGGCTGCGGCTCCGAGGAGGTAGTGTACGGTAGACTCTCAAGCGAGATGAATCAGGGTAGGCGCTTTCGGTATTGGTGGGGCATACAGCCACAGTCATCAATACAGAGCGCATCTTACCGCGATTTGATATGACGGCTGTTTTTTATTGCACTGTAATAAAAAACTTATCTCTATGGCCATGGCCCAAGGTTGGCCTACAAGGCCCCAAAAATAGCCTGTGGCTATTTGGGGTAAATCTGTTATTCAAAAAATCGCATACTGTTCCCGTAGGCGTGCTTGCAACCCGGCCGGAGAGAGCGTTAGGGCTGTGTAGCCGTCCAACGCGCAAAGCACCGCCGCACAGCCTGCGGTCTGTCCCGTGGCCATAGCGGGCGCCTGTACACGCACGGAGGCGAACGCTGTGCGTTCTGCCGAGAGGCAGCGCCCCGCAACTAGCAAATTGGGGTAGTTGGGCATATACAAGTAGCGGTAGTGCCAATGAGTGATTCTAAAGAGGCCGTGGTGATTATCGCAAAATGTGGCGAGAGTCATAAGAGCTATGGAATACGTATAGAAAAGACCCGGGCGGATCGATGGCTCACAACATGGGCATGAAGAAGGAAAATAAAAAGTAGAAAAAGCACTTTGAAAATGTCGGGCTTTATGCACAAGAATCGCTACAAATTATGCGACGGAACAGTAGTAGAAGCACTGAAGCCAAAGTATAATTGCTTTCAGCGTGCCCAGCATCTCAGGAAATGTGATGGACAGGCAATATATCTGGCTGACAGAGTAGACGCTATCGTACTGGAAATCGCCCGTGAACTGTTCAGCTGTATTCAGCGTTCGCCCAAAGACAAGCTCCTGGAACAGAAAATACGGCAGGAGTATAAGGGGAAACGCCAGCAAAAGCGCGTCCTTGAAAAGAAGGTAAAGGATTGTGAACACGCTCTTGAACGTTACGAAAATGAAGTGCTCAAATGTCTGGATGGGCAGAGTAGCTTTACAGAAGGGATGCTGACACGGCTGATTACCAAAGCTGAAAGCGAGTTGAAGATTGCCCGCCGGGAATATGCGGCGGCAATTTCGGCAGGGAATGACGAGCAGGAGGCGGCGCAGAAAATCAAGGCTTGTTACCGGCAGTTTTGCGGGTGGGCTGAAGAATTTGAAATGGCGTCTCTCCCGCGCAAGCGCGTCATACTCGGCCAGCTGTTTGAAAAAATAGAGGTTGGAAAAGGCTACGAAGTGGCCGCCCATGTAAATATGAGCTATCAGCAGTTCATAAATTTGGGCGAAACAGATGAAATCCGGCAAATCACTCAAGCGAATGCCGTTGGCGAAGAAGTGGCTTAAAATCAAGGAAAAATTCGGTTGCTTACTGCTCTGAGCGAGAAACTGCCCCGGTTGGTAGAGCAGCTGACTCTTAATCAGCGGGTCCCGGGTTCGAGTCCCTGTTGGTGCACCAAAAACCGTCTCTTCGGAGGCGGTTTTTTAAAAGCCGCGCCAAAACGGCTTATCTGCTCAGA
>Ga0129308_1002919_pt1 | contig 13350 bp, 17 predicted proteins | sample L827metagenome_FD_94440 | JGI IMG/M metagenome (GOLD analysis project Ga0129308, IMG submission 94440) | Ring-tailed lemur group fecal microbial communities from Wisconsin, USA - L827 metagenome | ecosystem: Host-associated > Mammals > Digestive system > Large intestine > Fecal | place: USA...
CACGCGCGGCTGCCGCCATGCATTCTTCCTCCTTTTTGCGCAGCGTCCGCCCAAGCTGCCTGACCATCTCTCCCTCCGGGCGGCCAAGCCGTGCTGCAAGCTCCTCCTCACACCGCTCATCCGGCGCATCAAGGAACTCCAGAAACAGCGTCCTGCGCTCCTTCTCTTTTCTGTACAGGAGACCAAGCACAGCCGTAAACAGAGCCGCCGAAGCGAGGAACAGCACCGCGGCAAGCGCGAGAAAGGAACGCGCATTCGCAAGCCACAGCATGAGGCAGAAGAAGCAGTCCTGCGCAAAGAGGAGAAGCAGCCACGGAAGATGGCTGCAAAAAACAGTAGAAAAGGAACAAGCAGCGTTCAAATATGCATCCGTTTCTCTCTTCATGTCACGCCTCCTCCAACCTGTACCCCCGCCCGCGCACCGGCACAATCCGCTGGCTCATGCGCAGGCTCTTCATCGTCTTCTTCAGGCGCGTCAGATTCACCTGAAGCGCATTCTCATCAATGTACTCCGTCGTCCCCCACAGCGCCTCGCACAGCTCATCCTGACTCACAATCCCGTCTCCGTGCGCCAGGAAGACCGCCAGCAGCTTTCCCTGATTTTTCGCGAGCACTGTCGACTGATTGTGGATGTACAGCGTGTACGTCTGCGCATCGAGCAGGAAATCCGGGCCGGAAAGCAGGTTCGCGCGTCCCTCGTAGCGCCGCAACAGATTCCCGATGCGCGCCAGCAGCCGCTCGCCGCGGCACGGCTTCGTCAGAAATTCATCCGCTCCCAGCTCCAGCGCGTGCAGCTCATCCCGCATCTGGTCGCGCGATGTCAGCACAAGCACGGGCACAGCGGCCTTTCTTTTGAGGGCGCGGCAGACCGAGAAGCCACTCTCCCCCGGCAGGTTCAGATCCAGCAGGACAAGGTCGGGCGCAAGTGCGAGAATCTGTTCCTCCACATTTTCAAAGGAGGACAACGCCTCCGCCTCATAGCCCGCTCTCCCGATCAGGGCCGCAAGCTCCTCCCGCATAAATACCTCATCCTCCACAATTACAATCCGTTTCACCGCTCTGCCTCCTGCTTCCGTCAACATCCACTGAAAAACATGCCTGCGCAGATAGCCGCATACACACATAACTGCCTGTGCATATCACCACAGGTACATATGGCTGACTGCGCGTATCACCACATACGTACATAACTGCCTGCACATATCACCACAGGTACATATGGCTGACTGTACGTATCACCGCATCCCATATAACTATCTCTGCCTATCCCCGGCTCACTCCTCGCGCGCCGGCTCCATAACCGCGCGCAGCCAGCGCGCGCTGCTGCGCTTTACCGACGCCATATAGATCCATTCTACCACACACAGTACTAAAATCATAGCCGCAGCGGCCGGAAGCATCGCCGCAATTCCCTTCTGAGCCTCCATCGACAGGAAGCCTGCGAGCAGCGCGCGCACGCCGAACATACTGCACGCCGCCGCGACCATAACCGGAATCCCGAAATACCAGTTCACCTGCTTTTTGATGCAGCCGTACAGCGATTCGTAGGTCGCACCGAGCCGGACCAGCGTGCGGAACCTGCGCTCCGTCTTCTGCTGTCCCGTCAGAAACTGCACGCCGAGCACCGTGTTCGCAACAATCAGGAAAATCACCGCAAGATAGATCGTGATATAGCTCGCAGCCACCACGTAGAAAAGCTGGCGTCCTATATTCTGAAGGTAGCTTTCATACTCAATATCCTCAAGCCCGGCAGCATCCAGCTTCTCATTTACCGCCATAATCGAATTCAGCAGACTGCCGTTCGCCCTCGCCTTTTCCGAAAGCACCGCATCCCAGTACGTGCTGAAATTACCCTCCGTCAGCCGCGTGAATGCCTCATCCGGCACGATCAGTCCCAGGGAAAGCGTGATCGAACGGTCTGTCACGAAATCCGTATCCTGCAGTACCCCGGTCAGCCGCCACTGTTCCGAGCGGATCCGTATCTCCGGCTCCTTTTCCAGCAGCTCATTCCACAGTGCCTTCGTGCGGTCTGACACAAATTCCGAATCAACGAACACGGCCGCCTCGCCCTCCGAAAGCGAAAGCTGCGGCTCTCCCGCAAGCTCCAGCAGATGGTTATAGCCGGACAGATTAAGAAGATGCACGTTCTCATCCCGCTCGACATTCCACAACAGTGTCTCCTTCTCCCACGAATCTGGGAACGAGGCCAATTCCTCCTTCACCTGCTTCATGGACAGCATACCGCTGTATTCGCCATTCTCACGGATATAGCCGGTTCTCACAGGGAACAGCACGCCGAACAGATCGTCAAGCCCCTTCTCCTTAAGGACGTGTTCCATATCCTCTTCCTCCCAGGATTCAAAGGTATAATCGAGCACATGCGGATACTCATTTCCCATACTCAACGAGATCCCAATGCCCGCGCCGAAGCATCCGAGCCCCGCGAGCACCAAAAGCGCGCTGACCGCCAGCGAGACGGACTGGTGTATCACATTCTCCTGAAGCTGGCGGAACGTAAAGCTCCGGAGATCCTGCACCTTCCCCGTGCTTCCTCTGCGTGCAAGCAGATCCATCACCGCGCGCAGCCCGAAAAACAGCAGCAGCATCCCGGCAAACCCCAGAAGCATCGCAAGGCCCATCCCGCGAACGCTGCTCCACGCGATCCGCCGGATTGCCAGAACACAGGCTGTGCCAAGAAACACAACGCCCGTCAGGAATGTCAGCGCATAGAACGCCCCCGGAAGCTGCTTCTTCGTCCCCGCCGCCGGAGGCGTCAGGAGCGTGCCGATCTCCCGCCGCGCAATCCTGCCGCTTAAGATTACAAATGCGGCAAATTTGATAGCCAGAAAGCCTGCCGCCGTCAGACATAATGCCGGTACGGAAATCATCAGCCTGTGTCCGATAATCCCGAGCCCGACAAGCCGCGCTGTGATCAGACTGATCAGCTCCGAGATCAGGACTGCAACCGGCAGCCCGACCGCAAGCGCCAGCAGGCTGCTCCTCAGATCCTCCACGAGCAGCAGCAGGAACAGCTTCGGCCTGCGCATTCCCATCATCAGCCAAACCCCGAATTCATGGCTCCTGCGCTCGAGCTGATAGCGGCTCGCAAAATAGATCAGGAAAAACAGGATCACAAGCGTCATCACATAAAACACAGGAATCAGCAGGAACAGCTTATTCACTGCATCGCTCTCCATCTTTTGCAGGAAGATCATGACATCCTGCTGTGACAGCGACAAGATAATGTAAAACGCGACAATAGAGACAAGAAGCGATGCGAAGAACAGCCCGTTCTCCCGCCTGTTCCTCCTGCTGCCGCGCGCTGCAAGCTTAAAGAACATTTGCACTCCCTCCTCCCAACTGCGCCATAACCTTCAGAATCCGCTCGTAGAAATCCTGTCGTGTCTCCTCCGGCAGATTTCTCCTCAGCTCGTGAAACAGGATGCCATCCCGGATAAACAAAATCCTCCCGCAGTAGCTCGCCGCATTCGAATCGTGCGTCACCATCAGGATCGTCCTGCCCTGTCGGTTGAGCCCCGAAAGCTTTTCCATCAGCGCTTTTGCACTGTGCGAATCGAGCGCCCCGGTGGGATGGTATAAGTTAGTAGTATAATATTCCCGAAAGAAAAGCGGCAGGATATTTCCCACCGCTTTTCTCGTCTGTCTCTTTTTATAACTGCTCGAACTGAACGTAATCGCCCTCTCCCGAGAGAAAAAGCCCGTCGATCGTCTCGACCATCTTCTTTTCATCCACCATGCGAACTGCCTTAACATAATATGACTGCCCGCGCGCTGCCCGTCCGCAAATACTGTCGTCATTCCACGACGGCGAGCGTCTCAGATTGAGAGACCCATCGCAGATCACCGTGACTCTCATTTTTCCCTGCGGGACGATGACATTTTCCTTTACCTCCTGCGCTCCCTGCTGCCCTTTTCCGGCTTTTCCCCCGTCCGGCGTACCCTTTTCCATCTCCGTCTCATTTGCGCCGTCTACGGCGATTTCTGCGCCGTCTTGCGCCCCGTCCACATTGTTTTCCTCATCAGGTATATTCTTGTCCGCCTCTGTCCCGTCCTCGCCATCCGTGGCGGCTTCTGCGCCGTCCTGCTGTCCTCCTGCGATCGTAAAGACGCCGTTCATCTCATACGCGACGACTGCGCCGTTCTCGTCCCACAAAACACCGTCCTCGATCTTTGCAAGCGCTTTGAGTGCGCCGTCTTTTGTCTTGTATTCCTTACATTTCATTTTATCGAACTTCGTCCCCGTCCCTAAATAGAACATGTTCTCTCCTCCTTATTTCTCAAGATACTCGCTCGACGCGAATCCGGTAATGCCCTTATATACCACATAGAGCCATTTCACACCGGAAACACTCGTATAATATCCGTAACACTGCACTTTTTCTCCGTTCGGCATTTCCGCAAGAATCGTCTTTCCGGTACCCGCCCCGGCTCTCAAGTTTAACGCCGATGCTGTAACTTTATATGTACCTGCAAGGTTCTTGTCTTTGCTCTGTGCTGCATCGACCTTAATATCCACTTTCACGCCGTTTGATGCGGTTGTAGTGCTTGTCGTTGCCTTTGAACCCGTTGTCAGGTTCGTCGCAACGTGGCAGGAATCATTGAGAAGAATATCGCCCTCAATCAAATATGCATCCGATGTCAGATATTTGCTCTCTGTCAGCACTTCAAACCCTGCTGCCTTGAGACCCGCTCTCATGTTCCCAGTATAGAGATAGATACTCACGTTCTGCATTTTCTTGATTCCCAAACGATAACCCGCAGCCTTGACAATCGCAGCCACGCCCGAACTGCAATCCGCCTCACACTTGACCGTGATTTTTGCCGGGTCGTAATTGGACGCTTTCAAATGCTCCCAAAACGTGTAACGCTGTGACTGGTCGTAACCGACCATATTATTATTCGCTGCGGCTTTTGCCATCTGTGCAATCATGCTCCGAACTTTTGCGTCCGGATGCCGAAGAACGCATTTCCATGGTCTGTTGTACCAATTTATGACCGCCCATTCTGTACCCGTCTGGTCTCCTGCTGCCCCGCCTGAATATTTATTATATTCATCATGTCCGCAATTTGAAATCATTCTTTGTTCTCCTCTCTTTCGTCATCTGTTACATATTCCTTGATCGACGCGTAAATATATATATTAATCAATAATAGAGGAATCCTCCACCACATGATCGCGCATCCTAATGCGATTACAAAACCGATCAACATTGTCGCCGCCGTTCCTGCCCCTCCGTCCCCGTCGCCCTGATAATAAAGTTTATCATCCGGATATAATTCGCGTTCTTTGCCCTCTGCGCGGCAGGTAAAACAAAAGAACGCCATTACCGCAAAAAATGTCAGCACAGCAACGATCAAATAAATCATCCCGATTGCCCGGATGTTCTCCATTATGAAACCGATCAATGCGCCTCACCCGCCTCGCCGTTCACAAGCTCCTGCACCGCCTTGTTCTTTTCGAGCAGTTTTTTCATCTTGTCGAGCGAGTCATCCACCATGTCGGAGAACTTCTTAAATGAGATCACCTTTGCGAGCCATGTGAACCTCGCAACGAACATGTCATACACATAACGCAGTTTGATTTGACCCGTACCGCCTCCCATCTCTCTCTCAGCCATAGTGACCGCATAAAGCAGCCATTCCCTCACTTTTTCCTTTTGCGCTTCATACGACAGTTTCGCGAACGTATATACTGCATATCCTCCTGCTCCTACTACTGCCGCTGCCGCAACGATGGCGAACCAGTTCTCTGTGATAAAGTCCATCTTATACCTCCGTATTACCCTGCTCCGTTTCGCCGCCGTTGTTATATTCTGATTCATCGTTTGATCTCTGTTTTGTCACTGTCTTAACGGACTTTATAAGAGCCAATGCCCCGCCCTCGACCGAGAGAAAACGGAATACATTTTCAATCAGTGTTGACGGTTCTGACCCTACCCGTATAAATACAATTATCATCGCGACTGTAAAGATAAAAGCTGCAAGAATCATTATAATCACAACGCGGTTCATAAACTGACCAGGCACTTTCTTCTTTGCCGCGCGTTCTGCAATCCGGTACATCTTTTTTTGATGCCTCCTGCGTCTTCGCCGCTCCTCGCTTGTCATAGGTCTCATGTTATGCCTCCACTTGTGCAGTTGATTCCTGCCCGTCCCCGCCCTCCTGTTATTGGTCGATGACCGTTCTGCCCTCGTCCAGTCTCTTGTGATACGATTTCAATGATGATTCGACTTTTGCTACCCGCTCCCGCAGTATTCCGATGTCCTCACGGAAATTTCGGTTCTCTGCCTTGATCTCTTTGAGATCATCTGCAATGTTCTCAAGCTTCACCATCATCGCCGTACTTGTGTGTGTTCGGTCTGCTGTCTCCTGCTCCGTGTCTTTCCGTTCATTCCTCCGTTTTGAGGCAATCCCGAAATAAACTGCGAATGCGACAGAGATTCCCGACAACAACAGTGATAACTCTACCGTCAAACGATTTCCTCCTCTCCGAACGTCTCTATATCGTCGGTGTCGCAATCCCTCCGCATGTGATACTCAAGTACATCCAGTTCCCCGTCTGCCGCTTTTACCTGCTGCCGGAGTTCCTTTTTGACTACCTCCTCAATCTTCGAACGTTCTATAATTTCTTGTTGTTTTCTCACGATTTCGGACAGGACTGTCGTCACGTCGCACAACCGTGAGATTATTTCAAGCTGGCTCATTCCCTGTCCCCTCCGGAGCGACGTATTCCTCCCCGGTGATATACTGGAATTCGTCTGCTGAAATGCTGCCCTTTACGACACGCTCATCGACCTGCTCCCTTGTCAGTTTTCTTTTTTCCTGATATAGTCTTTTCAGACTTTCAACCAATGTCCGCATATTATATCAATCCCTCCTCAATCAACTGCTCTGTGTACTCATCGATAACCGCATCCCGCTGAAACTCTGTGACCGATTTGACAATTCCGGACGTTTTTTCCTCGACAACACCCGCAATTAGCAACGTCTGCTCGTATTCCTCGACGGACATCTCGCGTTCTTCATACTCCCAAACGTTCACCTTTTCCCCGCCCTGATTCTCCTGCTTTGCCTTGCGGATATTGCGCCGCAGGTACACCGTCGTTTTCGACGATATCCTGTCGATCTCCTCCGGTTTCACTTCCTGTGTTCCCGTTACCTTGTGCCAGTCTCTCACGTTCATTCTCCTTTCTCTGATGATTTGATACTATCTTTTTGAGTTTCTTCACATTCACACACGGCTTGATGTATTTCAAATAATAATCATAGGTGTCCGTGTGCCTGAACCATCCCATGTACGAGAGCATTGTCGCCGCGTCGTACCATGTGATTCTCTCTTTCGCCTTGATTCTATATGCTTTTATCCTCGCTCTCTGAATTATAGATTTCCGCATCGTGATTCTGTCATGATGGAATTGAAAACCCATATAGTCAAGCATCCTCCCATGCACGTTCCCGTCTTTGTCGACGTACTCAAACCGAAATACCTGCCAGTCTCCCTTGAGTTCGAGGCCCAGTTCCTCATGCAAATATTCCTCGATTGCCCGCCGTGCTGCGTGGAGTTTCTTTTTGTTCTTTCCTAAAATCACCATGTCGTCCATATATCTCATGTAATGATCGACACCTAACTCCTGCTTTATGTAGTGATCTAATTTCTTGAGATAAAAATTCCCGAACCATTGAGATGTGAAATACCCCAACGGAACGCCTTTTCTCCTGTCGCAGATCACGTGTCGCGCCGCCTCGAACGTCTCTCCGAACACTCCCGTGCTCCGCAGAATATTTAATGCTCCCGCGTCATCATCAAACGCGATGCACGAAATCAACTTTCTGACCTCGTCCTCGTTCATTTCCGTCGAAACATCCACAAGAATCATGACGGTCTCTGCTATTCGGTCATACTCGACGAATACACATATCAAACGATAGTATCTCTGGTCTCGTATGACCTCGCGCAACTTCTTTTTCAGAATCGTCCGGTCGATTGATTCAAAAAAGTGATGTATGTCCATCTTGAGGATATAGAGCTTTTTCCCTCCATATGATTCAATCCACTTTTTCATGAATTTCTTTCCATAATGGACACCACGCCCAGGTATGCTCCCGCACGAAAATTCATATAGACCATTCAACACGATCGGTTTGAACTGCCCGATCGCGCAATGATGGACGACCTGCTCATATTTATAGTTCGGTTTCAATATCCTGCGTGTCTTGTGACAGTTGTTCTCATTTATCACACATTTTTTATGGTAGTCCGGAATGAACATCTCCTCTTGCAAGATGCTTTTCAGAATCCCCATATGTCTGTCTAGGTTTTTTAATATCTCTTGTACATCATTCCTTTTCGTTTTTCCCTTTGCTGCATCCTTGAAACACCCTCGGATGTAATCGTCTTGTAATATCGGTTCGTATAGGTTGTTATAACTTCTCATGTCATTTTCTTATCTCCTATCGGTTTTTATGCACCCGCTTACTCAACCGACCCTATATCCGGAATAATTTTCGCCATGTGGCGCGGAATATAGGTCGCATTTGGTTAGACGTTCTGACATAAGACAAGAAATTGGACGCGCCGATGTTCCAGTTCGCATTGCCCGCCGTGTTGTTCAGGTTCAAGTAATCCGCGCCGACATGCGCGCCGTTGCTGCAGTTACCGCCGACAAGGGCAGAGACAAGGCAGGAACACCCCCGACACCGCAACCTATATCCCATATTCATTTTTTACGAACCGCCCGCCTGCGGCGGAAATATTTGCGGAGGCGTTCCCCCTCCGCTCCTCCCCCTCGCCGCTACGCGGCAATAGGCTGTTCTAAGAAAACGGACGCGCCGATGCTCCAGGACGCACTGCCCGCCGTGGTGTGCAGGTGCAAGCAATCCGCGCCGACAAGCGCGCCGCTGCTGCAGCTACCGCCGACAAGGGCGATGCATACCGCAGCGTTATTGAACCACAAGCCATCACACTGGTATGTGCTGCTGCTGCCCGTTGCCTTGTGTGGAATCCTCCCCAACCTGCAGGACTTTGATTCACTGATATATCCTCCGTTCGTTCCTGTCGGTGTCAATCCGGTGTCCTCATACCCGTCTCCCGTCAGATTATAGGGCGGTATCATTTTTACGAGTATATGACCGTTCTTGTTAATGAGACCGTTGATTCTATCCCATCTATCGCCCCACCATTTTTCAATGTAGAACACTTTCACATCATGCGTTCCGTCATTGTAGCCGAAAAATTGTCCTTTACCCGTGAGCGTTCCGGTCTTTAATTTGCCGTAGTCCTGCGATGCGTCATTGACATATCCGGAATCCTGCCCCCTGCCGAACGCCGTTTGTGAATTATCCGTCTTTGACATGATTTTCAACATGCAATTCAGCAGGTTTCTTTTGCTCCATGAGCCGATGTTCCACCCGTTTCCGTTTGCCTCTGCCCGTGTGATTTCCGTTGATGTGTTCGTGTTACACATAAGCGTCTGCCCCGCCAGTGACCGGAGGCGTGTACCATCGTATGAACCTCCGAACATCGGATAATAGAGTTTATCGGCGTGCGAACCGTCCGCGCGCACATACGCATCGTCATTATACGATTCGTCATACTGTTCGTTCGAGATAATCATATACTCGTAATTACCGATCTCGAACTGTGAGAGCCAGATTTTTCCCTTGTCCCCACTGCCGTCAAATACGCTCATAGCGTTCCCGCCATAATTGACATTCAACACATCTGATGCGGTTGTTCCATCTGCTTTCTTTGTATGGTCGCCCGGATTGAGTTTATAGTCCTCCGTTCCGTCGTATCTCACCATCGCCGGATAATTGTTCTTGACGAAAAAGACATCCGCCCAATCGCCAAAATCGAACACTCCAGACGTATAATTCATTCCGGCAGGTGTCATCCCCACCGCATCAAACAGGTATGTGCAGCGTGTTGCCGGATTGCTGTCGGCTTTATTGATCTTCATTCCGTACCGTACGATGTTTTTCACTCTCACATTCTCCTCCACTTTTGCGAGAATCGCATTCGTGTTCGCGAATGTTTTATCAAGAGTTTCCTTATCTGCAACTTTTACAATTAACTCTCCGCTCGCCATCTTTATGCCTCCCTTATCGTGATGATTCCGTCCTCAATCGAGAGAACACAAGTCTTATGAGTCACCGTATCGACCATAGTGTTCAAACCGTCCACAATCCCCTCGCACGCCGCCGCTGCTGCCGTCGCCGCCGACGCTGCTCCGTTTGCCCTTGTCGCCGCGCCATTCGCCGCATTTGCGGCCTCTGTCATGTTCTGCGAGAAATTGTTCACCGTTTCCATATAACCACTTGTGAGCCTCAAAATTTCCTCATAGCGGGCATTGTTCACGATAATCGGCAGGTCAAAAAATTTCTTCTTACCATCTCCCTGTCTGATTAGTGCGTGACCGTTCGTGTCAATCTCAACACCGATCTCGCGTTCCTTGAGAATCAATGTCTCTTCGACCGCTTTCCAGTCTGCCGTCGTTCCGGTGCATGGTCTGATTGCTGCCATCTGTCAACCTCCTTTGCTCCGTGATTCCCAAAATATCACAAAATCACGGTTCTGTCTTTGTTTCAATCTTTCATTTCCAGTATCATGGAATTATGCTGCAAGCAGTCTCGACATCGGTGTCCCGCCGTCGAAATCAACACCCTCATTTACGTTTCGGACTTGCGGTGTCGCCCCGTCAATAAAGATCGGCGTGACGTTTCTCAGATAAGGATTCTCTCCGTCACATTCAATATACATACTCGAATAGAGAGCTTCTGCTCGTTCGAAGTATGCTTTTACGCTGTCGAGTATTTTTTCAGATTCCGCGAGTAGTGAATTCTGAATCGTCTCCTCAATCTCTGCTTTATCCTGCTCGACCTGCTCTTTCGCCGCCTCGACCGCCTCGTGCATCTGCGCCACTTCCTGTCTTAAGCCGACCGCCGTGTTCAACGTCGCCTCAAGCTGCTCTTGATTCTGCAACGCCTTTTCCGCTCGCTCCGTGACCGCGACGCAATCCTTTGCCGCGTCCTGCGTCACTTTCGTCGCCGCTTCCGCATTCTTGACCGCCTTTGATGTGTTCTCCTGCCGCGATGCCTCCTGTTGCTGTCGGAGGAGTTCATTCTGTTGTTGGATTTCCTCGTTCTGCTCCCTTATGTTTTCGGCAACAACACGCGCCTCCTCTGCCTTAACCCGTGATGCCTCTGCTTTCTTGATCGCCTCGTTCGTGTCGTCAAGGTCTTTGACGTGTCCCGCGATTCTGTTCTCAAACTCCGTGAACTCATTCGACGAGAGAATCGCTCCGGCGTCTCTCATCGATTCCTCGATCTCGATAGTGAACGACGCGGACGTGATGACCTGCGTGTTGTCTGCTGTCCGAATCTCAATGTCGCAGTACGCCGTTCCCGCTGCCGCGAGAGCTTGATTTGTCAATTCAACTGTGACTGTCGCTCCGGAATAGGCGCATGTATTATATACATGTTTTCCGTCCGGTTTCTTGATGTTCACGACCGCCCGCGCGCCGGATGGAATCGTGTATTCGTTCCCGTCATTCAATAGTTTCGCGATGACGTACCGTGTCGCCTTGTCTCCCTGCTTCGCGGAAACCATATAAAGTTTAGTGTCTCCAGACATCTCAATGTTGATATGCGTCTCGTGCCGCGTTAATATTGCCATTGTCTCACCTCCCTCCGATTCCTGAATCCTTTACTCCTCCGGATGCTCCTCGTCCTGCTTCCCTGCTGCCGCAGGGAGAACTTTTTTCGCTGCGGCCTTTGCCTTGTCGAGTTCCTCATTGACCTCTTTCATCATCGCGGTAGTGGCGTTTATGAGTTCCAGCTTTTCCTCTGCCCGCACATCCGCAAGCACAGAAGAGAGAACGCCGTCCATAATGCAAGATGGGAGCGCGTGGTTTGTCTGAATACGGTTCAGTGCATTCATAATCTCACCGCGCGCGCATTCAATTTTCACTGAAATCGGTGTGTTCATCTTTTCCCACCTCCAGTCTGTCCGATTCTGCTGTCTGAACATTCGTCATAACCGTTCCAGTCTTTTCTTCTTTTTCTCCTGTTGGCATTATAATATTCATTCTTTTGCCCTCCTTTATCCTTTTGCATAATAATTCAAATCTGTCAATATGCCGTTTTTAAACACCATCCTCCCATCTTCCCCCCATCTGGCTATTGTTCCATTGCTATTCATAGCTAATACCTGCACGAATTCTATTGTCGCGTTAATTCCTCCGTTCTCCCACTTGACATTTTTAATCTTAAAGAAGTGCATGTCGATATCTGTGCCTGCGTGCAGCGTATCCGCTTCGTAATTTCCGCATTGTTTAGAACAATAAGTCCATTTTGTCATGTATTCATTTACATTTTCCGCATCCCTGTTCGACCATGTCATAAAAGCAGCCTGCGCTCCTAATTCGAACGTTAATCCTTTTAAACCACTTTCTCCTGTTATACCGTTTGTACCAATTTTCCCAACGTGGTATCCGTCCAGGTAAAAGTGCGTTCCCATGTAATCGAACACTGTCCTTTTTTGATTATCTTCGATCGCTCCGTTATATAATGTGATTCCCGTCTCTTCAAACTGAATATAGCTCGAACTCTTGTTCCACGCGATTTTCACATGGTATGCGTTTTGTGCGATCAATGTTCCAAACTCACTCGAATCTACTTTTTTACTAACCTCGTTTGTAATCTCGTTTTCTGTGATCTTTAACTGAGCCTCTGCATAAAGAGAATACTTTCCTAACACTTCCACATCTTTTATGAAAACAGGTGCTCCCTGTGTTTCTGCGTAGAAATAAATCTCTAATTTATCTGTCGTTTCGGAGACATCGAACTCATGCTCCACTGTGACCCACTCTGTACTTTTCAGCAGCCCTGCCCCCGTTGTCCGCTGACTTCCGAATACATATAGCCGAACGCGTGCCGTTGACTCGTACCCCGTTTCCGTCGCTGCCTTGTATCTCACTCGTACCCGCCCCGCAGGTATCTCCGGCAGTGTCTGCCGTATATGACACGTCGACGTTGTCGATCGCAGGATGCGCGCCGCCGTTCCCAGTGTTGTATCGCTCACAACCAACGCCCCTGCTCCATTGGTGTTCCAATTATTCAACCCGTCCGCAAAGTTACCGTTTACGGCATAATCATGCATTGAGCTTTCTTCAACATGTTTGACTTGCTGCAAAATACTTTCTGTTGTCAGTTCAATCGCCGACTTCATCTCTTCCGTCGTTGAGTATTCCGTCAGCTTTTCATCGGTCGCCGCGTTCGCTGCCTCCTCTGCCGCGTCCGCTGCCTCCTGCCCCGCTTTTACTGCATCA
>Ga0129308_1002920_pt1 | contig 13349 bp, 12 predicted proteins | sample L827metagenome_FD_94440 | JGI IMG/M metagenome (GOLD analysis project Ga0129308, IMG submission 94440) | Ring-tailed lemur group fecal microbial communities from Wisconsin, USA - L827 metagenome | ecosystem: Host-associated > Mammals > Digestive system > Large intestine > Fecal | place: USA...
AGGAGCAATATTTAAAGGCTGCATTATGGACCATCTATCCTTATACAATTGCTTTTGTTTTTACTTTCTTTCTTAAAGATGTGTATGTAGAGAAGGAAACATCTCAAAGAATTTCATTACATGATTTTCCTCAATTTTTCTTTTCAATGAAAACAATGTTATCATTTTTAATTGCTGCTGCACTACTGACAGAAACAACGCATACCTTAGGTGTGTTTTATAATCAATTGCAATATCAACGTGCTCACATTCCTGTTGCCTATTTAGGTGTGATTTATAGTATAATAACCTTATTGTGTGCTTTTTCAAGTACACTTTTAGGAAGAATTGTCAAATATATTCAAGAAATGAAATTCGTTCTTCTGCTTTATGTTATTTCGTTTATTTCTTGCTTTATTTTAGTTATGACAGTTTCACCATTTTTATCTGTATTGATGATTGCATTTCTACAAATAAGTGAAGCCTTGTTTTTTCCAATTATGGATACAATCCTTAATCAACAGGTGCAGCTTTCACGTGCAACGACGCTTTCCATATATTCAATGGTCATGAATACAACTGCTATTTTTACAAATCTTATATTTGGGAAATGTGCTGAAGTCAGTGTGATTTATGCAATGATAATGGGATGTGTATTCTGTCTGATTGGCTTTATTCTATATGTTATTTGGGCAAAAATACAAAAGAAACATTCTATTTAATTTGGAAGTCGTTTATAAGGTCTTTCTTTTAAAAGAGAATTTTCTAGAGAGATGTTGATAAAAATATTGACTTTAAAAGTAATATTTGTTAAGGTTTAATAGTAATAAAGGCGAAGAACAGAAGAGATTAAAAGGGCGTTAAAGAGACCTGATGGATGGTGCAAATCAGGACATAACTTTTATGAAGATGGTCTGGGAGCTGTTATCTCGAATAGTGAGAGATAAACGTTAACTGCGTTAAGGTTTTGAGAGTATATCGCAAGATATAAAAAAAGGTGGTACCGCGTTGATAACGTCCTTTTAAAGGACGTTTTTATATTGAAAGGAGAAAGAAATCATGAAAGATCCAAAAGATTATTATTTAACAACAGCCATTACTTATACTTCAGGAAAACCTCATATTGGGAATACATATGAGATTATTCTGGCTGATGCCATTGTTAGAAGTAAAAGACAAGAAGGCTATAATGTTTATTTTCAAACAGGAACAGATGAACACGGACAAAAGATTGAACTAAAAGCACAAGAAGCTGGTATTCCACCACAACAATTTGTTGATGAGAAGGCAGCTATTGTAAAAAATATTTGGGATTTGATGGATACAACATATGATAAGTTTATGAGAACAACAGATCCTTATCATAAAAAACAAGTCCAAAAGATTTTTAAAAAATTATATGATCAAGGTGATATTTATTTAGGACATTATGAAGGGAAATATTGTACGGCTTGTGAGTCATTTTTTACAGAATCACAATTAGTTGATGTAAAATGTCCTGATTGTGGTGGACCTGTTCATGATGCAAAAGAAGAAGCTTATTTCTTTAAATTATCTAAATATTCTGATCGTTTGATTAAACATATAGAAGAACATCCAGAATTTATTCAACCTGTATCAAGAAAAAATGAAATGATGAATAACTTCTTAAAACCTGGATTACAAGATTTATGTGTTTCAAGAACATCATTTAAGTGGTCTATACCTGTAGATTTTGATCCTAAACATGTTGTTTATGTATGGATTGATGCTTTAACAAATTATATTACTGGATTAGGATACGATTGTGATGGAAATCATGGTGAATTATATAAGAAATATTGGCCAGCTGATTTACATTTGATTGGGAAAGACATTGTCAGATTTCATACAATATATTGGCCTATTATGTTAATGGCTTTAGATATTCCATTGCCAAAACAAGTCTTTGGACATCCTTGGTTATTACAAGGTGAAAGCAAGATGTCTAAATCTAAGGGAAATGTGATTTATGCTGATGATTTGGTGGATATTTTTGGAGTAGATGCAGTCAGATATTATGTTTTACATGAAATTCCATATGATAATGATGGAAGTATTACATGGGATTTATTAGTAGAACGTATTAATTCTGATTTAGCCAATATCTTAGGAAACTTGGTCAATAGAACAATTGCCATGACAAATAAATATTTTGATGGTATTGTGACAAATCCTGGTGTAGCAGAACCAGTTGATGATGAATTAAAAGAAATTGCTTTAGCAATGCCGGGCAAAGTACAAACTTTCATGGATGAATTTAAAGCTTCTAAAGCATTGGATGAAATCTTTGTTTTATTAAGAAGAACTAATAAATATATTGATGATACAATGCCTTGGGCACTTGCTAAAGATGAAACAAAGAAAGATAGACTTGCAACTGTTTTATATAATTTAATTGAAGCTATTCGTTTTGCTGCTATTGCATTAGAACCATATATGCCTTCTACATCAACAAAAATCTTAGATCAAATCAATACTGATCAAAGAGAAATGAAAGATTTGACAACATTTGGTTTATATAAAGAAGGAACAAAAGTTACAGATAAACCACAACAATTATTTGCAAGATTAGATCCAAAAGAGGTCGCTAAAAAGGTTGATGCATTGCAAACATCAAAAGCAGAACCTAAGGAAGAAGAAAATTTGATTTCTATAGATGACTTTGCAAAAATTGAATTGGTTGTTGGAACTGTAGAAAAATGTGAGAAACATCCGGAAGCAGATCGTTTGTTGGTTTCACAAATCAATATTGGAAAAGAAATAAGACAAATTGTTTCAGGTATTGCCGATTACTATTCACCAGAAGATATGATTGGTAAAAAGGTGATTGTTGTAAGTAATTTAAAACCTGCAAAATTAAGAGGTGTTGAATCTCAAGGAATGATTTTAGCGGGGTCTAAGAAAAAGTTATTAGAAGTGATTTCTGTAGATAGTTTACCTAACGGAACAAAAATCCGATAGAAGTATTTTATAACAGAGTTAAAAATATCATAGATTTATGTAAATAAGGATTGGTCTTTTATGACCAATCTTTATTCTTTAAAAAAACTTTCAATAAATTCCTCATAGTTTTTTGATTTTAATAATTTGTTGACTTTAGCTTGCTCATCCAAGAGTTTAACCAAACGCTCAAATAGTTCTTCAAACTCCTGATTTCTTTCTTTAGATAAACAAAACAGAAAGACAAGTCTAACATTTTCTTCATTCCATAGAATAGGTTTATCTAATAAACACACTGCAATTTTATTCACGAAAGCTTCTTTTTTAACAGCATGAGGAATAGCAAAGAAATTTCCATATGCTGTTGGAGCAATACGTTCTCTTGTTAAAACAAGATTTTCATAGTGATGATTAACATATCCTTTGGCCAATAATTTTTGACACAAGAAATGAATCACTTCTTCTTTTGTTTGAAATATACCTTGAAAAAACAACTCTTTTTCAAAGAAGATGCGAGAGGATTGAAGTGATTTGTTTTTCTTTAACATGCGATAAATATCTTCAATATCTGTATCATCAAGCATATGATGACATACATAGACAGGAAAATCTAAAGGTTCTTGTATATGGAAAAAAGAAAGAATAAGATCAGGTTGATATTGTTTAACTTTTTCATAATCAAAGATTGAAAGAATATCACAGATTTCAATGTTTAAATCGTGAATATAGGTCAGCTTTCTTTGCAGATAGTCAAGACCTGCACGACCAAAAGGATATAAAATCACAATTTTTTTATATGATGATGCGTGAAGTCTTTTAATCGAACCCATGAGATGAAAAGTAATATACCCAATTTCTTCTTCGTATAATTGGGTATGAAACTGTTCTTCAATCTTCATAGCTATAAAAACACTAATATCATAAACAATAGGATAATTCTTTTTGATATCATTCATTAAAGGATTATTTAAGAAAGTATGATTTTCAATACGTGTTTTTAAACCTAACAAATGAATAAGAATATTATCTTTAAATTTTTCATCTAAACTTAAATTAATTTCGTAAATATCATTGATCTCTAAGATGATATGATCAATAAAAATTTTCATCTCATTAATGATATCGCTTTCAATAAGAGGAATCTTTCCCGCAAATAGCGTTGATATGTAATTGATTTCTCTTTCATTAAAATCAATCATATACCATTGTTTTAACCCTTGACAAAAAAGAACAGCTAATTCATCATAGTCATACTGAATGAATTGAGTATCATCCATTATTTTGTTTCCTTGCAAAATACGTTCTAACATTAAAGAAACATGAACAACGAGAGATAAGATTTCTAAATCTCTGAGGTTTAAATGATGTTCTTGATTGAATTGAATGACGTATTCTTGGAGTTGTTGAATATCAACACCAGCAACAAAGCTTTGATATTGAGTGATATTAAGATTATATTGATTGAGTTCGTTAATGAGAAAATAGGTTGTAATTTGTCTTTTTTCTTCTTCATTTCCATTAATATAAAGCATATTCTTTTCTCTTCTAATATGGACATGAGGATTTCTTTTTTGAATAATAATGTTTAAAGAATGTATATTTTTTTGAAGAAGGGCTTCACTCATATAAAGTTGATCTGCCAATTCGTAAAAGTTCATTTTAGGAGTATCAAGCAACCTTTTGAGTATAGAAAATTGAATATTTTGTTGAATAATATCTTGATAATCTTCTGTTTCGTTAAAAGGAAAATCTTTAATTAAAGAATAACCTGAACCTTTTATTGAAATGATATAATTTTTTGTATAAAGGGAGTTAATATGGTTAATATCATTACGTATTGTTTTTGATGAAACATGAAGAAGCTCAGCTAATCGTTGAGAGGATAAGATATCATATTGTTTAAGTAAATGAATAATGTCTTTTTGTCTTTGTATGAGCATATGAACCTCCATCTTGAATAAGAGATTATAGCCCTATAAGGGCCATAATCTCAGTTATTTACTCACTTTCTTGCTTGACTAATTGCTTTTCATAAGCCTTAAAGAAAGGATAGTAAACAATTAAATCAATAATTATAAGGACAATAATCAAAATCAATGCTTTTACATCCATTGTTGATAAGAAAGCACCAAAGATTGATGGCATTTGCCAAGACAACATGGCAAATGTTTTTCCAATGATTCCTACACTTGTACAAATATAAGCAATAGCACAGTTTAATGTTGATGTTAATAGGAATGGAATAAAGAAAATTGGATTTAACATCAATGGTACACCAAAGATAATAGGTTCAGAAATACCAAAGAATGATGGAAGTATTCCGACTTTACCTACAGTATTTAATTGTTTTGATTTTGATCTGACTAATAAGAATGCTAAAGCTAAACAAGAACCACATCCACCAATAGCAACAAAATAAACCCAGAAAGGTGTTGTAAAAATTCTTGGTAAAGTTTCTCCAGCAGCATGAGCAGCTGCATTTAAAGATAGACCACCATCACGAACAGGACCTAAAATACCTGATAGAGCTGCATCATGAATTCCAAAAAACCAGAAAACATGTACAAGTAAAGTTGCGATGATCGCAAATGGCAAGCTATCAGCCGCATTTAATGTTGGTGACATAACGTTGTATAAGAAACCTGGTAAAGTTGTTTGAAATGTATTAAAGACTGCGAAAACGATAATATCACAGATAACGATGACAACACCAGGACATAATGAAGCAAATGTTTCTGTTAATGATGCTGGAACTGAATCTGGTAATTTAATTCTTCCCCAATTATGAGAACGCATATAATGATAGGCTTCGACAGTAAGACATGAAATCAGAATTGCTGGCAAAAGACCTCTTCCATCCATAAATGAAACTTCTGTTGTTTTTCCTGCCCATCCTAATTCAATAGGAGTGATGACCAACATAAAGAAACCACATACTGATAACATTATTGGAAAGAATGTATCAATTTTAAAATGTTTTGCTAAGAAATTGGCAATACCAATACAGATATATAATGACATGGCCCCTAATGTCAAAGCGTTAATCCAACTAAATAGCAATGAATTTTTATCAGCAAAGTTTGCCCATGCTAATAAAAAACCATTTGTTGTATTTTCTGTGATGGGTGCTGAAGAAATAACAGCTGCAAGCCCACCAACAACAGTAATTGGCATAATAGACATAAATGCATCTCTAATTGCTTTCAAATGTCTTTGAGAACTCATTTTATTTGCAATAGGAAGTAATTTGTTTTCAATCATTTGACCTAATGAATTCATAATAATCTCCTTTATAATCCTAATATTTTCATTATATCTTTATAAACTCCAGCGCCATTCATAACACCATAATATTGAGGAGCAATACTCTCTACTGGGATATGAACATTAGCTTGAACTTCAGGCTTCAAATGTCTAATTTGAGGACCTAATAAAATTAAATCATAATCTTGGACATATTCTAAATATTCTGCTTCTCCATAAGCACGAACAAATAATTGTCCTTCACTTGCTTGCTCAATTCTTTTGGCAAGAATACCTGTAGACATTCCTGCATTACATACTAACATGACTTTTTTCATTTTTCACCATTTCTTTCTTTTGATCAACATGCCTTGACTTTCAATAACTTCCTTATACCAAGAATAACTCTTCTTTGGCTTTCTTGTCAATTCATGTTCAAAATCTACAGCAACCAAACCATATCTTTTTTCACAACCATTTTTCCAAGAATACAAATCAAATGTACTCCATGCAAAGTATCCCATAACTTGCACACCTTCATCCATAGCATTCATAATAGCTGCAATATGATCATTCATATAAGCAATACGGTAATCATCTTGAACTTCTGGAACAGTCACATCTTCTCTGACTCCAATACCATTTTCTGTAATATAGATGGGTAAATGATATCTTTCCCAAACTTCTTTTAACCCATCTTCTAAGCCTTTAGGATAGATTTCTGTATCCCATTCTGTATAAATAGAATTTGGATCATTCAAGACTTGTTCAAACCATCCTTTGATAATGACTTTACTGCTATCTTTTCCTTTTTTTCCACTATTATTAACAACAAGAATTGTATCTCCCTCAGTATAAGGTTTGACTAATGTTCTTGAATAATAATTTAAACCTAAGAAATCAACTGTATTCTTTTTAATAATGGTGAGTTGATCTTCCTTGATCATTGATAAGTCATATTTTTTAGATAATTCTGTTAATAAGTCGATGGGAATCTCACCCTTAGCCGCAGTATCCAAAATCCAATTATTACAATAATTGTCAGCATATCTCATTGCAATTTTTGTTGCTAATGAATCATCAACACCATTTACTGGTGTAAAGCTATGAACAATACCAATTTGACCACGGTAGTGACCCTCTCTAAAGGCTTGAATTCCTAAAGCACTTGCAAACATGACATGATAAGCAGCAATAATTGTTTTTTGAGGATTTTGAAGTGCAGGAGGATAATTTCCAATCAAGTATCCACTCATGACAAACCATTTGGGTTCATTGAATGTGACCCAGTATTCAATATCATTTTGAAAAGCCTCAAAACAAACTTTAGCATAATGTTGATAAGCATAACAAACATCTTCATTTAACCAACCACCAACTTCTTGCCAGTATTGTGGTAAATCCCAATGATAAATTGTGACATATGGTGTAATATTGTGTTTGTGACAACATTGTAAAACTTTTTTATAGAAGGCAATTCCTAAAGGATTGATGTCTCCATCTTTGTTTTTAATGATACGTGGCCAAGCAAGTGATAAACGAAATGCATTTTGACCTCCTTTTTTTAACATTTGAATGTCTTCTTCAAAACGATGATAAAAATCGCTTGCTAAATCACCATTTTCTAAGTTTTTATCATGTAGATAACAATCCCACATACTTTCAACTTTATCATCCAAGTTCCAAGCACCCTCACATTGATAAGATGCTGTAGCAGAACCCCATAAAAATTCTTTATCCATTTTTATCACCCAAACCTTTCGTAAATATCAACGACTTCTCTTGCAAGTTCAAATGCTCCTTGCGAACCTGAAACATGATCTTCAGCATGAACAACCAATAAATTCACGATAAGATCACTATTGTTTGCCATATTTCTTAGCATTTCAGCATGTTTTTTTTGTGCTAAGATAAGCTCTTGATGAGCTGTTTTTAGTTTTTCTTTTGCTTGGTTTGTTTGTCCAGCTTTGATCAATGATATGGCTTCATTGGCTAGACTTCTGGCATTCCCACTATGTAGAATAAGTTGGAATGAGTCTTGCTCTCCAAACATATGTTCACCTCCGTTTTTCTAATATCATTATAGGAAATGAGTATTGGGGAATAAAATAAAAAATTTCCACTAAGAAGTGGAAATTCGACAAATCATTCTTTATTTTTTAAAGAGAAATCCATAGAATTTTATATTACGGATGAGCTTATATATGGAAATCATATATATCATCAAAAGTGCACCTATCACAAAAATATCAACCAAATTATAATTGATATTAATGTTTAAAGGTAACAAATAATCAGCCAGGAAATGAGAGTTGATTACAAAGATGCTTAATGAAAGAATAATAAAAAGATGAATAATTGAACTATATTTGATATATTTTTTTGAATAAATTTTTTTAGTCATATCAATGGAATAATCAACAAAAATAATCATGATGAATGGTTGAAAAAAATAAGTCATTAAGTGAATCATTTGATAGGATTCATGTTGAATTTGTAAAATAATATCATTTGAGAAAAAGAGAGTATAAGCTAGAAAAAATAAAGCAAAAATAATCATAAGAATTGTTTCAGCCATATGATGAGGATAATGGGACTGATGGGGAAGTTGATAAAGTTTTTGTAGAGACCAATCAACATCATGTTCTTGAATGATAGGAGCTTTTTTATCAAGAATAAGCAAAACAACGAATGATATCACAGCAATACTTCCCATAATGATAAAAGGATATGATAAACTCCATGATAAAAAAGGTAAATTAAGCTGTTTAAAGGAAATTGGTAAACAGTTAAGTTGTTCCAGATAATACAATGTTGATAGAAAAAGATAGATACCTGAAAAAATAAAAACAATCTTCTCAATAAAAGCAACAATTTTATGATTGTATATATGTTGAATAAAAGGTCTATATCCATAACTTAATGCAATACTTCTAGGATGACCATAATTGACTAATAAATCTTCTAAATCATCATAATGATTAACAGATGCCTGAATATGATCTTTTAAATCAAAATAAACACTTTTCTTTTTTGGTCCAAAAAAGTAAGAGCATACCGCACCTATATATCTTTCTAATAAATCATTCATAATCTCACCTACATTTCATTAACTCTATCATAACACATATATGTGAACATTTTTTGATTATATCATAAAAATGTAGTAAAATAATGTTAATTTATAAGAAAGAAGGCATAGCAGATGAAAGTGAATCAAGAAAAGGTCTATCAAATTTTAAAAGAAGTTACTCCTGCAACATTAGTTGCAGCTACGAAATATGTTGATGTTCATGAAGTAGAAGAATTAGAAAGATGTGGCTGCTTTTATTTTGGGGAAAATAGAGTGCAAGCATTTTTAGAAAAATATGAAAAGTATCAAGGACAGGGTCATTGGCATTTTATTGGAACATTGCAAAGCAATAAAGTTAAATATATCATTGATAAAGTTGAACTTATTCATTCAATTAATACTTTAAAATTGATTCAGGAAGTTGAAAAACAGGCTAAAAAGCATGATATTCAAGTCCATGTGTTATTAGAAGTAAATATTGCGAATGAAGAAAGTAAGCAAGGCTTTAAAATGGATGAAATGAAGAAAGCAATGAATCTTTGTCTTCAATGCTCACATATTGTTGTTGATGGCTTGATGATGATGGCACCGAATATTGAGGTAGAAAAAACACGTATTTATTTTCAAAAAACAAAACAATTGTTAGAAGAGTTAAAGCAAATTTATCCACAGTATCCATTAAAAGAGTTATCAATGGGAATGTCTCAAGATTATAAAATTGCTTTAGAAGAAGGTGCGACTTTTGTAAGAATAGGAAGGGCTTTGTTTAAAGAGGAATAGATAGCATAAAAGGAACATTGTAAACAATTTTATTAAACAAAGATAATAGTATTTTAACCAGAAGTTATATTAAATTGATATGCTCTTCTGGTTTTTGATTTGTTGTGGCTCAACTAATGAATGATAAATATATAGTACTATGGAAGATGAAGACATAGCATTCGTTATGTAAAATATGGATTGAAAGAGGTACATATATTCACTTGATAGATTATTATATAAAATGAATAAAAGATATTATTTGACTTTTTCTATAATGATAAGTTATATATAATATATGATATTGAATATAGAAAAGAGGCGTTAAATGTGGTTTATCATATTGTTAATTTTATTGTTTATATTATATCTGTTGCTTTGGCTATGATTGGATTAAGCTGTTTTAAATTTGAAAATTATATAAAAAGAAGTAAACTCAGAGAGTTTTATATTTTTTATATTGTTGCTTCAGTAGCATTAGGATATTTATTTGCATCGTTTATTTTAACTTTTGGGACATTGAGTTTTTATTCATAAGAGCAGAAGTGAAACATATATTGTAATATGAAAACAATATATGCAAAGCTTCTTTTTGTTTTGTGTTTAATGATACTTATCGGGTGTTTAAATTATCAAACAACATTAACATTTTTATCTTCAACATATCAAATATTAACACAACAAAAAGAATACATCGTTCAAGTCAAAACTGAAAAAGAAACATTGAAAATTCCTCTAGAAAAGTATCTTGTTGGTGTTGTTGCTGGAGAAATGCCAGTAAGCTTTGAAATGGAAGCTTTAAAAGCACAGGTTGTAGCTAGTCGTACATTTGTTTTGTCAAGAAATTTAAAGGTAGATAACACAACAAATTCACAGGTTTATTTGACAGAGAGTGAGATGAAGAAAAACTGGGGAAATCAGTATAAGGAGAATAAAGAGAAAATAGAACAAGCTATTCAAGAAACTCATTATGAAGTCATGATGTATGATGGAAAATATATTTCGGCATTGTTTTTTTCTAGTAGTAATGGGCAAACTGTAGATTGTGAAGATTATTTTCAAGGTGAAGTGGCATATTTAAAATCGGTTGACAGTCATTGGGACTTGACAATTGATCCACATAATGCTAGAGAAAAAACATTTACTCAAAAGGAATTAGCAGCAGCTTTTGGTGTCAGTGATATCAATATGAATATTACTTCATATACAGAAAGTGGCTATGTAGATAAAGTTGTGGTGAATAATCGAACGTATACTGGAAGAGAAGTGCGAGAAAAATTAGACTTACCATCATCCTGTTTTGAAATCAAATTGACATCAAAAGGATACACTTTTCAAACTAAGGGAAGTGGACATGGTGTTGGAATGAGTCAATATGGTGCTCAAGCAATGGCTTTGGAGAAAAAAAGTTATAAAGATATTTTAAATCATTATTATCAAAATGTTGAAATCAAACGTATAGATTAAAGACTTTTGTTCATACTTAGATTGAGGTGAAAGTATGAAGAAAAGATCATTTCCGTATAAGAAAGCTTTAGGAATTGCTTTAACATTAGTTTTATTTTTAGGTGGTATTGGTGTGATTCAGAATATATTAGATTCACATAGTCTTGATTTTGAAGACGAATCAGTTGTCAAAGTAGAAGAAAAGAAAGATACAACAGAACAAAAACAAGAAGAAAAAACAGTAGAAACATTGAAAGCACCTGTGAAAGATGGTGTTGGTGTTGTGAGATATTTCTATAATAAAGACGATGATTCTGCAAAACAAGAACAATCTCTTGTTCTATTCGAAGGTGTTTATCGTCCTAATCAAGGTGTTGATTATGCGAATAAAAATGAAAAATTTGATGTTTTAGCAGCAATGAGTGGAACGGTCACAAAGAAAACAAATGATCCTGTATTGGGTTGGGTTGTTACAATTACAAATAATGATAAGATTTCTACAACATATGAATCATTATCTCAAGTCAATGTAGAAATGAATCAAAGTGTGAATCAAGGAGATGTCATTGGTGTAAGTGGAGAGAATGTTTATGAAGCAGATTTGAAAAATCATTTACATTTTATTTTGCAGAAAGAGGATCAATTATTTAACCCTGAAAAGTTTATTGGACAGCCTTTAAATACGATTAAATAGCGATTTTCAATCGCTATTATTTTTTTCTTGTATTTACCACAAAAAATGTTACAATAGAAATGCTTATAGGAGGAATGTTTATGAGACTATCAAAAGAAATTGGTATTGACTTAGGAACAGCTAACATCCTTATCTATGTTAAGGGTGAAGGAATTGTTGTAAATGAACCTTCTGTTGTGACTATCAATACTGAAACAAACAAACCCATCGCTGTAGGTGAAGAAGCAAGAGATATGTTAGGAAAAACTCCTGGTAAATTCCAAGCAATTCGTCCCCTGAAAGATGGTGTTATTGCAGATTTTCAAATTACTGAAATTTTATTAACTCACTTTATCAATAAATTAAATTTAAAAGGAGTTTTCTCAAGACCAACAATCTTAATTTGTTGTCCATCTAATATCACTTCTATTGAAAAGAGTGCCATACAAGATGTTGCTTTAAGATGTGGGGCTAAAAGGGTTTATATTGAAGAAGAACCTAAAGTTGCAGCTATTGGAGCTGGTTTAGATATTTCTAAACCATCTGGAAATATGGTTGTTGATATTGGTGGAGGAACGACTGATGTTGCAGTTCTTTCGTTAGGTGACATTGTGACAAGTACTTCTTTAAAGATTGCTGGTGACAAGATGGATGCTGAAATCATTAAATATGTGAAAGATAAATATAAATTATTAATTGGTGATCGTACAGCAGAAGAAATCAAGATTAATATTGGTAGTGCTTATGAAGCAAGTGCTGATGATGTGATGGATGTCAGAGGTCGTGATTTAGTGACTGGATTACCTCATACAATCCAATTAAATGCTAAAGAAACGCAAGAAGCTTTGGAAGAATGTTGTGTAACGATTTTACGTGCAACAAAACAAGTGCTTGAACAAACACCACCTGAATTATCAGCAGATATTGTTAATAAAGGAATCTTTTTAACAGGTGGAGGAGCTCTATTGCATAACCTAGATAAATTCTTAGAAGAAGGTTTGGGAGTACCTGTATTTGTAGCTGAAAATGCTTTAGATTGTGTTGCTGAAGGCTGTGGAGTTATGTTAGAAAATACGCAATATTTAAAATAATGGGTAATCTAAAATAACTTGGGGTTACCTTGGATTCAAAGTCTATTTTGGCTTGGGGTGTATAACACCCCAAGTTTTTTAATAGACATTTAGAACTTAATCAAATTTTTATCATCATTAATAT
>Ga0129308_1002921_pt1 | contig 13343 bp, 15 predicted proteins | sample L827metagenome_FD_94440 | JGI IMG/M metagenome (GOLD analysis project Ga0129308, IMG submission 94440) | Ring-tailed lemur group fecal microbial communities from Wisconsin, USA - L827 metagenome | ecosystem: Host-associated > Mammals > Digestive system > Large intestine > Fecal | place: USA...
TACTTCCCGCTCCCGTTCCGTCAGCATATGTTCAACCGCAATCATGTTCAGCTTCCCTTCCGTATCGACTTCTCCTGCGTCTTCTTTCTCCGCTGCCATAGATTCCGCTCGTACAAATAACGAAGAGAAATCCTCGCTGATCAGCAAAATCAAAACCAAAATCGAAACAGCCAAAATCATCACAGGCGTCAGATCGGCATTTGGTATCGATACAAGCAGATCCCTTCCAGCCATTAAAGTCACTGTTAAGGCCATATTCCACAAATGATCGATAATCGTAAGGGCTACAATGGCAATCATCAAATATCTGATCTTTGCGATCAGAATCCGCTGCAGCCCTTTCCAGGTATAAACCAGAATGATACAGATGGAAACCGCTGATAATACCAGCTCCAGCAAAACCGCCGGTACCAAATACGCTCCGGCATCGTAATACCCGTCCAGCAAAAATCCATATAAAAAAGCCGCAACAGCAAAGAGAGCAGTGATAATCCCTATTTTCAGCTTCTTGCTGCGAAGGATTACGCTCTGGCTTTTTTCCCGTATATAAAGAGACCAAAAAACAGCTTGACCGATGTACATCCACATATCCAGAATTCTGATCAGTGCATGTGACGAATACGAATTCATCTTAATTTGCATAAAATAATAACAGAAATACATCGCTGCGATCACAACATTACATATCTCAAAGCCCAGCAGAGCACACAGCATCCTTTGATTTCCTTTGCTCCAATAGCGGATCAGTAAGGCCGCTAAAATCACCGCCAGCAATCCTGCAAAGCTTGCAAGTATGTATACAAAAAATAACATATCGCTAAACATCTTTTTCCTCTCAGTCTCTTCTGATTCTTATGATAGCATAATTATAGCATGATGCTTCTTCCGAAAACAGAAAAAACGCTTCACCAATTTGGCGAAGCGTTTTTTCAGGAATTTACATGAGTAATCTACTATCTTTTCTTTTCTTTCATCAGACAGAAAACTGTCAGTGACAGCCGCAACTATGTCCAGACTGTTCATCGTGATGTTTTTGGCAGCTTCCTGCTGCCGGACAGCCGATGCATTTCACACCTTTTTTCTTTTCCTTGATGATATATCGGATCGCACATCCTACTGCCAGCAGAATAACGATCGTCGCAATAATTGTAGTTACCATTATGCAGAAGCTCCCATCTGATGCTGATGCAATTCATATTTTGCATCAAAGCTGTTTCTAATTTTCTTACTGATCAGAACCACAACGGCAATCATAACCAGAATTGCAATCAAGCCAGGAACGAATCCAGTTCCCAATGTACCTTCCGTAATCAGCGTACCGATCTGATATACCAGGAATGCCACTGTGTATCCGGTACAGAGCTGTAATCCGATCGCACTCCACAGCCATCCCTTACTCTGCATTTCGGAGTTCATAGCACCGATTGCTGCGAAGCAAGGAGGTGTGAACAGATTGAACATCAGATATGCCAGTGCACTGACAGAAGTCAGACCCATTGTGATGGCAACTTCATTTGCACCGCCGGTCAGAGCCAGCTCATCTGTATCAATAAAGTTCGTAATCGCATATACAACTGCTAATGTACCAACAACGTTTTCCTTGGCGATAAAACCTGTAATCGCTGCTGCTGCCAGCTGCCATGCACCAAATCCCAGAGGAACCAGCAGAATGGCAAATGGAGAAGCCAGGCTTGCCAAAATTGAAGTATCTTCCATTCCTTCTTCTACAACCTGGAAGTGCCAGTTGAATGTCTGCATCAGCTGTACCACACAGTTGCAAACCAGAATAATCGTAGCAGCCTTGATAATATATGCTTTCGCACGCTCCAACATGGAGAAGAACGCTCTCTTCAGACTCGGCAGCTTGTATTTTGGCAGCTCCATGATGAAGAAGGATTTTCTGTATTTATGTCCTGTAACAACTTTGATCAATAATGCACCCAGGAAGATCAGCAGAATTCCCACGAAGTACATCAAGGTACCAACCCAGGATGCGCCCGCAAAGAATGCACCTGAGAACAATGCGATTACCGGCAGCTTCGCACCGCAAGGGATAAATGTCGTCAGCATGGCGGTTGCTCTTCGCTCACGTTCATCACGAATCGCACGGCTGGCCATGATTCCAGGAATACCGCAGCCCGTGCCGATTACAATTGGAATAATGGATTTTCCAGAAAGACCAACCCGCTTGAAAATCGGATCCATTACAACGCTGACACGCGCCATATATCCGCAGTCCTCCAGCAGCGCAACCAGGAAATACATTACCATTACCAATGGCAGGAAGCCTACTACGGCACCAACACCGCCGACGATACCATCTGCCAGAATCGCCTGCAGAATTGCCGGACTGTTTTCCAGCTTAGCAGCTACAAAACCCTGGAAGGTTTCGATCCAGCCAACCAGCCAGTCGGCAACAAGCGGTCCCAGTCTGGACTGAGAAATATCGAATACCAGGAACATCACAACCGCAAAGATCACGATACCTGCGATTTTGTTCGTCAAAACCCGGTCCACCTTGTCCTGCGCTGTGCTTTCCTTCGTCAATGTCTGACGCGTTTCAACGGCCTTAACGATTTCATTAACAAACGTAAAACGCTGTCTGTCCGCCTTGTCTACTTCTGCCTTATCGTGCAGATTGATTTCCGGCTGTATGTAAGGCGCTTTCTGTCCTGCACCCTTTAAGGCTGCCGCTTTCTCAACAACCTCCCTCAAACCAGCATCCTTATTGGAAGTAGAAACTGTCTTGATCACCGGACAGCCTAATTTTTCTGCCAGCAGCTCTACATCAATTTGTGTATTTTCCTTCTCACTGATATCGCTCTTATTCAATGCGACAACAACGGGAACACCCAGCTCCAGAAGCTGTGTTGTAAAGAACAAACTTCTGCTCAAATTGGTTGCATCTACGATGTTGATAATTACATCCGGATTTTCATCTCTGACGTACCCGCTTGTAATGCTTTCCTCTGGTGTAAACGGAGACATGGAATATGCACCCGGCAGGTCGACTGCGATCAATTCTTCATTTCCTCCGGAAAGTTCACTTTTAATTGGACTTTCCTTCTTTCCTACGGTAACTCCGGCCCAGTTACCAACACGTTCACTTCTTCCCGTCAGCGCATTATACATCGTTGTCTTACCGCTGTTGGGATTGCCGGCAAAAGCAATTCTCATAATATGATCTCCTCCTAAAAATTTAGCGTTATATGATAATTGTTAGTTTTGCAGAACTAACTATGCTTCATAAAAAATAGTGAACCAAGTCACTATTTTCTTTTTCATTAAACTAAAATGGCTTCTGCCAACTGGTTGTCGATGTTATATCGACCGTCCTTGATGGATACCACGCAGCCTCCCTTTCTCTGGGAAATCACAGTAATCGGTTCCCCGCTGTAGCATCCCAGGCGAAACAGAAAGGCAGTCATTTCTTCATCATTTGTCTGAATATCTTTCACCAGATAAGTTTCTCCGGTATTTACTTCTTTTAAATTCATGATTCCCTCCTACGCCTCTTCTCCACCACTTGATAACACACATTGTATCTGATCAGAGCGGTAAGTTAGCATTAACTATCTTCTTGTTTATGATAAAACAAAACCATATCATTGTCAACTGTTTTTCCCATTATTTTTCTTTTTTCCATCCGGCTTTTCTGAAAAGAAAAAGACCGGCAATTAAACTGCCGGTCACGCGCTCAATAGTTTTTTGCTTTTACCTGAAAATAACCTTTTTCATGGAAGCATACCGGACAAATTTCCGGTGCCGTGGTTCCGGTTAACTGATGGCCGCAATTACGGCAGATCCAGACCACTTCTTCATCCTTTTGAAAAACACGCCCCTGCTCTATGTTTTCCCGCAGCTTCCGATAACGGTCTTCATGATGCTTTTCTACAGCTGCCACGCCATCCATCTGTTCTGCGATCGCGGTAAAACCTTCCTCGCGTGCAACCTTTGCCATATCTGCATACATCTCACTCCACTCGTAATGCTCTCCTTCTGCTGCTGTCAGCAGGTTTTCCACCGTTGTGCCGATCCCTGCGAAGTGTTTATACCACAACTCCGCATGCTCTTTTTCGTTGGCTGCCGTATCCTCAAAAATTGCTGCGATCTGATGATAGCCTTCTTCCCGCGCCTTCGCCGCAAAATACGTATACTTGTTTCTAGCCTGTGACTCCCCTGCGTACGCAATCAAAAGATTATCATAGGTTTTGCTTCCTTTTAATCCTTCCATAATAAAAAACCTCCTTTTGCCTTTTAGTATTGGCAAAAGAAGGCTATTCTATTCGGTCATCGATTATTCTTCCATACGCATAATATTGGCACCCAGTTTTTTCAGTTTTTCCACAAAATTTTCATACCCTCGATCGATATGATAAATCTGTGAAACCTCTGTCGTTCCATCTGCGATCAGTCCTGTCAGAACAACGGCAGCTCCGGCTCTCAAATCGGTTGCGATAACCTGTGCGCCCTGCAGTGCTTTATCGCCCGGAATAATCGCACAGTTTCCATCCGTTTTGATATTGGCTCCCATACGATTGAACTCCGCTACGTGCATAAAACGATTTTCAAATACGGTTTCTATCACAACGCTTGGTCCTTTTGCTACAGTCAGCAGCGCCATGAACGGTGACTGCATATCAGTAGGAAATCCCGGATATGGGAGGGTCTTGATGTCCGTCGATATGATCGGATTCCGATCACCCCGAACTACCATGCCTTCATCTGTCATTTCAATCTCCACGCCACATTCGCGCAGTTTGGCGATTACAGCCTTCAAATGATCCGATACAATATTTTTAATCAGAACATTTCCCTTCGTGATTGCCGCAGCGATCATAAAGGTGCCTGCTTCAATTCGATCCGGAATCACATGATGGGAAACGCCCTTCAGCTTTTCAACCCCTTCAATTTTAATGGTATCTGTGCCGGCTCCTTTGATTCTGGCTCCCATTTTATTCAGGAAATTCGTCAGATCCACAATTTCAGGTTCCTGTGCCGCATTTTCCAGCACTGTTGTTCCCTCTGCCAGTGCAGCGGCCATAATGATCACTTCCGTAGCACCCACGCTCGGAAAGTCAAGATAAATTGTCGTACCCTTCAACTTATCCACCGTTGCCTTTACGACTCCGCGCAGCAGCTGATTTTCATCGATTTCTACGCCCAGCGCTTTCAAGCCCTTTAAATGCAGCTCAACCGGACGCTTTCCGATCGCACAGCCCCCAGGGAGCGGAATAACAGCCTTACCGGTTCGCAGGAGCAGCGCGCCCAACACCAGAATCGACGCACGCATCATTTTCACCAAATCAAGCGGTGCCTCATATTGAACAGGATCTCCGGCAATGACGGTCACCTGATTATGTTCTAAATCTCTTTCCACGGATGCTCCCAGGTTTTTAAGGAGTTTGCACATCACGTCCACGTCACGCAGTGCCGGAACATCCAATATCTCACATTTTTCTTCTGTCAATAAAGTTGCTGCCATAATTGGAAGTACAGCATTTTTGGATCCGCTTATGGTTACTTCCCCACACAATGGTGCACTTTTCTGTACTAAGAACTTTGCCAATTTATTCCTCCGAAGTTTTTCTCTGATGATAATATTATACGATAAAATCCAAACGCCCGCAATGCTCGCTGGGATTTTCAGCATAAATTCTGCCGGACTGCTCGCTTCACTCGCCGGGCAAAATGTTATCGTTTCTTTCTTGTTCTTTTTGAGAATCCGAATGAATAAGGAAGAGGATTTCAGGTTTTACATAAGGGGAGCAAAACTTATTCATCAATACCTCTTCCTACCAGTTATTATTACCAGTGAATATTTTTTTCACGCAAAAAAGGGGCAAATAAATTGCACCTTTTTCTCTCTTATTTACGTTTACAGATTCTGCAGTTCCTCCACACAGCTTGCACAGACATTCTTGCCACGAATCTGTTTGATTCCATCGGAACTTCCGCAAAATATACATGCCGGCTGATATTTTTTCAGCATGATCGATTCTCCATCTACATAAATTTCAAGAGGATCCTTAATCTCAATGTTCAAGGTTCTTCTTAACTCAATTGGCAGCACGATTCTGCCTAACTCGTCGACTTTTCTAACAATTCCTGTAGCTTTCATTTTGAACTCCTTTCAAACATTTTTTTGTTTAATCGTTCGCAATTTTCTCATTCCTTCTTACTATCTTTCGAAACTACACTCTGCAATGATGCAATCGCTTTCACAACTGCTGTAAATGCAGCGACAGCACTCTGATTCCCCTTAATTGCATCGACGACGGAAGTTACCGTATCGGAAACATTTCCAACAATATCATCGACATCCTTACTACGTGCCGCCGCAATGTCAGTCACTACCTGAACATCCTGCAATACCTTATTGGTTTCATCCAGGGTTAGCATTAATTTTTTCAACAGCCGTACCAAATAAATTGTCAATACGATTACTGCAATTGCTATAATAATAAGCATCAAAGCTTTCAGGTCTATGGTTACACTCATCACATATACCTCCAAATTCTTTACTTCTTATTATCCCATAGATTGGATTTTTCTTCAACATATTTTTCCGATTCAAGAATACTTTTAGTTACATAGAGGTGATTTCAATGATGAATTATATCTGGGGAGGCATGCTGCTTTTGGGGATTATCTTCTCCATTCTCCATCAGGATGTATCCGCATTTACAGATGGTCTGATGAGCAGCTGTACAGAAGCCGTGGAATTCATGTTGTCGTTGGCAGGCATCATGGCAGTCTGGAGCGGTCTGATGAAAATTGCCGAAGAAGCCGGCCTGATCTCAAAAATATCGAAAACAGTCATGCCGCTCATGTCATGGCTTTTTCCAAAGGAAAAAAATCCGCAGATCATTTCCATGATGATTATGAGCTTCATGGCAAATATTTTCGGTGCTGGTAACAGCGCAACCGTTTTCTCGCTTAAAGCGATGGAACTGCTGGATGAGGAAAACGGTCATTCCCCTTATGCCAGCAATGCCATGTGCATGTTTATTGCACTGACCATGTCCATGATACAGCTTGTTCCCATTGCGGTTATAAAAATCAGAAGTGACCTCAGTTCTGCTTCCCCGGAAGATATTATTCTTCCTTCTATCCTCGCGGGACTCGCTTCCATGATCGCTTCTGTATGGGTTTGCAAAATTTTTGAAAGGAAATCGCCAGATGCCTGATTTTCTCAGTTTGTTTTCGGTATTGTTTCTGCCGATCCTGATCACCGTGATTCTGGTTTACGGATTAAAACAGAAAGTGGCCATTTACGATGCCTTTATCGAAGGCGCCAAAGAAGGACTGAAAACCTGCGTTGATATTCTGCCGTTTCTGATCGGCATTTTCATCGCAATCGAAGCACTGACCTGCTCTGGCGCTATGGATTTTATTGAGTCTGCCGTCAGTCCTGTTTTCCGGCTGTTCGGCATTCCCGAAGAGTTGATTTCGGTTATTTTTCTGCGTCCGATCTCCGGAAGTGGATCTCTTGTGGTTGTCGAAAAGGTTATGGAACTGTGCGGACCCGATTCCTTTGCCGGTCGCGCTGCCGCCGTCATGGTTGGAAGCTGTGAAACAATCTTCTATGTACTGGCGCTTTATTTCAGCGTAACTGCTGTAAAGAAAATGCGGCACGCCTTTCTTTCGGGAATCATCGGTTACTTCGTTGGAATCCTTGCGTCTATTTATATCTGCCGTTTTCTCTGACCGCTTCACGTTCGCTGACGCTCATAGATTTTTTCAATTTCCTCAGTATAAGTGCCATCGGAATTGTAAACGCACAATTCCTCAAGGAACTTCAATTCTCTGCCTCCCCCGTAAACGCAGTGAATCAGTACAATATTGGGGATCTCTCCACGATGCGGTAAAACAAAGCGGACATGCTTCGGTTCCAGCCGATACTTGCGGCAGCAGCAGAAAATGTCAACCAGACGCGAGGGTCTGTGCACCATGCAGAAATGCCCTTTATCCTTCAACAAGAATGATGCAGTCCGCACAAAATCCTCCAGCCCTGCGCTCGTTTCATGACGCGCAATATACTTTCCGGTATACCTGTTTGTAAGACCGCTGCCCCGCTCCATGTACGGCGGATTGCTCGTCACCAATGACACACTTCCCCGTTCCAGCGAAAGCTGCTCTGCGAAAGCAACATCTGCCTGCACAAAATGGATACGATCTTCCACTCCATTCAATTTGCTGCTGCGTGCCGCCATATCTACATAATCTTGCTGCAGCTCAATCCCGGTTATTGTCCCGCCGCACTTTGTTTTGTGATCCAGAACAAAGGGAATAATCCCCGTTCCGCTTCCCAGATCTGCCGCCCTCTGAAACTGCGGACAGAACTGCGCTGCAAAATCTGCCAGAAGCACTGCGTCTACACCAAAACAGAACCCTTGCGGGTTCTGTATCAGCTGTAATCCTCCAAATCCAATTTGTTCGATTCGTTCCTGCATGATATTACCTTCTGTTTAGTCTTTCATCAGTTCCTTGATTTCCTGAAGCAGTTCGCCATCCAGTTCACCCAGATCATCTTCGCGTTTCTTGTTGCGATGATCTTTTTTGTTGATCCGTTTGATCTCCTCTTTTTTGTAATAATAAAATTCTGTGCTCAGTTTTTCTTCCTGCTCTTTTTCCTTATCCTCTTTGCCGTTCTTATTTTTCTCTCTGCCTTTTCCCTTCGTTCCTTCCTCGAGCACGAGCCGTGTTTTAATACTGTTTTCCAGTATATTGACATCCGTCACCACGGCCAGACCATCCGGCGTCTTAATTCGCTCTCCAGTTGACGGCATTCCTTTCTTCAAATGTGTATACACTTCATTTTCGAACTTCAAACAGCACATCAGCCTGCCACAGATCCCCGAAATTTTAGATGGATTCAAAGACAAATTCTGCACCTTTGCCATCTTAATCGATACCGGTTCAAAGTCAGAGAGCCATGTATTACAGCAGAGACCTCTGCCACAGTTCCCGACGCCGCCAAGCATTTTCGCTTCATCACGGACACCGATCTGCCGCAATTCAATTCTCATGCGGAACACTGCTGCCAGATCCTTGACAAGTTCTCGAAAATCCACTCTGCCATCAGCCGTAAAGTAAAAGACCACCTTACTGTTATCAAAGGTATACTCTACATCGATCAGCTTCATTTCCAGCCCATGTGCATTGATTTTTTCCTGACAGAGACTCATTGCCTTTTCTTTTTTCGCAAGGTTTTCCTGATGTTTTTTATAATCCTTTTCCGTTGCGATTCTGATAATATTCTTCAGGGGGGCTACCAGTTCAGATTCTTTTACCTTCGTCTTTCCCATGGTAACCTTACCGAATTCCAAACCTCTGGCAGTCTCCACAATGACATGATCGCCAGCTTCGATCTGCAACTTGCCCGGACTAAAATAATATAGCTTTCCAGCATCTTTAAATTTTACACCTACAACGCTAGTCATAATTTATCCTCCAATTTTCAGCAGCAGACCTTTGACTGCATAAGCAGCGGAAACACCTTCCTTCAGCTGTTTTCTTGCATGTTCTACTGCATAAATATCATTGATAATATCTTCATCCTTGTAAAGGCTGATTCCTTTTTCCTTGTGCAGAAGCATATTACGATATGCCATCTGCAGCCCGTCCAGAAATGCCGGTACAGCCTCCTGATCCTTTAAAATCTGATCAGCTTCTGCCTTAAGCTGATAAAATGGTGCCCGCTGCAGCACCAGATCAATCACCTTTTCCGCCCGTTTGAGCATTGTCCCATCATCCAGACTGCCAGTCCCATGAAGCCGGTACTTCACACATCTTGACTGAATGGTCTGCACGAGATTTTCCATATTCTCCGAAAGCAGTATGATCACTGCATTGCCAGGCGGCTCCTCCAAAGTCTTCAGCAGACGATTCTGAGCACGTATGGTCATCCTATCACTGCCTTCCACAATTACGATCGTCCGAGTTCCAAACGGCTTCGTCTTCAAACGCTCCTGCATCTCTACAATCTGCGCATCCTTGATCGAATCCGAGCCCCCCTCGATATAAATCAGATCCTCATAATTGCCATGATCGATTTTTCCACAGATACTGCATGCCCCACAATGATCTCCTGCCCTTCTCGGACAGAGAATCCCCCGTACAAAGGCTTCTGCAAATCCACGTTTGTCAATGCAGTAATCCCCCTCGAAAATATAAGCATGTGAAATCTTATCCTGTGCAATCGCTGCTTCCAGCCGATCGATTAATTTTTGGTTTTCCTGTTGTCCTCTGAATTCCATCTTCCTCTAACCTAGCGAAAACAAATGCGATTCAACCGCTTTTACAACATCCCTATGAATGATTTCGATACTGCGGACCGCATCGATGGCTACGATTCGCTCAGGATTGTTTCGTTCCAGTTCCTCATATCCATGATACACCGCTTCATGAAAGCTCTGCTCCTCCAGCTCAATACGATCCCTGGCACGATCTTCGATGCGCTTTGTCCCGATATCCGGTTTCACTTTCATCAATATCGTCAGATCCGGCATACAATCTGCGATCGCATACTGATTAATTACACCTACAGCATCTCCCAATCCTCTGCCATAAGCCTGATATGCGATGCTGGAATCAACAAATCGATCACAAATGACGATATTGCCGGTCTCCAGAGCCGGTTGAATCACCTCGGTCACAAGCTGCGCCCTGGATGCCGCATAAAGCATGGCTTCCGTCATATCTGTCATCCCGGAGTTTTCAGGATCTAATATCACCTGTCGAAGCTTCTCGCTGATCGGCGTACCGCCAGGTTCTCTGGTTAGAATCACCTGAAAACCCTTCTCCTCCAGATATGATTTCAACTTTTCGATCTGCGTGGATTTGCCTGATCCATCTACCCCTTCAAACGATATAAAATAGCCTCTCTGCATCACTGTTCTCGCTCTCTTCGCTTATTCTGACGTTCTTTTCTGCGCTGCCGCTTACTTTTTCCTGTCCCTTTCCGGATTCCTGATTGCCGTCTGCTCTCAGCGCCGCGTTCTTTCTCTCTGCTGCTTTCCTGCAATGCCCGCTTCATCCGATACTGATCGTAAGCGCTCCTGTCATATTCATAAGCCGGTGGACGCTCTGCCGAGGAAAGACCCCTGACACTCTGCCCCATCCGTTCAGAAGGGTATGTTCCGTAACGCGGCGGCTCCTCCTGTATACGAGATTCCCGACCCGCAGCCTGCGTTTTTTTTCGCTTCCCTTCTGCCACCGGCGGTTTTTCCGTCTGCTTAGGCTGCTTCGCAAGCTCCTGAATCAATTTTCTCAGATAAAACAACATGACAACACCGACGGGTATGATCAATGCCAATACAAATAGAAATCTAAATACTCCCATAAATGCAATCCTTCATTCTGATTATCAGTCTCTCCGCTTCAATCAACGGTTTATGCTCCCATGAACGCCCTTTGGCGATACCTCATCGATCAATGCGTTCATTATACCATGACTTTCCTATGAAAAATAAAATCGTGAGTCATGATTCAATGAACGCTTCCCTGCGGCAACGCCGTATCGATCAATGCGTTCATTATACCATAAAAAATACAACCTACCTACCTAAAATGAAGGAAAAATAAAACGGACGCCTTAACGTCCGTTTTATTTTTCCTTCATAGAACCTTATCTCAATGGAAATTCCAGTACGACTTTAAATAAATCTCCATCAATATGAATATCAAAGGTTCCACCTTGTAATTCCACAAGATTTCGTGCGATTGAAAGTCCAAGTCCGCTGCCCTCGGTATGTCTGGATCTGTCTCCCCGAACAAATCGCTCCATCAACTCTTCTTCACTGATATTCAGCTCATATTGAGAAGTGTTTTTATAAGTTAATACCGCCTTTCCGTCTTTTTTCTCCAAGGTCTGATAAACTCTGGTTCCCGGCTGTGAATATTTGCATATATTGCTCAGAAGATTATTGAAGACTCTCCACATACTTCTGCCATCTGCCATAATCTGCAGATCATCATCCGGCAGTTTAATGATCAGGTTCAAATCCTTCTCCTGTGCCTTTTCACTGTATTCTCCCATAATCTGCGTCATCAGCACACCTACTTGACACGGCAGCATTTCCATTTTTACATTCCCGGTTGCTGCTTTGGATGCTTCGACAACATCCTCCGTCAGTTTCTTCAAACGCTGTGACTGTCTATCCAATACCTCAATATATTCCAGCGCTTTCTCGTTATCCAGATTTTCTTTCTTTAAAAGATCAACGTAATTGATGATCGACGTCAGCGGCGTCTTCAGATCATGTGATACATTTGTAATCAGTTCATTTTTAAATCGTTCGCTTTGCAGCTTCAATGCTACAGCATTCTCCATACCTTTTCCAATACTATTCAGATTGTCGGCATGCTCTTTGAAGTCAAAAAACAACCCTTTTTCATCTATCTTATAATCCAGCTCACCAGCTGCCAGATGTCGGCCGCCTTCTTTTAACTTTTTGAGCATAACGGCAATACGCAGCACAGCATAGGAGAACAGCACCGCACAGACAACCCATAGAAGAACCACAACCGCGAATCCGTCACACCACATATAGTCACTCAGTGCCATTGACAAACAGAAATTGATGATCAGACACCCTGCTAAAATCAATGACGTCTTCCACACGAGCGGAATCGTCTGAATCAGCTCCAGAAGCTTTTTTAGAATCAAACGAATCAGTCTGATGCACTGATATACCACGGTACTTTGCCACCATCTTCCCAGCTTGACACGCGCTGCCATCAACAAGATAAAGCCGGATGCCATTACGGAAACAATCGCCACAATAATGGCAATTCCCGTCAACAGCAAATCGAAATTGTAATCCTGCTGTATATTGAAGATCCCTGCTTCTAACGTAAGAACACAGACACCCGCAACAACGCCTGCTGTCAGATCCAGAGGGATTGCTTTGATGGCAAAATCCCTTTTCTGATTATCCTGTTCTCTTCGATTGTTTTCACCGATCGCCATAACCAGAAACACCAGCAGGAAAAGTGCTGCAAGAAAACTCGCTGCAGCCATTACAATCGCAAGATATCTCCAATTATAAGCCAGACTGCCATACTTATATACCGGAACAATATGGTCCGGAATTTGTTCCACACTTAAATTCCCCAGGTATAGCTCAATCCGGAAAACTCCATGATCACTTCCCTTAATAATTGTCCCTTTGTCTTTTGCGAGCGCCGCATTTACCTGCCGCAATGGATGGTTTCGATCAACTGAATACGAATCCCCATCTTCTTTATAAGGATAGATGCTGTACCCGAATTCCTGCGCGGATAATTCTCCCGTAAGCAATTCTCCATCAAGCGATTTCAACAGTTGCTGCTCATCA
>Ga0129308_1002924_pt1 | contig 13329 bp, 11 predicted proteins | sample L827metagenome_FD_94440 | JGI IMG/M metagenome (GOLD analysis project Ga0129308, IMG submission 94440) | Ring-tailed lemur group fecal microbial communities from Wisconsin, USA - L827 metagenome | ecosystem: Host-associated > Mammals > Digestive system > Large intestine > Fecal | place: USA...
CCACGAGAACGAAAAACAGCAGACAGACGGCAGTGCTGGCCCACATGGAGAGGGAAATGATCTTCATGAGCCGGGGAGAAAGCCTGCTCTTCACCCGGCGCTTGACGTTGTTTACTGCGAATGCCGCCATGCAGGCCACGATGATCAGGGAGAGCAGGGGATGGGGATTGCTGAAAACAAAAGAGAGCACATAGCCTACCAGGATCAGCTGAACGGTCATACGTGCGCAGGCCGCGGCGATCTCTTTTTCTCTGCCGATACGGGCGTGGGCGGAGATCAGGAGCACCGCGATGATAAACAGATAGGCCAGAGCCAGTTGGGTATAGGATATTTCCTGGATCATGAGTCTGCCTCCTCGGGAATGTTTAAAGTGCCGGCTGCAGAGCCGGCTTTGACGGGAGTCTCCACCCGAAGCACGGTACCTGCCTCCATGCGGATGATCCTGCGGGAGTATCTGCGCGCCATTTCTTCAGAGTGAGTGACGAGAACGCAGGAAGCCTTTCGGCTGTTCAGGTCTGCGGCGATCAGATCCATGACGGCGGTCTCCGTGGCTGCGTCCAGAGCCGAGCCGGGCTCGTCCAGCAGCAGGACGGGGGGCTGCAGAAGCAGAACTCTGGCCAGTGCAAGACGCTGTTTTTCTCCGCCGGAGTACAGCTCCGGATCGTTGTCAAGAGCTTTATTTCCCAGGCCCACCTGTTCCAGGATCGAAGAAAGCGTTTGATCGGGGAACGGAGGAAGCTCCTGAAATTCGGCGGCGATGTTGAGATTTTCCCTGACGCTGCCGGGAAAGACCGTGCTCTGCTGGCCCAGCATGACGACCCTGCGCCGCAGCTCCACCAGGTCCGCATGGGCCAGGTCTTCGCCCTGAAACAGAATGCGGCCGGAATCCGGACTTATCATTCCGTTGAGCATGCGCAGAAGCGTGGTCTTGCCGCAGCCTGAAGGACCGAACAGACAGGTGATCCCGCCGGCCTCGATCTCCAGTTCAGGAATACGGAGAATATTTTTATAAATAACATCTTTCAGAACGAACATCTGAGTAATCTCCTTCATTTTGTGTCAGAATAAGATTGAAAAGTCGGTAGCGTATCGTATACTATATTAATGTATCTTACCCTCGATTGACAAGAGTATGGGCGGTATCAGGAGAAAAGATTTCTTTCGGCGCCGTTATGCTGAAATTCAGGATCCGGACAGGCCCTGAAGCCGGGGCGATGGTTCAGAGATGCAAATACGTATTCCTCCCGGGCGGGGCAGGCCGCGGCAGCCCGGAAGGAGTCGGCAATGGAGAAGCGAATGGAAAAGATAAATCTGAAAAGCCTGGATCAGGACGAACTGCAGGCTTTATTGAAAGAGATGGGGGAACCGGCTTTTCGAGCGAAACAGATCTTTGCCTGGATCTACAGAGGCGCGTCGTCGCCGGACGAGATGACGGATCTCAGCAAAGGATTGCGGGAGAAGCTGGCGGAACGGGCGGAGATCAGAGAGCTCCGCATCTTGAGACGGCAGATATCCGAACAGGACGGAACGCGGAAGTACCTGTTCGGACTGGACGATGAGAATGCCATCGAGACTGTGTTTATGAAATACAGACATGGGAATTCCATCTGCGTCTCATCTCAGGCGGGCTGCCGGATGGGATGCCGCTTCTGCGCCTCCGGCATGGCCGGGCTTGCGAGAAATCTGTCTGCGTGGGAGATCGCGGATCAGATCCTGCAGGTACAGAAGGACACGGGAGAGCGCGTGAGCAACGTGGTGATCATGGGAACGGGTGAGCCCTTCGACAATTACGATCAGCTCAGCCGGTTTCTCAGACTGGTCCATGAAAAGAACGGGCTGAACCTGGGATATCGCAGCATAACGGTCTCCACCTGCGGCGTGATACCTGGCATCCTGCGCTTCGGAGAAGAATTTCCCCAGGTCAATCTGGCCATCTCCCTTCACGCGTCAAACGAGGCCACGAGAAGCGAGCTGATGCCCGTGAACCGAAGCTACCCCATGGCGCAGCTTCTGGAGGTCTGCCGCAGTCACGCGGAAAAGACGGGAAGGAGGATCACCTTTGAGTATACGCTGGTGTCCGGTGTGAACGACGGGGAGAAGCAGGCGGAAGAGCTGGCGGGGGTGCTCTCCGGGATGCTGTGCCACGTGAATCTGATCCCGCTGAACACCGTCAGAGAGAAGTCCTTTCGGGGCAGTTCCAAGGACTATGCCAGGCGGTTTCAGGCGGCGCTGGAACGCCGCGGAATCCCCGCCACCATACGGCGGGAACTGGGCGGAGACATTGATGCGGCCTGCGGTCAGCTGCGCCTGAAGGCATAAGAAAATACTTGCCCATTACAGGGGGTTAGTGTATAATTAAAGAAAAGCAACAGTCGGCAGTGCCGACCATAGAAAAGAAATGGGGGCGGTCCAAATGGTTAAATTATTAGTAGGCCACAAAGGCAGCGGAAAGACAAAAAAGATGATTGATCTGGCCAACGAATGCATTGAGACGCGTAATGGCAGTATCGTTTTTATAAACAAAAACCACAGACTGATGTACGATCTGAAATACAGGATCCGTGTAGTGTGCATGGAGGATTACGAGCATATCACCAATATTGACGAATATATCGGTTTTATCTACGGCATCATCAGTTCGGACCACGATATCCAGGTGATCTTTATCGACAGCATCCTGAAGCACGCCGATGTAAAGATCGACGACCTGGAGGAGTTCCTGACAAGACTGGAGAAGATTTCGGAGATGTACGGTCCGGAATTTGTGGTCAGCATCAGCGCCGATCTGGAGGAGCTGGGCGACTACGCAAAGAAGTTCGACATTCTGAACAACTAGAGACAGTTTTTTAAACAGGCAGAAACAACAGGCGGTGATTCTTCACCGCCTTATCTTATGGAAATTTTTATCGACGGCAAATGCGCTGTTTCGCGGGCAGCGCCGCGCGCCGGAAGCGGCGGGCCTGCGGCGCAGTGCCAGAGACATGGGTTGCCGGAGACATGCAGTGCCGGAGACATGCGTTGCCGAAGACATGCAGAGCCGGAGACATGGGGCGCCGGCGGCGTCTGCGTGGGAAATGCCGGGGCGGAGTCCGCGGCCGCGGGAGGGGAAGTATGAACAGAAAGGTTGTCTCGTACGTTTTTTTCAGCGCTTTTATTTTCAGTACGATGGAGGTGGCGCTGAAAATCGGCGGCGGAAGTTTTGACCCGCTTCAGATCACTCTGATCCGGTTTTTTATCGGCGGACTGGTACTGCTTCCGCTGGCGCTGGACGATCTGCGGAAGCGTCAGGTGTCGTTGACGCGGGGCGATTACGGGTATCTGGCGTTTCTGGGGATCTTGTGTATTTGCGTCAGCATGCTTTTCTTCCAGTTTGGAGTCATGTATTCTCACGCGTCCACAGCGGCGGTGGTCTTCTCGGTGAATCCGATGTTTACCATGCTCTTCGCCCATTTCTTTACGGAGGAAAAGCTGAATCGCAGAAAGGTGATGGCTCTGGCCGTCAGTCTGGGCGGCATCGCCGTGATGATGAACCCCTTCCATCTGGCGGAGGGAAATACGGTCCGGGGGATGGTCTGTATCGTGATGGCAGCGCTGACCTTCGGCCTTTACAGCGCGGCGGGAAAGCTGAGGATCAAACGGCTGGGCGGATTTACGCAGACATCGGTGAGCTTTATTCTCGGTTCTGCGGTGCTGGCTGTGCTCATGGGATTTATGGGACGCCCGGTGATCTCGGGGATCTCTGCGGCCAATGTGCCCATCCTGCTCTATGTGGGCGTCGTGGTGACGGGAATCGGCTATCTGCTGTATTTCAAGGCCATCGAGGCGGGCGGAGCCGCCAAGGCTTCCGTTGTCTTTTTCATTAAGCCTATGATCGCGCCGGTGATCGCGCTGGTCATTCTGCACGAAACAATTACACTGCAGACCGTGACAGGAGTAGGGATCCTGCTGATCGGTTCTTATATAAATATGACGGATAATTCAGGCGCAGCGGCGCCGGAGGGGGGAGATACGGATGGAGACGGACACGAAGATGCGGATCGCAGAGCTGGCTGATTTTCTGCGGGACCGCAGACCGAAAATCATGGAGACGAGACAGGAGAGTGCCGTGCTGATCCCTTTTGTGGAAAAGGACGGCGAGACGCACATTCTGTTTGAAGTGAGAAGCGACAATGTGCCGCAGCCGGGAGAGGTGTGTTTTCCGGGAGGACGGCTGGAAGGAAAAGAGAGGGCCGCAGACTGCGCGGTCAGAGAGACGAAGGAGGAACTGGGCATACCGAAGCACTGCATCAAGGTTCTGGGTCCCTTCGACATACTTCATAATTATACCAATGCAACCATTTATACCTTTATCGGAATGCTCTCTTATGAGGATGTAAAACGCATGGAGCTGAACAGGGAAGAAGTGAAAGAGGCGTTCCTCGTGCCGGTTTCTTTCTTCACGGAAAACAGGCCCTATGTTTATAAATATGAAGTCGCGCCGCAGATCGGCGAAGATTTTCCCTACCACATGCTGGATTGTCCCGACAAGTACAATTGGAGAAAAGGCAGCTGCACAGTCCCCATTTTTCAGTATGAGGGACGTGTCATCTGGGGAATCACGGCGCGGATTCTGTGCCACTTGCTGGAAACTCTGAAAGATGGATAATTTTGAGGGGTTCTAAATCGGCTGCGGCGTCCCCTATAATATACGAGGGTAAGGATTAGAGAAAAAACATAAACGAGGAGGACAAGTTTTATGAAATCTTTTGTCAAAAATCTATTACCCCTGGGGGCGCTGCTGGTGGCAACGGCCATGCCGGTGCAGGCACAGGCAGCGGAACAGCAAAGTACCGCATTAAACGAAATACTGAAAAGCAACATCAAATTTACCAGTCAATCAGATACATATCTCAGTCAGCTTATTTGTAAGTGGAATGGAAATCATCCGGGAAAGGACTGCGACGATCTTATTTTCGACATCGTGAACAACTGCATCAAGCCAAATCTGCCTCAGTGGCCGGAATGGCCGGGGCAGGGAGGCGGGTCGGAGCGGCCTGACGTTCCCGACGTTCCTGACGTGGAGGAGCCGGAGCAGCCTGACGTTCCCGATGTGGAACAGCCGGAACAGCCTGACGTTCCTGACGTGGAGGAGCCGGAGCAGCCCGATGTTCCCGATGTGGAAGAGCCGGAGCAGCCCGATGTTCCTGATGTGGAGCAGCCGGAGCAGCCCGACGTTCCCGATGTGGAAGAGCCGGAACAGCCCGAGGCGCCGATCATTCCCGAGCGGCCTGAAAAGCCGGAGACTCCGGACACGGACAACGGCGGAAACCAGGGAAGCACACAGCTGGGCGCTTACCAGCAGCAGGTCGTGGATCTGGTGAATAAAGAGCGCAGAGCCGCGGGTCTTTCCGAACTGAAGGTGAACGCAAAACTTTCGCAGGTAGCGGAAGTGAAAGCGGCGGATATGAGAGATAAGAATTACTTCTCCCATACTTCTCCCACCTACGGTTCCCCGTTCGACATGATGAAGCAATTTGGAATCACTTACAAATCCGCAGGCGAGAACATTGCAAAAGGACAGAAGACGCCGCAGTCGGTTATGAACGGATGGATGAATTCACAGGGGCACAGAGAAAACATCCTGAGTTCCAATTATACCGAGATCGGTGTGGGTTATGTAACAGACAACAAAGGAAATACATACTGGGTACAGATGTTCATCAGACCGTAACGCGCAGGCGTGAGGGCTGAATAAAAACTGCCCCGCCGGACAGAACTGCTTTGGAGCAGAATTGTCCGGCGGGGCGTTTTTATAGCGTATAGCGCTGTCCCCAGCCGCCCGGCGCTCTGCTGCTCCGGCCGCAGCCTTTGACAGACAGGGATGGCGGCGCTGGGAAATATTGCGCTTTTGGGGACGGAAGGGGATGTGGTGTGGTATAATGTCCGCAGAGCGGCTATTATACTGCTTCTGTGCGCGGCGGACGCCATGCGCGGATTATACCATGATGGCCTACGGCCAGTCATGGTATAATGTCCGCAGAGCGGACATTATAGATTCTGTGCGCAGCAGACGCATGCGCGGATTATACCATGATGGCCTGCGGCCAGTCATGGTATAATGTCCGCAGAGAGTAAGAGTGAAGTGGTTGAGCTGGATCGCGCGGGGGGAGACCGCGCGGACGGACATTTGGGAGGGAGTTTGAGGATGACATTTAAAATCGGTCTGTGCCAGAGCACAACGTTGTCGGAGGATCGCAGGGAAAATCTGAAACGGGCGGCGGAGATGGTCCGGGAGGCGGCGGAGCAGGGAGCGGGGATCGTGGCTCTGCCGGAAATGTTTACGACGCCGTACACACACAAATACATTGCCATGAACAGAGAGCCGGCGGATGGAGAGACGACGGAAGCGCTGTCGTCTCTGGCGCGGGATCTGGGGATCTGGCTGGTGGGCGGATCCATACCGGAGGAGGAAGACGGGCGCCTGTACAATACCTGTTTTGTCTTCGGCCCGGACGGCAGTCTGGCGGGAAAGCACAGAAAGACCCATCTCTTTGACGTGGATATCAAGGGCGGGATCCGCTTTATGGAGTCGGAGATCTTTACGCCGGGGGAACAGGTGACGGCGGTGGATACGGATTTTGGACGGATCGGAGTGGGAATATGCTACGATGTGCGGTTTCCGGAATATTTCCGCACGCTGGCGCTCATGGACGCCAGACTGATCGTCCTGCCCGCCGCGTTCAACATGACCACAGGTCCGGCCCACTGGGATCTCACTATGCGGGCCAGAGCCCTTGACAATCAGGTCTATTTCGCGGCGGTGTCACCGGCCAGAAATCCCCAGGGCCCCTATCTGGCCTATGGAGGTTCCTGTGTAGTCACTCCCTGGGGAGAATTCCTGGGGAAACTGGATGAGAGACCCGGCGTTCTGGTGTGCGATATCGACTTCGAGTATCTGCGGCAGATCAGAGAGCAGCTGCCTCTTCTGAAACAGCGGCGGCCGGAGCTCTATCTGAACAGGCGCTGAGCCTTGGGATCCTGCGGGGTGCGCTGTCCTGCGCCTTGAAAACAGAAACTTTACAGGAAATGGCGTATCGTGTATAATTCCTTTAGATCGCGCGGAACTGAGAGATACAGAACAGCGAAACAGCGATGACAAGCGGGGCGAAGGAGCTAGGCAGAATGATGAAAAAATTGCTTGTATTGCTGGCGGCCGGGATTTTGGCGGCAGGGATCTCCGCCTGCGGCGCCAATGGGGCATCTGGAGGCGAAGGACGCGCGGCGGAGGAGAGATCGTCTTCCTATGTGGTGCTGATCACAGGCGCTGCCGGTCTGGGCGATCAGGGAGTGAACGACCAGCTCTGGGAAGGGATCGGGAACGCCGGCGAGCTGGGGATCAGGAGCAATTATCTGGAATCGAAGACGGAAGCGGAGTACGGAGAAAAGATCCGGATGGCGCTGGAGGGAGAAGCGGATCTGATCATATGTGCAGATCCGGCCATGGGGAGCGCCGCAGCGGCGGCAGCTGAGGAAAACCCCGACAGCAGATTTGTCATTTTGGACACAATAATAGAAAAGGATAACGTGGCGTGTCTCACCTGCGCCCGGGAGCAGGGAGCATTTTTAGCGGGACTGGCTGCCGGCATGACTACGGAGACGGGGAAGGTCGCTTTTTTAGGCGGCGGTGAGACGGAGGAATCGCGCAGTCTGCTGTGGGGCTGGGAGGCCGGTGTCCGGGCTTCAGGCAGCGGGGCAGAAACATGCTGTGCTTTTGTGGAAGAGTCCGCGGGGGCCGCTGCAGAGAAGGCGAAAGAACTGATCGGACAGGGAGCGGACGTGATCTTTCAGGCGTCCGGGAGCGGCGGGGCAGAAGTGATCCGGGCTGCAGCTGAGGCGGGCGTTATGGCAGTGGGCACGGGAGAGGATCTGTCTTCTCTGGCGCCGGAGCACGTGCTGTGCACGGTGACCAGGCGAAGAGACCGGGAGATCAGTCGCCTGCTCGAAAGCCTGACGTCAGACGGCTTCTCGGGCGGGATCATAAGAGGCTCGCTGGCGGACGGGTGCGTGGAGCTCAGCGACGGGGCCGGCAACCTGCCGCCGGAAGTGAGAGAAGCCGCGGATAAGTGGAGCGCCGCCATCGCGGACGGTGCCGTAAAGATCCCCGGGGATCAGGACGAGCTGGAGCGGTTTGAGCCCCAGTTATAGAAGAACAGAAAGAATACTGGGCCAGACATTGGGTCTGGCCTTCGATTTTGGATCAAAGGATCAGAGAAGGAAGAAGGTTACGCGTGTCTTTGGAGACCGCGGCGGATGGAGGCTGCGATGGCGTTTTTACCGGTAACAAAAAAAGAAATGGAAGAACGGGGCTGGGAGCAGCCGGATTTTGTGCTGGTGACAGGAGACGCCTATGTGGATCATCCGTCTTTTGGAACGGCGATCATCAGCCGCGTGCTGGAACGGCACGGCTATAAGGTGGCGATCCTCTCCCAGCCGGATTGGAAGACGGCGGAGGATTTCCGGCGCTTCGGAAAGCCTCGTCTGGGCTTTCTGATCAACGCAGGCAATGTGGATTCTATGGTGAATCACTTTTCTGTCTTCAAACACAGACGAAGGCAGGACAGCTATTCGCCGGGAGGAAAAACAGGCCGCAGGCCGGACCGGGCGGTGATCGTCTACAGTGGACGGGCCAGGGAGGCTTACAAGGATGTTCCCGTGATCATCGGCGGGCTGGAAGCCAGCCTGCGCCGATTCGGGCATTATGATTACTGGGAGGACAGGGTGCGGCGCTCCATCCTGCTGGATTCCAAGGCCGATCTGCTGATCTACGGCATGGGGGAAAAAGCTGCAGTGGAGATCGCGGAGGCGCTGGATTCCGGGATCTCAGCGAGGGATATCGGCTGGATCCGGGGCACGGTGTGCCGGCGGGTGTCCGACGACACGGACCAGGACTATCTGGCGCAGGGAGACACGGCAGTGCTGCCCTCCTTCGACGAGATCTGCGGTTCACGGGAGAAGTACGCGCAGAGCTTCCTGATCCAGTATAAAAACAACGACTGGATCCTGGGAAAGCAGCTGGTGGAACGTTACGACAGCCGGCTGTGCGTGATCCAGAACCCGCCCATGGAACCGCTGTCGCAGCTGGAACTGGACGATATATACGAGCTGCCTTACGAAGGCACGTACCATCCGTCTTACGAGGCGGAAGGCGGCGTACCGGCCATCCGGGAAGTGCGGTTCAGCATCGTCTCCAATCGAGGCTGTTTCGGAGGCTGCGCTTTCTGCGCTCTGACCTACCATCAGGGAAGGGAGGTTCGGGCCAGAAGCAGGGAATCCATCGTCGCGGAGGCCAGACGTCTCTCTGCTCTGCCGGATTTCAAAGGTTATATCCACGATGTGGGCGGCCCCACTGCGGATTTCAGAGGGCCGGCCTGCGAAAAGCAGCTGACCGCAGGCGTGTGCAAGCACAGAGACTGTCTCTGGCCAGCTCCCTGCGGACAGATGAAGGCGGATCACAGGGATTACCTGTCGATCCTCAGAGAACTGCGGGAGCTGCCCGGCGTAAAAAAGGTCTTCATTCGTTCCGGGATCCGCTTCGACTATGTGATGGCGGACAAGCGCGACGATTTCCTGTGGGAGCTCTGCGAACATCATATCAGCGGGACGTTGAAAGTAGCGCCGGAGCACGTGTCTGGCAGAGTGCTGGCGAAAATGAGAAAGCCGGCGCCGGAGGTCTTTGCCGCATTTGCTGAAAAGTACAGAAAGATCAACGAAAAACTGGGAAAGAAACAGTATCTGATCCCCTATTTTATCTCATCCCATCCGGGTTCTACGCTGCAGGATGCGGTGGAACTGGCGCTCTACCTGAAAAAGAGCGGATTTGTACCGGATCAGGTGCAGGATTTTTATCCCACCCCAGGTACGCTTTCCACCTGTATGTACTATACGGGACTCGACCCTTTTACCATGGAGGAGGTCTATGTGCCCAGAAGTATGGATGAGAAGAAGATGCAGCGCGCGCTGCTGCATTTCAATAAAAAAGAAAACAGGCCGCTGGTGGAGAAAGCGCTGAAGAAGATCGGGAGGCAGGATCTCATAAGCGTACTGCGGTAGACTGAAAACAGGGGAGGAAACCGAAATGAGCCTGTTGGGACAACTGGCCGCCGTCATGGAAGAAAGCCGGGCAGAATACGAGACGCTGAAGGAGACGCCTGCGCCGGTTTTTCGCTGTCTCGAACAATACTTCGCACAGCGGGACGGAACGCCCGGGGACAGAGCGCACGCCGACGGGGGAACGGGCATGATGCGAAACGGCGCGGCGCTGGGCGACAATCTGGACTTCATGCGCTGGCTGATCTCGGAACGGAAGATGGCAGGGGCACTGGATCTGATCTATATCGATCCGCCGTTTTTTTCCGGGGCGAATTACGAGGCGGAGATCCGGATCAGCGCGGAAAAGATCAAGCTGCCCAGAATGAAACAGAAGGCTTACGGGGACACGTGGGAGAACGGCATGGAGGATTATCTCCGCATGCTTGCCGTGAGACTGCTTTTTATGCGCGATCTGTTGGCGGACACCGGCGGGATCTGGGTCCATCTGGACTGGCACGCGGCCCATTATGTGAAGATCATCATGGATGATATATTTGGCCCGGAGAATTTTGTAAATGAAGTGATCTGGACTTACAAGTCGGGAGGCGTCAGTTCCAGGCGTTTTGCCCGGAAGCACGATACGCTGCTGTACTATGCGAAGAGCGGGGCATACTATTTTAAGACGCAAAAGGAGAAATCCTACAATCGGGGATTTCTGCCTTACCGCTTTAAAGGCGTTCAGGAATACGAAGATGAGATCGGATGGTACACGCTGGTCAATAAAAAAGACGTGTGGCAGATCGACATGGTGGGCAGGACCGCCTCCGAGCGGACCGGCTACGCCACGCAGAAGCCGGAAGCGCTGCTGGCGCAGATCCTGGAAAGCTGTACCAGAGAAGGGGATCTGTGCGCCGACTTTTTCTGCGGATCGGGCACGCTGGCGGCCGCGGCGCAGCGGCTGGGCAGAAGATGGATCTGCTGCGATTCGGGGAAACTTGCGGCTGCGGCGGTAAAAAAGAGGATGGCGCGTCAGAGCGCGGATTTTGACGGCTGGTACTCAAAAGAAGAATGGGGACATAGGATAGAGGACGGCGGGATCTGTGTGACGGCGCAGCTGCGCCGGACGGACGAGGGCGGCGCGGCTGCTTTTTGCGCGGAAATTGAGAGCTGCGGCATGCCGGATATCGACCAGCTTCCGCTGAGAAGATCCCAGCGGGAGCATCTCAGAAAGCTGGCGCAGGAAGAGCCCCTGAGTCTGATCGATCACTGGTCGGTGGATTTTCACTATGACGGAGAGGTTTTTCGCCCGCAGGCTGTTGTGCTAAGAAATGGAGGAACGCTGGATCTGAGGGCCGAATGGCCGCTGTCCGGCGCAGAGCTGGAGACGCTGGAGAAGGAATGGGCCGAGGCCGGAAAAGAAGCTGGGAAAGAGCGGAGCGCGCGTCTCGCCGCGGTCAAAGTCTGCGATGTATTCGGCGGCTGTAAATTTGGAGTGGCGGAGATACGATCATAAATTGGGGGTGCAGGTAGGATGAATATCAGGGACAGGATAACCGGCGATTCGGTGAAAAAATTTATTATCGATATGGTGTTTGTGTTTGCCGGTTCGGCCATCGGAGCCTTTGCGACCAACGCCGTGCTGATCCCCAACGGACTTTCCGGCGGCGGGATCACTGGAGTATGCCGAATTCTGCAGCAGTATGTGGATTTCGATTTTTCTCTTATGTACTATGTGCTGGCGCTGGTGGTGCTGGTCGTATGCTGGATCATACTGGGAGCCTGGGAGGCGAAAAAGATCATCGTCATGACCGTCGTGTACCCGGCGTTTCTGGTGTTGTTTGAGGACCTAAATTTTACGCTGCTGGAGCAGAAAGACATGACGCTGGCCTCCGTATTCTACGGTCTCATCGCCGGCGTGGGAAGCGGTCTGGTCTTTGAACGGGGCTTTTCTTCCGGGGGCACCGACACCATAGCCAAGATCATCAAGGTGAAATGCCTGCCGCACGTGGGGCTGTCGCAGATCCTCATGTGTGTGGACGGGGCTGTCATCATCGCATCCGGCTTCGTATTCGGAACGAACATTGCGCTCTACGCGCTGATCTCCACCATCGTTTTCGCCAAGTCCGCAGAGATGATCATGTTTGGGTTTGATCCCAAGGTCGTGCAGCTGGAGATCATCAGCGATCAGCGGGAACAGATCGCCGAATATATTTCCAATGTGATCCAGCGGGGCATCACCAACGTGGAGATCATGGGTGAATTCTCGAAGGAAAAGAAAATGAAGATCGTCACCATCTGTTCGCCCCGGGAGAGCATGCTGATCAAGCAGTTCGTGGCCCAGCTGGACCGTCAGGCCTTTGTCACAGTGGTTCACGTGGACACGGTCTGGGGAAACGGGAGAGGTTTCAGCGACATCAGCGGAAGCTGAGGAAACGTGTGCGGGCAGGGACTCCGCGGACAGCGTCTTCAGGGGCTGCGTCTCCGCGGGCTCTTGAAAAAACCTTTTCCGAGGAATCTTAAAAAAACAGTTGCCAACTATCGCTTGTCCGTGTATAATAAGAAATGTCTTTGGGCAGTTAGCTCAGCTGGTTAGAGCGCTTGCTCGACAAGCAAGAGGTCGTTGGTTCGAGCCCAATACCGCCCACCAGATAAAAACCGGTCAAATCATTGATAATTCAATGTTTGACCGGTTTTTTATTTCCTGTATTGCTCACACTGCAGCTTGCCTTTGCCTTTACATTTGCGTTTTGCGGGTTGTGAAAAGGGGGACCGGGCTCCCCGCGTAAAGTGTGGGAGTAGGTTGGGAGTTTTCAGTTTACTGCAGATTGGCTGGCCTAATGGCGCCTGCTCTTGCGCAGAGCTGAGGGTTCCGGCGGCGGTGCCCTGCAACGGGGGATGTTGTGTCTGCCGGCGGGGTCATTGGCGGGCGATGTTGTGTCTGCCGGCGGGGTCATTGGCGGGGGATGTTGTGTTCTGCCGGCGGGGCCATTGGCGGGGAATGTTGTGTCTGCCGGCGGGGCCATCGGCGGGCGATAGGTGAAAACAGCCAAAAAAATCGATTTTCACCTAAATATCCGGAAAAACAGCATGGAATATCCAGTTTATTACATGAAAATAGGCGAGATCTGCTTAAATAATTCAAATTCACCTATTTTACGAGTCCATATAGGTGAATTTGAATAAAAATTCTGCATATCACCCACGGCCTCACCTCGGGTCCGCTGCCGGGCCGCCCAAAGTCCACTCACAGACCGTCCCCCA
>Ga0129308_1002926_pt1 | contig 13326 bp, 9 predicted proteins | sample L827metagenome_FD_94440 | JGI IMG/M metagenome (GOLD analysis project Ga0129308, IMG submission 94440) | Ring-tailed lemur group fecal microbial communities from Wisconsin, USA - L827 metagenome | ecosystem: Host-associated > Mammals > Digestive system > Large intestine > Fecal | place: USA...
ACGAGGGCATCACCTTCTCCGACGGCGAGCCCTTCAATGCCCAGACGGTGGCCGATGTCTGGAAGATCACCAAGGACAACGGCTTTACCAGCTACCTGCCCAGCGTGGAAAGCTGGGAGGTCAAGAGCGAGTATGAGATCGACGTGAAGCTCAGCGCCTGGTCCTACAATCTGGACGGCAACCTTCTGGTCAACGGCGGCGCTATGTTCAGCCCCAAGCTGTTCAATGAGGTGGGCGCAGAAAACATGTACACCAACATTGTCGGCACCGGCCCGTTCATCATGACCGAGTACAAGGTCGGCCAGATCCTCTCCTTCGACCGCAACCCCAATTACTGGGCCAAGGACGCTGACGGCAATCAGCTGCCCTATCTGGACGGCATTGACATCATTCTGCCCGCCGACTCCGTGTCCGGCTGCAATATGCTCCGCTCCGGCGACGGCGACTGCATGATCAACATGTCCGCTATGGATTACTCCAACCTGAAGAATGAGGGCTTCGTGCCCTACGGCGAAAACGCCGTCATGAATGCGGGCCTGACCGGCATCTTCTTCGCCTCCGGAAATGCGGACGAGGACATCAGCAACGTTCTGGTTCGGAAGGCCTTCTGCCATGCCATCGATACCCAGGGCATCGTGGACGCAACCAGCTACGGTGCCTCTCAGCTGACCAACCAGCTGGCGGTTGTGGGTTCCAAGGAATATAACCCCGATGTGGTGGGCTATGAGTATAACACCGAGAAGGCCGCCGAGCTGCTGAAGGAAGCAGGCTTTGAGCCGGGCCAGTGCGAGGTTACTTTGTCCTACTTCGGCAACGACGACACCTTCATCATCATGCAGGCCAATCTGGAGGCCGCAGGCTTCAAGGTGGTTATGGACAAGTTTGAAAACGCTGTCTACGGAAGCAAGATCCTGGTCAACGGCGACAATCTGGACCCCTACACCTCTACCTGCTTCTGGGTCGCTCCCACCACTGCCGACTCCTGGTTCCGCTACTTCAGCGATGCTCCTTCCACCATGGTCAAGAACTGCCTGGATTTGAAGGAAGCCGGAGTTGTTGACATTTACAACACCGTTCGCTTCGGCACAGACGACGCCCAGCAGAAGCAGGCGATGATGGACCTTCAGTCCAAGTGCGTGGACGAGCTGTGCCTGTTCATGCCGCTGATGACCACTCCGTCTCTGGTTCTCGGAAACGACTATGTTATGGACAGCGGCCTGAACGCCGTTACCATCGCCCAGTGGACTCCGGCAACCGCTTGGCTGAACAACAAATAAGGAAGCTCTGATTAAATCGGCAAGAGCTGACAGCGAGAGATTTTGGCTCAGACGAAAGTGTGGAAAATGCGGGAATACTTTGTGTATTTCTCATTTTTCACACTGCACGGCTGGGGAAAAAGATCCGCCTGCCAGCCGCAGACGATTTATTCAGAGGTTCCATAAGTAACACCACATATCAGGTTGCCCGGGCAGCCGGGCAACCTGATTTTTAAAAGGGGAACGTTATGGGCAGATACATAGTGAAACGGCTGCTGGAGACATTGGTCATCCTGTTCATCATCTCCATCATCGCCTTTGCAATCATCCATCTGATTCCCGGTGACCCCGTGTACATCATGCTGGGTACCGACATCAATCAGGAGTTCCACGATCAGGTCTACCGGGAAATGGGCTTGGACAGACCGCTGGTGGATCAATATTTTTACTGGCTGGGAAGATTCCTTACCGGGAATTTTGGCCACTCCTACTACTTCAAGCAGGAGGTATCCCAGGTGGTCGCGGCAAGACTTCCCATTACACTATATCTGGGCGTCTTTTCCTCAGTGTTTAGTGTCGTCATCGGAATTTTCTGCGGTGTGATCACCGCAGTCAAACGTGGCACGTGGCTGGATAACATCATCACGGTACTGGCCAACATCGGTATTGCCATGCCATCGTTCTGGCTGGCCATGCTACTGATTTGGCTCTTTGGAATTAAATTGAGAATTCTTCCGACCCATGACTTTGTCATGCCCTCGGTTAATCTGAAGCTGAGCTTACAGCAGATGGTCATGCCGGTGATCTGCATGAGTGTCGGCGGCGTTGCCAGCTATACCCGCCAGACCCGCTCCAGTATGCTGGAGGTGATCGGGCAGGACTACATCCGCACCGCCAGGTCCAAGGGACTGACGGAAAGCCGCATCATTAACAAACACGCCATCAAAAACGCACTGATTCCTGTGCTGACTCTGATCGGCATGACTCTGCGCGGCTGCATCGGCGGCTCCGCCATCATCGAGACCATTTTCAACATCAACGGTCTGGGGCGTGTCATGGTCGTAGCCCTGAACAACCGGGACTACACCACTCTTCAGACCGGCCTTGTGCTGCTGGCACTGATTACATGTCTTTGCAATCTTGCGGTGGACATTGCTTATGCGTATGTAGACCCGCGGATTCGCCTGAAGTGAGGTGCCTGAAATGAAACAATCTGCAAAGCTTTTTTTTCATACCCTTTTCCGGAGAAAGATCGTCGTGGTCGCTGCGCTGATCATTCTGTTCTTCTTTATCTGCGCAGTAGCATCCCCGCTGCTGGCAACCCACAATCCCAATGAGATGATCCTGAAGGATAAGCTCCAGGGATGCTCTGCGGAGCATCTTCTGGGCACGGATCAGCTGGGACGGGACCTGTACAGCCGGATCGTCTACGGCTCCCGGATCGCCTTCATTGTGGGTGTGCTGTCCGTGATCCTTGCCGGCATTGTGGGCACGATCATCGGCCTGGTGGCTGGCTACTTCGGGGGAATCGTGGACAGTATCCTCATGCGGATCATCGAGGCGATTATGGCCATCCCCTCAATCATTCTGGCGCTGGCGCTGGTGGCCATCTTCGGCCGGAGCTTTCTAATGCTTCCTGTTGTTCTGGGCGTTTCGGCCATTCCCGGCTATGCACGTATGATGCGTGGTCAGGTTCTGACGGTTCGTGAGCTGGACTATGTTCAGGCCAGCCGAATCCGGGGCAACTCCAGCATTGTCACCATGGCAAAGCATATTTTCCCCAATTGCCTCTCCCCCATGATCGTTATCATGACCCAGAGCATCGGCAGCACCATTCTGGGCGAGGCGGCACTGAGCTTTTTGGGCGCAGGCATCGAACCGCCTACCGCTTCCTGGGGCGCCATGGTCAACGACGGCTATAAGTACCTGTATACGAATCCGGGCTTTGCGATCATCCCCGGTGTTGCGGTCATTCTTCTGGTGCTGGCCTTCAACATCTTCGGAGACGGCGTCCGGGATGCGCTTGACCCTCGTATGCGGGGCGGTAAATAAAGGGAGGGATAACCATGTCTGAACATCTGCTTGATGTAAAAAACCTGAGGACGGTCTTTCATATGCATGAAGGGGTCGTTCGTGCGGTTGACGATGTATCCTTCCATCTGGATGAGGGAGAAATAATTGCCATCGTCGGCGAGTCCGGCTCCGGAAAATCCGTCAGCATGATGAGCATTCTGAAGCTCATTTCCATGCCTCCCGGGGAAATCCTGGGCGGCGAGGTGTGGTTCAAAGGTGAAAATATTCTTGCCCTGGAGAAAAACAGCAAGGAAATGCGCAGCATTCGGGGCGGTGGCATTTCCATGATTTTTCAGGAGCCTATGACCTCCCTGAACCCGGTGCTCACCATCGGCGATCAGATCGCCGAGAGCATCACGCTCCATCTGGGCTACTCCCGGACGGACGCCCGGAAGCGGACGGTGGAGCTTCTGACCCAGGTGGGCATCCCCGATGCCCAGAGCCGAATCGACTACTATCCTACTCAGTTCTCCGGCGGTATGCGCCAGAGGATCATGATCGCCATGGCTATGGCCTGCAATCCAAAGATTCTCATCGCCGACGAGGCCACCACCGCACTGGATGTTACCACGCAGGAGCAGATTCTGGAGCTGCTGCGGGACATTGTGAAGCAGACAAATACGGCGCTCATTATCATCACCCACAACCTGAGCATAGTGGCCAGGTATGCCGAGCGGGTATACGTCATGTATTCCGGAAATGTGGTGGAGCAGGGCACCAGCGAAGAGGTGTTCCACCAGGCTGCCCATCCCTACACCATGGGCCTGCTGAACGCCATCCCCCGCCTGGACTCGGACAAATCCAAGCAGCTGGTGGCCATCAAGGGTTTCCCGCCCAATCCCGCAAAAAAGCCCGAGCATTGCGCATTCTACGCCCGCTGCCCCTATACCTGCGAGACGTGTACCAAGCCTCAGATTCCCGACGCCATTTCTTATTCCAATATCCACACCGCATCCTGCTGGTTTAAGCGGGAGCAGCTGATGAATATGGATGCCCAAGAGCTGGAGTCGTTGGCTGAGAAAACTGTGAACAGCGACGTGATTATGGAAGTGAAGGAGTTGTGCAAGGAATTCCCTGTGTACAGCAAGGGCTTCTTCCGCCGGAAGATCGGCAATGTCCGGGCGCTGGACAATGTCAGCTTTAAGGTCTATCGGGGTGAAACGCTGGGGATCGTGGGCGAATCCGGCTGCGGAAAGACGACCCTGGCTAAGACGATCCTGCGGCTGTACGACGCATCCCACGGCAGCATCGTATTTAACGGCAGAGACATTTGCAAGCTGAAGGAGCGGGACCTGGGGGATGTGCGTCGGGAGGTGCAGTTCATTTTTCAGGACCCCTACGGGTCTCTGGACCCCAGGCAGAGCGCCGGAAGCATCGTGGGCGAGTCCCTGAAGGCCCACAAGCTTTGCAAGACTCCGAAAGACTATAACCGTCGCATCGACGAGCTGTTCCAGGCGGTGGGCTTGGACCCGGCGCTGAAAAACCGGGTGCCCCATGAGTTTTCCGGCGGCCAGCGGCAGCGGCTGTCCATTGCCAGCGCACTGGCTTCCGATCCCAGCTTCGTCATCTGTAACGAGCCGATCTCTGCTCTGGATGTGTCCATTCAGGCGCAGATTATCAACCTGCTGATCGATTTGCAGGCAAAACGGGGACTGACTTACCTGTTCATCGCCCATGACCTGTCCGTGGTTCGCCACATCAGCGACCGGATCGTGGTCATGTATCTTGGAAAGGTGGTTGAGGTCTCCCGTTGGGACGAATTGTATAGCAAACCCCTTCATCCCTATACCAAGGCGCTGCTGTCGGCCATCCCCATTCCGGACCCCACCGTGGAAAAGCAGCGTGTGCGGACACGGATCGAGGGCGAGGTGCCCAGTATCGTTAAGCGGCCTACCGGCTGCGTCTTCCACAACAGGTGCCCCCATGCCACCGAACGGTGCAAGACGGAAATCCCTCAGCTGCATTCCTACGGCAACGAGCACCTGGCTGCGTGTTTCTACGCAGAGGAACATAATCTTTGACTTGACGAGGAGGAAACAATATGCCGAGAATTGAAGTTGACGACGGCGTCGAGCTGTACTATGAGGACCTGGGAAGCGGCGACAAGTATATGCTGAGCCTGATGATGGATTTTCCACCGGAGTGTACCACCCGGGCCCTGGCGGAGCAAGGCTATCACGTGCTGTGCATCACCAACCGGGGCATCGGAAAGTCCACCCATGTCCATGAGAATTACGGAACGGAGTGGTTCAACATTTTCGCCGACGATGTGGTGAAGGTGGCCGATAAGCTGGGCATCGACAAGTTTACCTACATCGGCTGCTCCCACGGAGCCGGCACTGGCTGGCACATCGCCCTGAGGCACCCGGAACGGTTGAATGCGTTCATTGCCATGGTGGGCGGACCCCATAACAATGACGAGGGCACCTGGTCTTTCCGTACCATGGGAGACAAAGCGCCCATGCGCAAGAGCCCGGACCCTGCGGAGTATGAGGACGAGGCCATTGTCCGCCGGATTCAGCGCAACGCTCCCTACTACAAGCAGCTCCGGGACAATGTGACCCCCGAGGAAAAGGCGCTGGACTATAAGCGCCCTCTGCTGGGCCTGGGCAGCGAAGCCAATGTGCAGGAATTTCTGAAAACCATTCAGGTCCCCATGCTCATGCTGGGCGGCATGGAGGATTCCATCAGCCGCCCGGACCTGATGATGAGAACGGCGGCCTGTGTGCCCCATTGCAAGCTGGTCATGTACAGCGGCCTGGGCCACAGCGGCCCGTTCAGCCAGATCATCGAGGAGAGCGTGGAGGAGATTCTGAACTTTATGCGCAATGTGGAGAAAAACGGTCGGGTCTATAAGCAGATCATTGAGCCGTAAAGAGCCTGGCCGGACATAAGCTGCTCCATGTGAATGGAATTGCATGGAGCAGCTTTTTTTGGAGGTGTAGTGGGTTTGATATTTGTTCGGGATAAAAAATTCTACAAATATGCAGCGGCGATTGCGCTGCCAATCATTGCCCAGAACATGATCACCGTGGGCGTGAACGTGATGGACAACGTCATGGTGGGGCAGCTGGGCGAGGTGTCCATCAGTGCGGTTTCTCTGGCGAACCAGTTCTTACATCTGTACCATGTGTGTACCATGGGCCTTTCCATGGGTGCAGCTGTCTTGACGGCCCGGTACTTCGGGGCAAAGGATCGGCTGAGTCTGATGAAGACGGTGGCGCTGATGATGCGGCTGAGCTTCCTGCTGGCTACGGTGTTCGGTTTGGGGACATGGCTGTTCCCAGGGGCGATCATGCGGATGTATACCCCCGACGCAGACATCATCCGGGAAGGCTCCCGGTTCCTGCTGTGGTCGGTACCCAGCTACTGGCTTTCCGGTCTGTCCCTTTCCGTGACCATGGTCTTGCGAAGTGTGAAAAAAATGCATATCCCGCTGTACGCCAGCATCGGATCATTTTTTATGAATATTTTCGCAAACTATGTGTTCATTTTCGGCAAATTCGGCATGCCCTGCATGGGAGCCGCCGGTGCGGCGCTGGGAACGGTGCTGAGCCGACTGCTGGAATTTGTAGTGATCTGCGGCTATTTCTTCCTGATGGATCAGGGCGTCGGCTTCCGTATACGGGACCTGCGGACAAGCAGCAGGGGTATCCGGGGAGAATATTTCCGGGTGTGCATTCCAGTGCTGATCAGCGATACGCTGTATGGCTTTGGCAATACCGCTGTGGCCGTTGTCATGGGGCACATCGGCAAGTCCTTTGTCTCTGCCAATGCGATCACAGGTATTACCCAGATGCTGGCGTCCAATATGGTCTTCGGCATCAGTCAGGCCAGCTGCATTTCCATCGGCCACACGCTGGGTGCAGGAGACCGGGAGCGGGCTCAGCAGGAGGGCGTCACTTTCCTGGCCATTGGCACCCTGGTCGGAATCCTTGCGGCGGGGATCATTGTGATCATCAGTCCGCTGGTTATCAGCCTGTATAATGTGACGGAGGAAACCGCAGCACTGGCCTCAGAGCTGATGGATGCGCTGGCTTTCATGGTGGTTTTCCAATGCACAAACAATATGCTGGCCAAGGGCGTCCTTCGGGGGGGCGGAGATACCCGTTTCCTGATGGTGGCGGATATTCTCTTTTTGTGGGTAATCAGCATTCCTGTGGGTGCGGCCGCCGGGCTCGTGTGGCACTGGCCGGGTTTCTGGATTTTTGTGGCGCTGAAGCTGGATCAGATTCTCAAGACGGTCTGGTGTACCATGCGGCTCTTATCCGGGAAGTGGATCAAGACGATCCGGGGTGCCAAGGTCACGGAAGCGGAAGGCAGTACCGCATAATTCGGCAAAAAATCCGCAGAAGACGGCGGATCCAATCGGGCGGTGCTGCCATAAGCACCCCCGCATTTTCCAAGCCTTCAACATCATTACAGCCCCCGGCAGCTGCGCTGCCGGGGGCGTGTACTTGACAGAAAATACGCATCATGGTGCTTTTTCCGGAATTTGTATGCCAATGGCGCACAAATTCCGGGTGCAGCAGACTGCAAAGGATCGCCGAAAAAAACCAAAAGGGGTTTTATGAAAGTCTGGATCGGGAGGGCCGTCTAAAAACGGTTTCTCCCGATTTCTGGGTAATGAAGAGGAATGGGAACAGCTCCTATCCGTCCCAGGAATCCGGCTTTGGACAGCTGCCCCGGAAGGTGACGCCGGGCATCACCGTGATACGCCTCGGGGACGCATAGGGGTCGCCAAGCTGCTGGGCGAGCAGCTTCAGTGTCTCCAGCGTGATAGCGGCGATGGGATAGTCCAGCGTGGTAATGGAGGGGTGCAGGGCGGAAACCAGGCTGTCATTTCCGTAGGTGATGATCTCAATATCGTCGGGGTAGCGCACGCCGGCGGACAGCAGCGCAATGGCAAATCCCATGGCGATGGCGTCATCCTGAATGAAGACCGCCTCGGGGAGGGTTTTGGTCTGAAGATAGTGTTTGGCCTGCGCCTGCCCGTAGACGGAGCGGCTGGTGACCGTTGCCATCTTCTTCAGAGGGATCAGGCTGCCGGAGAAGGCCATGCCATTGGCACAGCAGGCATCCACAAAGCCGGAATACCGCAGATCCGGCATAGAGGAAGCGCCGATCTTGTCACGGAACAGCATCGTAGCTGACCGGTGTCCCCTCTTGGCAAAAATTTCTGCGGCAAGTCTGCCGGTTCCGTAGTTGTCGATCACCACATTGGGGTGATGATCCGTCTCCAGATGAAGTACCACAAGGGGAATCCGGGGATTGAAATTTTCAATGTAAGAAAAATCCTCATCATAGGAGGGAGAAAACACTGCGCCGTTATACTGCCGGTGTAAAATGTTGAGGTTGGAATTCTGGATGGGGCCCATGGCGTAGGGGGCGATGGTGATCCGCATTTCGGGCACTGCCTCCTGCTCAAAGAAAATCTGGGCGTTGGTGATGAAGGTGCCTATAAAAGAGTGGTGGGTATCCGGGGACCACATGACGGCAATGTCGGGAATCAGTTTGCGGTTCCCGGAGCTTATCAGCTTCCGGGCGGCAACGTTTGGAACATAGCCCAGCTCCCGTACGGCCCGAAGCACTCGTTCCGCAGTCTGGGGGGAGATTCGCTTATCCTCCACGTGTCCGTTCAGAACAAAGGACGCTGTGGTGACGGAAACGCCGGCCGCCTTTGCGACGTCGGACAAACTGACCATGGGTATCCCACCTTTCAATATAAGTATAGTAGCAGAAAACCAGAGAAATTGTCAAGAAATTTCCAGCGGAATCCATTTTGCGAAAAAACGGAATTTCTGACTGGGGTGTCCTGCCAAAGGCATATGGTGCGGAACCTTTTCGGACGATTGTGAAGGAAGAAAACGTATCCCACGGAGATGACAGCAAAAGGGATCGGAAATATGTGCAATATGCACATTCCCCGCCGGTAAGAATAGACGAAGAACCATTTATCCTGCACACCTGAGCGTGCTATAATAAAAAATAAGAAGTGGCTTTTTCCGGGAGTGGGAACTGCCGCAGCCTGGCGCCCGGCTCTGCGCCGTGGACGGGTAAACACCGAAATGGGAGGTACACAATATGCACATAAGAGACTGCGCACTGCAGGACCCCGCATTCGCACAGCTGCTGGATGCCTATGAAAATCGGGACAAGGCGGCAAATCAGTGGCGTGCCGGCGGCGGGAAAGTGGTTGGGAAGATGGGCTTTGACGTTCCGGACGAGCTGATCATTGCAGCAGACATGCTTCCCATCCAGATCTGTGCCGATCCGGAAAAAGAATTGAAGGAAACCAATAAATATCTGGAATTTGCCTTTGAGCCTGTGGTTCGTGCCCAGTTTGAAAAGCTGATCGACGGCACCTATGCCGATCAGATCGACTATCTGGCTATTTCCAACAGCACCGATGTAATCATCCGCATCTATCTGTACCTGCGGGAGCTTCACAGACAGGAGCCGGAGCGCCCCATCCCCGAATTCTCCTTCATCGACATCCTCTTCACCCGGCACAGGCTGCACCAGACTCGGAACGAATTTGTCCTGGACCTGTTCCGCAAAGATGTGGAGCGCTGGGCAGGCCACCCCATTGCAGACGAGGACATCCGCAGGGCGGGAGCGATCTGCAACGAAAACCGGAGTGCTTTGCGGGCCATGGCGGAGCTTCGCCGTGGCAAAGAGGTCCACATTTCCGGCAGCGAAGCCTTCGTGATCATCTCCGCCGGCCTGTTTATGGAACGTACCGCCCACACTGCCCTTGTCCGGGCCGTTACCCAGGCCGCAAAGCAATGGCCGGTGCTGAAGGGGCCCCGGGTGTTCTTCACCGGCGCCGAGCAGGAGGATACCACACTGTATGAAATGATCGAAAACGCCGGAATGGTGGTCGTAGGCGACGATATTAACTGGGGCGACCGATACTATGACCGGGATTACAATACGAACTATCCCGTGATCCGTGCTCTGGTGGACCGCTATATGCTCCGGGAGTTTTCCGCAAAGAAGGCCACACCTCAGGAGCGCATGGGCGCACTTGACTGGGAGGTGGACGCTGCGGGCGCTCAGGGCGTCATCTTCTACACCCATCTTTACGACGAGGTTGCCTGCTTTGATATGCCCAAGCAGAGAAAAAGTCTGGAGTCACGGGGCATCCGCCATATTACCTTTGGAAGGATGGTTTGGCCGGAGAACCGCAACCAGGGCCTACAGGAAAAGCTGAACCAATTTGCAGAGGAACTGAAGGCAGAAGGGGGAGATCAGTAATGGCAGAAGAAAGAAAACCCGCCGGCTCCAAATCCACTGTGGTAAAGAAGCTGAAGGCCACCGCCGCTGCCGGTGCGTACCAGAAGCAGTGGTTTTTCAGCATGAAGGAAAGAGTGGAGCGAGAGGGCTGCGATTTTGCGATCCTCAATGCTGACGTTCCCATGGAAATCTTCCGTGCTATGGATATTCCCTTCGTGGTGAACCAGTGGTGGGCGGCTATCTGCTCGGCAAAGCGGATGGGCCGAAAGTATGCCGGTTTGATGCTGGAAAACGGCTACCGTCCCGATCTGAACTCCTATGACTCTCAGGCCCTGGCGGAAAGCTTTGACCCGGATGACCACAAGGTGGACGCCGACGGAAATCCCATGGGCCCATGGGGCGGGCTGCCCCCTGTAACCATCGCCATCACCCGGCTGACCGGCGATGCTCAAAACAAGATTTTTGGTCTCCTGGCGGAAAACCATGGCGCCGCACTGTACACCATGGAGAACACCGTAGCCAGGAAGACTCCGCTGAACTGGTACGAGCTGGCTCCTGATCGCTGGGAAGAGCTGTATGACAAGGACCGGCTGGATATGGCTGTGGAGGAACTGAAGGAGCTGATCCGCTTCCTGGAGACCAAAACAGGCAGAATGTTCGACATGAACCGGCTGGAGCACGTGCTGAACCTGATCAACGAACAGGAGGGCTACTATAAAAAGACCCGTGACCTGATCGCCAGTACCCATCCCGTACCAGTCACCGTGGTGGACACCATCAATGCGGTCATGCAGGCCCAGTGGCAGCGGGGCACCGAGTGGGCCACTGCCCATGCCAAGAGCCTGTATGAGGAGATCAAGGCGCTGGTGGACAAGGGGGAAGCTGCCGTTCCCAACGAGAAATACCGCCTGATGTGGCTTGGCCGGGGTATCTGGCAGGATTTTGGCTTCTACCAGCGGTTTGAGAAGAAGTACGGCGCCGTCTTTATGTGGTCCATGTATCTGGCAATGGGTGCGGACGCCTATATCCGCAACCATGTGGAGGAGGACCCCCTGCGGGCACTGGCGGCACGGTTTATCGGAATGGAAGACTTTCTGCACATGCCCCCCTGGAACAGCTCCTGGTACTTGCAGCAGATCAAGCAGAACGGGATCGACGGTGTTGTGTACATGGTTCCCGAAAATGATATGCAGGCCGTGGAGGGCAGTTACTTCATAAAAAAGGCACTGGAGGATGCGGGGATTCCCGTTTTGTCCTTTAACGCAGACCCCGTGGACCCCGGCAAGTGGAACGCCGAGACCATGACGCATATGGTGGAGGAGTTTATTGAAAAGCGCATCATCGGGAAAGAAACCAACAAGTGATTTTTATACGGGAGGGCATACCAAATGATTCTGGACGAAAAGCATCAAATGCAGCAGCGTCTGTTCCGGCAGTTTGCGGAAGCAGAATTCACCGACGAGATTCTGGAAAAGTTGGACGCTACCGGCGAATTCAACTGGGATATTCATCGACTGATGGGCGCCAACGGTTTTATGGGGGTGAAAATCCCCACCGCCTACGGCGGACAGGGGGCGGACAATCTGACCTATGCGCTGATGATCGAGGAATTCGCAAGGGTCAGCGCTGTGCTGTCGATTTACGCAAACACCTCCAACTCTCTTGGCGGCGGCCCGCTGATGCTGGCCGGTTCCGAGGAACAGAAGAAGAAGTATCTGCCCAGGGTGGCAAGCGGTGAGAAGATCATGGCCTTTGCTCTGACCGAGCCGGGCGCAGGCTCCGACGCAGGCGGAACCACCACCACCGCAGTGGCCGACGGGGACGAGTTTATCCTCAATGGAAGAAAGTGCTTTATATCCGGTGCACCCATGGCCGATTGGTGCATCGTGTTTGCCAAAACGGACCTGACCGCAAAGGGTTCCCGGGGCATCTCCATGTTCGTTGTGGACATGCATCTGCCCGGCGTTTCCTGCGGCGCTCCTGAAAAGAAAATGGGCATCGGCGGCTATCCCACCTGCGATGTGGTCCTGGAGAATGTCCGGGTTCCCAAGGATTGCCTGGTGGGCCCCCTGCACAAGGGCTTCGCAAATGCCATGAAGACGCTGGACGGCGGCCGCCTGGGTATGGCAGCCCAGGCGGTGGGCATTGCCCAGAGCTGCCTGGAGGAGGCCGCCAAGTATGCCAAGGAGCGCCGCCAGTTTGGCCGCCCCATCGCAGATTTTCAGGCCATAAGCTTTATGATCGCAGACATGGCCACAGAGATTGAGGCAGCCCGGCAGCTGGTATATCATGCGGCGGCGCTGAAGGACGCCGGGAAGGATGCCACCGCCGCCTGCTCCATGGCAAAGTATTTTGCCTCCGAGACGGCTAACCGCTGTGCGGCCAAGGCCGTTCAGATCCACGGCGGTTATGGCTACATCAAGGACTACAAGGTGGAGCGGCTGTACCGTGACGCCCGGATTACCACAATCTATGAGGGCACCAGCCAGATTCAGCAGCTGGTGATCGCCAATTCCCTGCTGAAATAATCACCGGAGAGAGGATAAACATATGAAAGCGATTGTATGTGTGAAACAGGTCCCCGACACCACGGGCAAAGTTGCCGTGAATCCGGATGGCACCCTGAACCGGGCTTCCATGAAGACCATCATCAATCCGGATGACAAAAACGCCTGCGAGGCTGCCCTGAAGCTGAAGGATAAGACAGGCTGCAAGGTCATTGTTGTGACAATGGGGCCCCCCGCCGCCGCAGGAATGC
>Ga0129308_1002928_pt1 | contig 13322 bp, 13 predicted proteins | sample L827metagenome_FD_94440 | JGI IMG/M metagenome (GOLD analysis project Ga0129308, IMG submission 94440) | Ring-tailed lemur group fecal microbial communities from Wisconsin, USA - L827 metagenome | ecosystem: Host-associated > Mammals > Digestive system > Large intestine > Fecal | place: USA...
GGTGGATATGGTTAATTGTTACTGGACATCTCAATTTTACCATAAATCAGTGAGGAGTTGTTTTATTTTGTGACAAAAAGAATGCCGTATTTATGCGGATTCTGGCGTTTCGCAAACGCCTAAATCGCATTTATATATAAAAGGAGCTTCGGAAGGAGCCAATATTTTTAATTATGGTCCGGGATTCATCGTAAATATTCTATATGATAATGAAAATATTTCAGTGGAATTAATGACTGAAGAAACAATCATGGTTGCTCCATATGCAGTTTGGGAATATTCCGAAGGGCATGTGGAAGAAGTTGAGAGAGTTATAAAATGATATGCGAAGCAGAGAAATGGATATTATAAAAGGGATAGGGATTATTCTGGTCGTAAGCCTGCATGTTGGACTGCCAAATATCTTTCTGATCGGATATTTTAATCTTTTTCATATGGCAATTTTCTTTTTTGCCGCCGGTGGTGCTTTAATGAAAGCTATTTACAGAATCATCGAGGAGGAGAATTTTTAAAGAAAAAATTACGAACTTTATATGCTCCATATGTTATATGGAATAGTATTCTGATCCTTTTAAATAATCTTTTTATAGAAATTAATATTTACACGGACAATCCTGCATTTTTGGTAGAAAATATCGGTATTGGCAATGCTTTTGGATTAAAAAGCAAATATACGATGGATGAAATATTAAGGCAGATAACAGGTATCTTAGTTGGCGGAATTTATGGTGAGCCGCAGTTAGGCGGGACAACCTGGTTCCTAAGGGTTCTCTTTTTTGTATCTGTTATGTTTTGGGGAATTCAAAAGATTGCACAATATTTCAGAAAAGTGATCAGAATATCATGGCTGGATCTGATTATACAATGGGGATTTGCAATAGGATTTTTGACTTTAGGCTGGACAGGACAAATACGGGGAATCGGAAATAAACTTCAGATACTGACAAGCTTATCGATCTATTTTGTATATGTACTTGGATATACTGTTAAGCGGATAAATGTTCTGAATCATTTAAAAAATAGAGTCTGGAGTGTGTGGATTTCAGCGGCTACGGCTGCAGTAATTTTGGCATTTTTGAATCAACAGGGAAGTGTTGCAGTTAATACGAATACATATACAAATCCGCCCTATCTGGTAGTTGTTTCTTGCCTTGGATGTATACTTTGTACCTCCGTTGCATTATTATTGGGAAAAACCGAATTTGTCTCGATTGTTTTAAGTTATCTTGGAAGAAATTCATTATATATTTTCTTGTTTCATTTTCTGGCCTTTAAACTGATTACATGCATTGAGGTAGTCGCTTCAGCAAGGCCATCCTACTTGTTGGCAGCTTTCCCGATCCTTTTTACAGAAGGATTTTGGAGAATAGCGTACATTTTAACTGGACTTATTGCCCCGCTATTAGTCAGTGAAGTATATAAAAAAATAACTATAGTAATGTTCACCGTTATCGGCAGAAGAAGGAAGGGTGAGTAGATGAGTTTGCTTAGCATAATTGTTCCCTGTTATAATGAGGAAGAAAATGTTCCCTGCTTTTATAGCGAAATACAGAACTATACGCGTTTTTTTGCTCAAAATGATGTTAATATTGAATTAATTTTCGTTGATGATGGTTCCGATGATTCGACCTGTTCGGAGGTCAAATGGCTTCATGAAAAAGATCCTTCGGTGCATTTAGTGTCTTTTTCCCGGAATTTTGGAAAAGAAGCTGGAATTTATGCTGGGCTCAAAAGAGCGCGAGGCGATTATGTGGTTTTAATGGATGCTGATTTACAGGATCCTCCAGCACTGCTGCCTGAAATGTATATGGCAATTAAAGATGGCTATGATTCTGTTGCCACCAGAAGAACAACCAGAAAAGGAGAACCAGTTATTCGTTCCTTTTTTGCAAGATTATTTTATAAAATAATCAACAAAATTTCTAAGACAGAAATTGTAGATGGAGCCAGAGATTACCGTATGATGACACGGCAATATGTGGATTCCATATTGGAAATGACCGAATACAATCGTTTTACCAAAGGTATGTTTGGATGGGTGGGCTATAAAACAAAGTGGCTCGAATTTGAAAATGTGGAAAGAATTCACGGAGAAACGAAGTGGAATTTTTGGAAACTATTCTTATATTCATTGGAAGGCATCACTGCTTATTCTACAGTTCCACTGGCAATGGCATCTGTTTTGGGAATTTTGTGCTGTATAGCGGCATTTATTGCAATTCTTATACTAATTGTGAAAAATATTTTCCTGCACGATTCGGTAGCAGGCTGGCCATCTCTTGTTTGTATTATCTTGATGATCGGCGGAGTTCAACTGTTATGCATTGGCATATTGGGACAATATCTGGCTAAAACATATTTAGAGGTTAAAGATAGACCGATATATTTGGTGAAAGAAGAATTTTAAGAAATCATATAAGATCCGTGTACACAGCGATTAAGAAGGAACGATTCCGGAATTTTTGAATATTATAGTGTATATATATGAAATCAGATAATTTACATAATTATAATAACAATTTGAAAATATCGCAAAAATATCTGACGATTTATGCCTATTTGGTAATTAGAAAAACTGCTTTCTGCAAAACACGTACTCAACAGATAGTTCATACCTCGAATATAGAGGAAGGGTGTGTGACAATAGACTATATTTCTATTACGAGTATTAAAGGTTAAGTCTCAACTTTTGATACCGCTACACTGAGATTAGTCTGGATATGCCGTTCGCTTAGTGCATCCTTTTCACTTTCTAGTAGAGATCATCCGGAAATCCAGTGCACTCTTTGTATATTACAGATAAACTGACCATCACTCACGGTCAAACTGACCACCTTTCGCGGAGATTCAGATCACTGATCTCGGAAGGGGATAGGTGGTGATTAAAGTCATTTTTATAATGATGATGGCACACATTTGTGTGACTATCATTATAAGGAGGACGATGATCGTGGTAGATTATCGCGAAATCCTGAGGCTCCAGAGCCTTGGACACAACATCACTCAGATCGCCGGATCGCTGCACAGTTCCCGCAACACCGTAAGAGAAGTAAAACGGCTTGCGGATGAGAAAGGGATCCGGTGGCCACTTGGAGAGGAGGTGACAAATCCACAGCTTTATGTTCTGCTTTATCCGGAACGGTAGGAAAAAGCAAAAGTTTATCTGGAACCAGACTGTGCCTGGATCCACCGTGAACTGTCGAAAAAAGGAGTAAATCTGACATTGCTTTGGAAAGAATATCAGGTCAATTGCTCCAACTCCGGACACGTCCCATGCCAGTATACACAGTTTTGTGACATTTACCGGGCATGGGCGAAAAAATCCAAAGCCACGATGAGGATCCATCATAAACCCGGAGATGCCATGGAAGTGGACTGGGCAGGCGGGACATTGCCAATCAAAGATCCCATTACTGGCGAAACAATTCCTGCATACCTGTTTGTCGGAGTTCTTCCCTGCAGCTGCTATGTTTATGCTTAACTCTGCAGTGACATGAAATCTGAAAACTGGCTGCTCTGCCATGTACATGCTTATGAATATTTCGGTGGCGTACCCAGACTGACTATTACGGACAATCTCCGCACCGGCGTGCTGAAAAATACTCGTATGGAAACGGTCCTTAACCGTAGTTATTCAGAGTTGACCGACCACTATGCACTGCAGTCGTTCCTGTGCGCGTCCGCCGCCCGCAGGATTATCGGCGAAAAAATGTTATCGGCAATTCTGTGAAGGATTTTCAGAATACGCCAACTGTCAGACATCTGTTGAGTCTTTTTGGCTGATAATGTTTTTCTTTGTTCTCTCAATTGCTATCCTGATATTGACTGCGGGATTTACCCGTGGCGGAAAGGAGCATTGAGATGAATCAATTAAAAGAAGTAGTAAACGCTGTCCTTGAACAGCAAAAGTTGCAGCTTGCCCCATCGACATATGATGCACGGAAAAATTACCTGAAACATCTGGTCGAGTATAGTGATCACCTTGGTATCCCAGTACCTTGTCAGGAACGATATGATGCTTATGTTTCCCGTGCAGCGACACCGGATCTCCGCTTCCAGCTCTTGCATGCCGTTCGTCTGGTAGACAAAGAAGCCGGAACGAAAGCACTTACACCGGAAGGGAAGCTCTATAATGAACCAGAGATTCCTTCTTCCAGTGAATCAGAAGAAGTTTTTCGAAATGTATCATTTCCGGTCAGTGATGGCATGATTGATACAGGACATCTGATCCGTCGGGCTGAAAGTGAAATGATCTATCTCCATCTTTCCGCATCTACCAGATGGCAGTACATGCAGGCATGGCGGGAGTTATATACTTTTCTCTATCTTTCCCGGAGTACCGTATTCACTCGGGAATCCTGTAATGCTTTCGTTGAAAATACAACCCAAAAGCAACAGGACGGCTCCTTGCATGAATGGAAAAGAAAAATCCGGCGCCGTTCTGTCTTTGTATTGCTTGAAGTGGCGGATACCGGCTGTTTTCAATGGAAACTGTTTCTTTCCAGGAAAACATGCTGCTCTGATGATACTCTAGAAGCACTCCGCCAGCAGTATCTTACTTTTCTGCAAACCAGAAACTTCGAGAAGTGATTATTCCGGGGCTCTGGAAAGGCCAAACTCCCGGCAGGTTAAGACAAGAGCTTCGATTCTGCCCGCTCTCAGGCCTTCCTTTATACCTTCTTCTATGCCTGCTTCCACACCAAGGCTATACTCATCTTCGCGTATTTTCTTCAACTCTGCTTCTTCATTATATTCAAAAATTGACATAGCGATAACCTCCGTTTTCTGGGTGAGCAAGAAATTAGACAGAATGCCGTCCCGGATGCATTCATCCACAGCGAGGCGGACGGCATCATTAACAGGCATATGCCGCGTGTGTGCGCGGATGCGGTCTACATAAAGAGAATATTCTCTCAGCGTTTGACATTTTTCTAAAATTTCACAGTTATATCCTGGGTTGATGTTGAACATCTGAACCTTGAGTTCCAATTCGGGATCGCCCGCTTTTTCTTCAAAGGCGTCCGACAGCCGCAGCGTCCGGCGGGCAGGCTGCTTGCGGACGCCATTGTAAAATACTACGAATCTTGGAGCCGGGATTTTAATCAGTTTTGAGGAGTAAATCGAACGATTCCGAATGTACTTCTCAAATTGTCGTGCAATATAAATCAGATCCCGCAGCGGCATGTTGGGATTTACCGATGATTGCTGTTCATAAAGGTTCAGAACCGAATTTACCAGAAACGACACATCATTTTTTACATTCATAAAAATGGCGTTTTCCAGCGTATACATTTCCAGCGCAGAGGGATCTGCATAAGCGGTATCGTTCAGCGCATTATAAAGCTGTAATAAATTCTTTTTGTCCCGGTACAGCATCCGGAATACATTGTCCTTGTTTTCCCGCAACACATTTAAAGCTTCTGCCATAGGCGCTCCTTTCTGTTCCATGGAGGAAAGGGCAGGAGCGGCCGCAGCACGTTCTTTTCAGCAACTCCTGCCTGAAAATGGGATCGTAAGCATAGAGTTTCTGAAATGAGATGCGTCAGAGAAGGATGACGCAATGAGAATTTAAGAACCGTTCGGATTTGTAGAAATTTTATGCTTGTGTTTAGATTAACATGAATGAGAAGAAAGCGCAATAACAAAATGGGGGCATCGGACGCCCGTACGCTTGCTGTTTCTCCTTAACTTAACTGACTGGCATCCTGACATTGAATGTTAAACGTAACCGAAACTTTACCCCCAAATTCGGCATTGGTCATATCACCAAAAAATTAGGAAAAGACAGGAAATACGATAAATTGTCAGATTATTTATTTTTATACAGTTTCAAATTTTCTAAGATAAATTTTTCTGCCTTTTTGTAACTAAAAGATAATAGTTCTGAAATCATAATTGTTATGAATACATTTAATAGATATGTAATGCACCATTTGACAAACCAATTAGAAATCAATAATTTTTCTACGGCATAATAGTTTAAGGAACTTCCGATTCCCTGACCAAAGTAATAAAAAATGGCATTTTGTCCAATATGAACCAATAATCTATTATATTTCTTTATGTGAGACTCAAAATATAATGCCAACACAATTACAAACATTGAAAAAAATCCGTACATTAATGTAGGCGGAAACTTTGCTGTTTGGATGCCATATATCGGAATATTCAATAAATATGACGAAACTGCAAAGCCCCCTCCAATGATTATTATATCGGCAATCAAGTTGTGTACCGTATTAATTCTGATATATTTTCTATTTTGACCGAGCATCCAAAAGAAGCTATAGAACAGAAAATATGAACAATCCATCCCCAAAATATAATGGTCATAGCTGACCCATATAAAAAGTATCCCCAATAAAATATTATATATTTTTTTGAGGTCTCTGGATTGCTGGCTTTTCTCAATGATGGTCATTATAATGGCGTTAACAAAAATTACCATGAAATAGTATTGCATAAACCAAATGGAACCGTCAACAACCGGAAATCCCGGGATGCTGACATGAAACATGTAGTTATTGATTAAATCTCGTAAGTCTGTAACTCCTTCAAAAACAAGCGGTGTATATCTGGTCATCAGGCACACTAATGCTAAGGCGGATATAAAATAAATCCATTTTATCCATATCTTTCCCAGTCCTTTACAGGCCCTTATAATATCACAGTAATGGTAACTTGCCCCATATCCGGAGAGGAAAAAGAAGAATGGTACATCCACCATTAAAGTAAGATTTCTGAACCATTCTGGGGTATAACTCTGTCCGCCCCAAAAAGCTGTATGGATGCTTATGATTCCCAGCGCTGCAATCCCCTTCAAAAAATCTATATATACATTTCTTTGTAACTTCTGCATTTTAATATCCTCGCCTGCTTATTCCCCGATAAGAGACATATGCCCTATGCTAAGTCCTAAGTTTCGCCCGTCTGCCGCCAATTCATTGATTGCGTCAGGCAATTCAATATTGATTGAGCATATACCGTGTGGGTTAGTAAAATAAAAATCCAAATTGTTACCTGTATATATATCATCATAAACGACATCACCGTTTACATAGATGATGACATGTTGACTTTCATTGTAAACGCCCGCTTCAATGTGACCATGTATACGTTCATATTTCGAATCGTTGATTCGCATCAGCATTTTACACTCATGGCCATCGGTCCAGGATCCCCAGCTTTCTGCTTCTGATAACCCGGCAACTGCATAATTATCAGCATTATATCCTTCTTTTCCGAAGCAAATATTTTCTCCCAAATTATAATCTATGCATTTCATAATACAATATTGGGCCGGAACTGATATGTATTTTTCTTCTTCAGATAAGGCGTAAACTTGATCACAAAACCATTGCTCATCGCCTGTTATTACGGAGTATCTATTTAAAAGAGTTTCTTTGTCTTTAGCAGTTGCTAATATTTTTTTTACCTCCCCTTCTACATTAGTATAGATAATCGGTGTATCATACCAATATCCGCCATCCAGACCGTTGGTTCTTGCATTGAATGTTGAATGTAACGGATTATATAATCCAGGCGCTTTATCCAGGATATATGTAGCTATTGGCGTAAAATACCAGGATAAATTTGATGCCCTGCAGGGACCATATTTAAATATGATAATACCAACTATACAAATACCTGATGCAATGAATCCACGAGAAAACAGGATTAGCATTTTCTGATTGAAGATTTCGTCCAGAAATAATATGACAGCCAGAAGTAAAATAACAGAAGCCCATGTACTGTATCTGGCCATACCAGACATACCGCAGTTAATATGTACCATCATAGAGTATAAGTATACATTCAAAAAAAATGCCAGCATATACTTCATATAATTCCAGCACTTTTTGATGATCGCACCTAAAAGTAGAACTAAAGAAAGAATGAGAATGAGTCCATAATAAGGCAGAAAACCGTAATTTAAATCAAATAAATATGCGATAAATCTGGAAAAAGTCGATTCGGTTGCACGTGTAAAATTATCATAGGACGCAGTCAAGTTAATATATCCTGTATTATAATAATTATATATCAGAGGAATAATACCTACTATATAACAAGAACCATAGCTTATAATATTAACAAGTTTACTTCGAATAAATTGAATAAAAGAAATATTTTTATCCCTTCCCATGAATAATTTTGTCAAATATTCAAAAATCATTATAATTCCAATAACCATAATGGTAGGGTTTAATGTACCTGCAATAGAAAGAAAAAAAGCGGCCCTTTTATACCAGCCATTATACCAACAAAGTATTGCTATTCCCAAAAGCGAAAAAATTAGCGGCTCGGCCGACGTCCATCCTAAATAGAAAATTATTGGATTAATGCTTAAGGCAATAATTATTGCGAATTTTTTTGCTTCATTAACGTTTAAGCATTTATATATCATGATAAGCAAAATGAAAATAAATGCGATGTTTGCAATAGGAAATGCATAGCTTGCCGGCAATTTCAGAAACCTGAGCAATAAAATGAAAGGTATACATACTATTCCATATGTGGGAAAATACCATGCCATTTCTCCACTTCCGCCACGAGTTGTATATCCTGATAAACTATAGTTATCTATATCAGTTGCCCACTCAGGGAAAATTTCTTTATATGCCAAGATGTCCTGTTCATCGATACCAAAATTAAATTCTCTCATGATAGAAACAGCGGGTAAAGTATAATCATCATATTCGCCCCAAGCTACGGGCCCGTTAATTAGGCAGTATACAAGCATTAATATACAATATGTTATCATGTACGCTTTCATAATGAAATTTAAATTACTTTTTATCATATCCTTATTCTCCCGGTTAACTAGCCTTGCTTTTTTAGCTTTTCTCCGCTCCAAGCAGAAATTTTATCGCCATTTACAATAAATGCATTGTCAGCGATCTGTGCCATTGGTTCATCAGAAAAAGAGTCGGAATAAAATTGATCTATTTTTGAAGTTGGAAATTGTTCAAAAAATCTTTCTACTTTCGCTTCCCCATAACAATTCTTACTTTGGAAAAAACCTGTTAAAGGATCAACCTCTGAGGCAATTAGATGCTTAATACCGATTCTGTAACATACATTTTTCAGTAAAAAATACGGCGATGCAGAGATTATTAGATCATCAGCCTTTTTTTGCCTGACATACCATCCCTTTATTTTCGGTAAGTGTTCATTCCAAAATTCTTCAACTACACTTTCAATGTCAGGAACTTTTCTTACAAAGGTGAAGAATTTGCTTTTAAAAATCGTTTTGTCGATTTTTCCTGTTTTATATGCTAAGAAGCCATATAGTTGTATTGGTACACACAGAAGAACAGATGGATATTTTTTTAGGCAGTAAATGTAAAAATCCAGAGTACTATCTCCAGCGTAAATAGTATTGTCAAAATCATAAACGTTCATATTCACCTCAAAAAAACATACAAAAAAGAGTAAATGCATATTGCGTAAAGAATTACTAAAGCAATAAGAAGCTTATCGCGCAATAGTACTTCCACAGGGTCTCCGTCAGAATTACCTTCAATATCAAAACTATATCGAACTAAAATAATAAAGAAAAAAGGAACAGTCCACATCATTCTTGAATCATTAAATTCAATCGTCCAAAGCGCATAAAAAACGTCTACTAAGGCTACAAAAACGTACATGTTTTTGTCTAAAAATGCTTCGGTATAAAATTGCAGAACTGCTCTGGTATTTTTTTGATGTTTCAATTCATTTCGGCGCTTTCCAAGTCCCATATACAAGGAACCGGTTATAATCACCAGATACAGCCATTTAGATATTTCTGTGCCCGTTAAAAAGCCCCCATACAGGATTCTGATAACAAAACCTGTGGCTAAAATAACTACATCAATGATCGGCTGATTTTTCAGCCCCATACTGTATGCTATGTTTATACCGAAGTATATTGCAAGAAAAATTATACCGAGGGGTTGGTTAATACCAATGCTTAAAATCGTCGAAACAAAAACACATAATATCATCAGCAATAAGGCATTTTGAGGAAGTATTTTTCCGCTGGCAAGCGGCCTGTTCTTTTTGGTAGGATGTTCCCTGTCTTTTTCAATATCTTTTAGATCATTTAGTATGTAAACAGCAGAAGATATAAGGCTAAAACATATTACCCCGACAAATGCATTTGTAAGCTTGGCGAGATCAAAAAAGTTTCTGGAAAAAAATAGCGGAACAAGAATCAATAAATTTTTTACATAGTGTTTTACTCTCATTAACTTTAAGTAATCTTTCATTTGCAAACTCCTTCAGCCACATGTATAAATCAATCCTTAATGTTTTACTTTAAAGATCATTTCCCCTACCATAAATAAAAAAGGGAGGATGAAAAACATGTACACATTCAGAGAATTAGGAGCAGAATGGCTGGAATATCAAAAAGGATATATAAAGGAATCAACCTTTGCTCTTTACCATTATCAGCTGAATAAATATATTTTCCCTGTTTTGGGGGAGCTGTATTTGGATGACATTACCGAAAAGGTTCTGCAGAATATGATTTTTGTCCTGGCGAATGAGCAGAAAAGCAGTTTATCGGAAAATTCGATAAAAAGCATACTTACGCTGACAAGATCCTGTCTGAAATATGGGGATGTCAAGGGCTATGCAGTTTATAAAAATCACAGGCTGCGATTGCCAAAGACAGCAAAAGCGCCCAGGCAGATTCAGACTTTTAATGTCAGAGAGCAAAAGCTGATCATTGCCTCCATCATAGGCGATCTATCATGTAAAAATTTCGGAATCTTATTATCCTTGTATACCGGATTGAGAATAGGGGAGGTCTGTGCTTTACAGTGGCAGGATTTTGATATGGAGAGCAGAACGCTGCACGTACGGAAAACAGTCCAAAGAATATACAAATGTGAAGGGGAGAGCAAAGAGAAAACGAGGTTAAGCATTGCGGCACCCAAAACAGTCACATCGATACGCGAAATTCCCATTTCGTCCTGTATATACGATGCGGCTGACGAACTTCGCTCTGACAGAGGAACGGACTATGTGCTCACCAATTCCGAAAAGGTGATGGAACCCCGTGTGTATCGGGAGTTTTATCATAGATTTTTGGAACGGAACCATCTTAGAGTATTGAAATATCACAGCCTGCGCCATACCTTTGCGACCCGTTGTATTGAGATGGGAACGGATTATAAAACGGTGAGCGAGCTGCTTGGGCATGCAAATATCAGCATCACGCTGAATTTGTATGTACATCCGGATATGGAAATGAAGCGGAAGTGTGTTGAAAAAATCTATAAGGACAATGAACAATAAGTTGATCATCAGACTATATTTTATTCTTGCAACGTCCTTCCATCCGTGATAATCTAAATACAAGCATATATTTTCTACGAATCCGAACGGTTCTCTAAATTCTTTTTTGCGTTAATATTCTTTGACGCATTTCATTTCAGAAACTCTATGCTTACGATCCCATTTTCAGGCAGGAGTTGCTGATATGACCGCCACAGTAGCTGCTCCTGCTCATAGCTTTGAAAGGAGCGCCTATGGCAGAAAAATTAAAAGTACTACGCAAAAACAAAGACAACGTATTTCGGATGTTATACCGGAACAAAGGGAATTTACTACAGCTTTATAATGCACTGAACGATACCTCTTACAGGGATACTTCCAGGCTGGAAATGTATACGCTGGAAAATGCTATTTTTATGAATGTAAAAAACGATGTCTCTTTCCTGGTAAACTCTGTTTTGAATCTTTACGAACAGCAGTCCTCGGTAAACCCTAATATGCCTCTGCGGGATTTGATTTATATTGCCCGGCAGTTTGAAAAATATATCAGAGATCGTTCTATTTATTCCTCTAAGCTCATTCAAATTCCCGCTCCCAGATTTGTGGTGTTTTATAATGGTTCACAGAAACAGCCTGATCATCAGATTCTAAGACTGTCGGATGCATTCGCAGTAAAAAGATCCGATCCGGAATTGGAACTCAAGGTTCAGATGTTCAACATCAATCCCGGATATAACTGCGAAATATTGGAAAAATGCCAAACTTTGAAAGAGTACGCTCTTTATGTAGATCGTATTCGTGCACATTCAAAACAGATGCCCATTGAAGATGCTGTACGCCTTACCGTAGACGAATGTATCAGGGAAGGCATTCTGTCTGATTTTTTACTTGCGCAGAAAGCGGAGGTTATTGCAATGTCAATTTTTGAATATAACGAGGAAGTTGAGTTGAAGAAAATTCGGGAAGATGAATACAGTCTTGGTGTCGATGAAGGAATGAGAGTGGGCAGAATAGAAGCCCTTGTTTTAACCTGCCGGGAATTCGGGCTTTCAAGGGAAGAGATTATCGAAAAAGCTGTGCGTACCTATTCTCTGACATTGGAGGAGGCGGAAGCATATGTTGACAGATTTTGGGAATAATTGCCTGAATATTATTTATTAAAAAATCAAATTTATTAGAAAATTCCATGAAACATCTGATTATTATTAGATAAAATATAACAACAGCAAATTTTATTGTGAGGAAAAACATGAATATAATCTTATTATCCGGAGGATCCGGCAAGCGCCTGTGGCCGCTTTCTAACGATATTCGTTCCAAACAGTTTATCAAGATATTTAAAACGGAGAATGGGGAATACGAGTCCATGGCGCAGCGGGTATATCGCCAGATCCGTACTGTGGACAGGGACGCCATTGTCACGATTGCGACCTCAAGGACGCAGGTGTCCGCTATTCATAATCAGCTGGGAGAAGAAGTGGGAATATGCGTGGAACCTTGCAGGAGGGATACCTTTCCCGCAACGGCGCTGGCAGCGTCCTGGCTGCATGATGTCCGCAAAGTTTCGGAGGAGGAGATCATCGTTGTCTGTCCGGTGGATCCGTATGTGGGAAATGACTATTTTGAAGCGCTTAAGGAGATGGAGCGGATCGCCAGAGAGCCTGACACAGGCCTTGTGCTGATGGGTATAGAGCCCACTTATCCCAGTGAAAAATATGGCTACATGATACCGGAGGAGAAGGCAGCGGTGAGCCGGGTGGCGGCCTTTAAGGAAAAGCCTGACAGTCAGACCGCTGCAGAGTATATCAGGCAGGGAGCGCTCTGGAACGGCGGCGTGTTTGCCTTCCGGCTGGGATATATTCTGAAAAAAGCCCATGAGATGATTTCGTTTGATGATTATGAGGAGCTTTATGCGAAATATGAATCCCTAACGCCGATCAGCTTTGACTAGGCGGTGGCGGAGGTGGAAGCGCGCAGAAAGGTATTGCGGTTTGGCGGAGAATGGAAGGATCTGGGAACCTGGAATACGCTGACGGAGGCCATGGAGGATTCCA
>Ga0129308_1002929_pt1 | contig 13320 bp, 12 predicted proteins | sample L827metagenome_FD_94440 | JGI IMG/M metagenome (GOLD analysis project Ga0129308, IMG submission 94440) | Ring-tailed lemur group fecal microbial communities from Wisconsin, USA - L827 metagenome | ecosystem: Host-associated > Mammals > Digestive system > Large intestine > Fecal | place: USA...
AAAAAGGTTATCATAGGTATGGGTTAAGAGTCAACTGTTCATATCGTCGGACAAAACAATATGTGGGACAGTTGACTTTTCCTTTCTAAAGAATTTATAAGAGTAGTTTAACATAGAGCCGCCACAAATAAAATGATTGGTTTTTTGTCATTTTATTTGCGGCGGCTCTTTATTTAAATTGATTATCATTGATCGTTTTCTTTTTATATAAAACGGCAATCAACACCTTGGGTATCTCTACTCTTTTGACAGCTTGTGGACTATAATGCCCTTCCATGATGAGTTTCTTTAGATAAGACCAGTTTTGTGCAAAATGCGTACGAACTTCTGCGACTTGCATTTTATCAACACCTCCACTGCCCTTATTACTCACAACCCTTTGAATTGCCTGCTCTATATTGGCATCCTCTACAATTGTTTCAAGCAACTTCTCATGTACTACAAATCTATCGGTGTTCTTCGTATGTGATATCTCTTTTCCTGATGCTGGATACACTTCTCCATTATTGTCGTATTCCGTACTATCTTCATAGAGTAAGCCTAATGATAGTTGACAGTATCCAATTTTATCTTGAGTATCTTTCATTTCCCGTTCACCTCCTTATGTTTGGTCCTTCGCTAGATAACCATTACAGTTATCATCATCACTACTATGACCTCTGCTGACTCCCTAGGATAAACGTTTTCGCCATGACTACGTTTTCATCATGTCCCTAGGGTCTCCCACGGTAAGACATAATACTTTCATCCCATGTACCCACTATCTTTACATGACTTCTTCCGTCATACTATTGGACTTCAGTTTGTAATGCAACCTCATCCAGTAAGTCTATGCCTGAGATAGTTCGTGTTCCTTAGGCCAGGACTTTGCCTTCAACTTCCTCCCGTTCTCATCTTGCGATGGATACCTTGTCTTTGGCTAGTGGTTGGTAGTATGAACCCCCACAGTGGACTCTCACCACCTAGTCTTATGTCATGCATGGCACACTTTAAAAAGAAGTATTTTGATTTTAATGCTTCTTTTTATTGACTAAATCAAAATTATTTTATATTCTATAAATATAGAGGTGATTTTTTATGCATAATATTAATGCATTTTTCAAACTAAGGGCAAAAGAGCTTAATTATTCCAATAAAGATATAGCCGAGCAATTAAGCTTATCAACTTCCTATGTAAGCCAGATTTTCAATGGTAAGAAAACTATTCAAAAGGAACGCACATTAAAAAAATTCATACATTTTTTCAAATGCAATTTTAATATTAATGCATCATTTGAAAAACACCTAGGAGAATATATGCATGCGGTTTTCTATATGGATCCTGATCGCTTAGATAAATATGACCTAATTTTATCTTACACCTCATCTTTACACAATACACACTATTATATTGATATACTGCTCGTTCAATTTATCCAAAGTGTACTTTCCAGAAATTATGATGAAAACCATAAAATCATACTTTCTAAATTACTTTTCATCATTGGCTTTTTAGATGGAAATACACAGAAATTATTTTATACATTTTATTTTAGATCATTAGATGATCAAAAATCTCATGCTAAAGCTGAAGAAATATTTTTAAAAGCAAATTCTATAGAGTGTAACAATCCCGATACCAACATGATGTTAAACTACTTTGGATTTGCTTTTCCCTGGTCAAACAATCGATTAAGCAAAGATTTAGACTGCTATCAAAAATGTAAACAATACTGTGAAAAAACAAATAATACATTAAAGCTTTTTAATATTGAAATCAAATATGCCATGTTTTTAGGCAACAATGGAGACATTCAAGGGGAAATAAATCAAGAATTAAAACTCCTACGATGGCTTGAAGACCAACAAAGCATAAATAATAAAGAGATTCTTTTAAACAATATCGCCTATGCGTACTCTCTTCTTCATCATTATGAAGAAGCCCTGAAATATTATATTCCGCTTTTAGAATACCTCAAAGATAATGATATCTATTTCAATATTGCCTGGTGCTATTATCAGCTTGGTTTACCTAAATTAGCTTTAGATTATATTAAAATTGGCTCAAATGCTCCTAGTCGTATTTCATTTTATTATCTTTTATTAGAATGGTTAAAAGCTATGATTCAAAAAAAATACAGTCAAAAATCATTCGATATTTTAAGCACTATTTTAGAACAATATAAAGATGATATGTCACTAGACAGCTATCAATTTATTTTAATTGAACTTTATAATTATTATCATTATCATCAAAAAACCAAGGAAATGTCTGCCATTAATAAAGAACTATCAAAAAAACCTGTGCTTACCAATACCTTCATTATTTAAAGGATATTAAAAAGTTAATCATTGTTTTTAGTTTAAACAGTTTATCCTGAGCATAAAGAGAAAACCAATGGTCTAGAATTCCCATTGGTTTTTGATTAAATCATATTTTTTGTCATATCTATCGTTTGATCAACAAGCTCATCAAGAAAGGCTTGTTCATGACTGACAATGAGTAAAGCGCCTTGAAATTTCTGTAATGCTTTCTTTAAGCTTTGCTTTGTTTCCTGATCCAGATGGTTTGTTGGTTCGTCCATTATTAGGAAATGACATTTTTCCAGCATCAATAAGCTTAACTTGACTTTTGCCTGTTCTCCGCCGGATAAGGTGCCGATGGGTCTTCCAGATAAATCATAATAAATACCGCATCGTGCCAGCTGACGATAGATTTGCTGATTTTTTAATACCGGAGCTGCCTGGCGTACGATTTCAAAAGGTGTCTGCTTTTCATTTTCCCAAATAAAATCCTGAGCAAAATAACCAACTTTGATATGATTTGCCAGATGAACACGGCCCTTAAATGAAGGTAATTCGCCTAAAATTGTACGAATTAAGGTCGTCTTGCCAATACCATTAAAACCGTTTAAGGCAATTTTCTGTCCGCCGATTAATTTAAAGGAAATATCCTGTAACAGCGGATCATCATAACCAATGCTTAGATTTTCTACTTCCAGTACGGTTTCTCCCTGCAAAGGCAGGCTTTCTATTGCCAAAGTCAATACCTGATTAAACTGAGGTGCTTCCATTCTTTCCAGACGATTTAATTGTTTTTGCCGGCCTCGGTCAATCTTACTGTTGACCCCTGCTTTATTTTTAAGAATATAAGCTTCTGTTTTTTGAATATAGTTCTGCTGCGCCTGATATGCCCGGGTATAAGCCAGTCGCAATTCTTCTTTTTGTTTTAAGAAACGGCTATAATTTCCTTCATATTTTTTAAAGACATTGAATTCAATATCGCAAATATAATTCGTGACGCTTTCCAGAAAGGCATAATCATGACTAACCAGAAGAAAAGTTCCTTTAAAACGATTTAAATAATCCGCCAGCCATGCCATGTGTGAACGATCCAAAAAGTTTGTCGGTTCATCTAACAACAGAACATCCGGATTTTCCAACAATAATTTAGCCAAAATCACTTTGGCTTTCTGTCCGCCGCTTAAAGTTCCTAAAATCCGGTCCATTCCCCAGTCATTCATCCCAAGGCCCATCACAACTTGTTCAATTCTGGTTTCTATTTGATAAAAGTCATGTTCAAACAGCTGTTCCTGATAGCTGCTGGCCAATTTTAAATAGCGCTCATCCTCACTTGCTTTTTGATAAGCCTCATTCATTTGTTTTTCGATATGATATAAATTTTCAAACGCACCATGCAGGTATTCTTTGATGGTTTCCTTATCATTCAGTTTGGCATATTGATCTAAATAACCAATACGAATATTTTTAGCCCATTCAATTCGTCCATGATCGGCAATCACTTCACCTGTCAAAATTCTTAGCAAAGTACTTTTGCCGGTACCATTCTGTCCGACAAGTCCTACATGATCATGGCTGTATAATTCTAATTTTGCATTTTTATATAAAATCTTATCATCATATTGTTGTGATAATTCACTGACACTTAAAATTCTCATGTTATTTTCCTCCTCTTTCTTAACGCTGTGTTAAAGAATAGGAGGTCATCGAAAAATGAGCGCACAAAAAGTTATATGATTTTTACGCTGATTCATCGATGAAGCCAGTCACAGAATCCTCCACACAACGCTTCATCTGTTGTTTTGTGTGGAGCGAATCTTCCGCATCATTCGGAAGATGTTATGTATTTTCACAACAATCACCTCTGTTTTCTAGTATAGATTTTCCAGCCATCCTTGTCAATAAAAACTTTTATTGCCGCAAACCCATAGAAAAAGGAGATTTCCTAAAAAGAATCTCTCCTTAAAAAATCTTATTTCGTTAAATCAGCTGGCAATACATCTGATAATTTTTCCCACTGATTTGTATAGTTATTATAAACCATCACCTTTTGACTATCTGTCAAAGCTGTGCCGTTCTCAGTATTAATTTCTCTTAATCCTCCCTGAAAACCGCGGATTGTATAAGCATCTGAGTCAGTTGTATAATCCACCGCATCTTTTAGATATACCAAATAGGTTTTGCCTTCTTCCAGAGAAATATCATCATCTAATATCAGATCAACATATTTAGGTGGTTCTTTGTCCCCAAGCGTTGAAATTAATTTTTCTCTTTGCGGTTCTTCTAAAAAATCAAGATATTTTTCATAAGGAATCATGCCGCCCATACGATAAAAATCTGCCTGAACGCCATTGGATAAATCACCCTTATAAACAGTTTGAATGGTCATTTTTCCAAAAGAATAAGGCATCACATTGGCATCATACACAGGGCTGTATGAATCAGCTCCGGAAATTTCATCAATGGTGGCAATGGCAACATATTGGCTGTCCTCAAAAAGATAATCAGTATCTGAAAAATCTACGGTTGTATCACCCGATCCATGAACAGTCAGGACTTCCTCGTCTTTTATCTCTTCTGGTGCTTTGGTACTTTCTGCATTTGCAGCACATCCCACAAGTAAACAGCTTAATAATAATGCATAAAGCAATTTTTTCATGTTCTTCATTCCTTTCTCACCCATCGTCATTTACAGTACTGAATAATCGTTCTCTGTATTGATACAGAAATGTAAACAAACCCAAGCTTCAATCCTTAATTCCTGTGCAAAATAATGATAACATACATAGTTATAAAAAACAATTTTTGAACAATATATATTAAAATTGGCGTTGCTTTCCCAGGTAAACAACCCCTATCAACCGACTAACAATATCTGTGAAAGGAATCAGATAAATGGAAACAGCGGCAAATGGATAAAGACAGGCTATTTTAATGAAAATAGTAAGCAAAGTTGCAATAATAATTTGCTTATTAAAATGATAAAGTCTCAGTAAATGGCTGATACGCTGGGTATACAGGTTTATAAAAAGTGATGGAATTGATGAAAGAATATAGAAACTGCCAAATTGAATAGATGTTTCAGAACTGGCTGTCAATATAAACACGCACAGCTGTTTGGAGAACAGAAAGGAAACGATGCTTATAAACAAACATAAAATCAACCCATCCTGCAATGAAACCTTTTTAGCTTCCTGCATGCGTTCAGTCTTTTGAGCACCGTAATTTTGTGAAAGCATCGCCGCATAACCTGTGCAGTATCCGTTGATCGCCATAGTAAAAATTGAACAAATCAGTAGACCAGTGTTATAACCATTAATATAATCTATGCCAAAGGGATTAATGACTGCCTGAACCAGAATACCTAATAAATTCTGCATAGCCCCTTGAATCATGCTGGTGGAACCTATCTGAAAACTCTCCAGCATCATCGTCTTCTGAAACTGAAAAGCAGAGGTATCCTTAAAAGCAATCTGATGTAAAAGATAAAGTGAATGAATCAAACTATAAAACTGAGCCATTAAAGAAGCTATGACACAGCCCATGATACCTGCTTTAAAATAGAAAACGGCAATCAAATCTAAAACGATATTACTAATCCCTGAAAAAGCTGAAATCATTAATGTTTGCCTGGAATAGCCTAATCCATTTAACAGCGCTGAAGCAATCAAACCAAAACCATAAAAGAACAGGCCTAACGCATATGTTCTTAAGACGGCTGTTGTTAGGTCAAGAATGGCGGCTGGTGTCTTTGTCCATATCAAATAAGGACGTGAAAAAAGAATGCAGGCAATAGCTAAGATTGCGCCTAATCCCCCGCCCGTCAATAACAAAGACACAACAGCATTTTTCAAAAGCTTCCAGTCCTTTTGACCAAAAACTTTACCGATAACCATACTGCATCCAACGCCAAATCCCATTAACAAAACAACCAGCAAAGAATATGGCATACTGGCTAAAGAAACAGCACTTAGCGCCTGCGCACTGCAATAATGGGAGATAATCATTGTATCAACCATTGAGAAAGACTGCTGCAAAACAGAAGACAGAATCAGCGGCAATGCGCATAATATTAATTTTTTTCGAATAGAACCTATTGTTAGATCCATTATCATCACCTCATAAAAATCATAAACCTTGACGTTACGTTAATGTCAAGCACAAAAATTTATGTTATAATTAAAAAGTGAAAGGCGGTGTAATGATGTTCAATATGACTTTTACTATCCAGCAGTTAGCTAAAATCAGTCATGTCTCTACTCGAACTTTGCGCTATTATGAGGAAGTGGGTTTAATTAGACCTCAACGGCTAGATAATAATTACCGGCTATATGATTTGTCTGTGCTTGACCGCATTGAAATGATATGCACCTTAAAGCAAAGCGGACTGACCCTCCAACAAATCAGGGAAACGCTGGAAACACCGGATGAATTGGATGGTACTTTAGCCCAACAAAAAGAAGTATTAAAACAGAGAATCAAAGAATTAAAGCAAAGCATTGACTTTATTGACCGGCAGATGAAAATCAGTGCCCTTTATAAGCAATACGGAACAAACCGGCTCCTGGTGCTGGAAAAAGAAACAGCACAAATGGAGATTGTACAGGAAGTAAAAAAAGGAACGCTGATTGTGATGGAATATGAAGAGATCAAAGTAGCGGCGGACGCCAACGACCACTTACGCAAATATATTGTCAGAAAAACCAATCAATATCACCTGAAAACAATTGCCGTATGTTTCTATGATATGTTCAAATTGAAAAGTATGGATATTTACTTTGAAGAATTTAAAAAACTGCTGGAAGACAAAGGATATCAAATAGCTTCGCTTATTTATTCCGAAAGCTATGTTTTAATTAACGAGGGTATTGAATGCCTCTGGGCCGAAATAAAAAGATAAGGATATTTATTCCTTTTGTAAAAATAAAACAAGTGCTATACTTAAAGCAAAGGAGGAATGCTTTATGGAATACGAAATCAAAGGAACACCATTACCAGTGGTCATCTGTCATTTAAAGAAAGGTGAAAGTCTGGTTTGTGACAGCGGTGCGATGGCCTGGATGGACCCAACATTAAACATGGAAACAACAACAAACGGCGGCATGGGCAAAGCTTTTGGCAGAATGTTCAGCGGTGAAACATTTTTTATGAATCGATATACCGCCATGGCAGATGGCAAAATTGCTTTTTCATCTTCTTTCCCAGGAGAAATCAGAGCTTATGATATTGCCCCTGGCAAAGAACTGATTGTGCAGAAATCATCTTTTCTGGCTTGTGAAGAAACCGTAGACAGAGCCATTCATTTTCGCAAAAGAGCCTCAGCCGGATTTTTCGGCGGGGAAGGATTTATCATGAACAAGTTTTCTGGTCAGGGCAAATTATTTGTCGAAATTGACGGATCTGCAGTTGAATATGAATTAGCTGCCGGACAGAAAATAATCGTAGATACAGGTTATGTCGCCTTAATGGATGCCACCTGCACATTAGAAATTCAATCTGTCGCCGGACTGAAAAACAAATTATTTGGCGGGGAAGGATTTTTTAATACCGTTGTAACGGGTCCGGGACGGGTACTTTTACAAACGATGCCTATTTCTACACTGGCCAATAGTATTTTAGCGTTAGTCCCTAATAAATAATATCAGGAAGATCCTTAAGCGATCTTCTTTTTTAGATAAAGAAAAGAGGATACCCAAGTACCCTCATTAAAAACAATAAGTATAAGAATTACATGAAGTCACTGCCATAGATGGTGAATACATCACTGACAGGTTTTGCTTCTTCAATATTTTTAATGGTGCGAGCTAACAGTTCAGAAACAGATACTGTACGCAGTTTATCAAATTTCTTAGCCTCTGGCAGTTCGATCGTATCTGTGACAACAATTTCTCTGGCAGGGCTGTCCTGTAAACGCTGTGTAGCTGGTCCTGAGAAAACTGCATGTGTGCAGGCAATATAGATATCTTTAGCACCGCGGTCTTTTAAAACCTGTGCTCCTGCGGCAATTGTTCCGCCGGTATCAATCATATCATCAATCATGATACAGTTTTTGCCTTCAACATCACCGATAATGCCCATCACTTCTGCGACATTAGGACGAGGACGACGTTTGTCAATAATAGCAATTTCAGAATGCAGGGCATTCGCTAATTTGCGGGCACGCGTAGCTCCGCCGTGGTCTGGTGAAACAACACAGACATCCTTTAAGTTTAATCCTTTGAAATAAGATCCCAGAATTGGTAAAGCTGTCATATCATCAATTGGCACATTGAAGAATCCCTGAATCTGCGCTGCATGCAAATCAATCGTGACAACACGATCCACACCAGCTGTTGTTAACATATCAGCCACTAATTTAGAAGTAATTGGCTGTCTTGGTTTTGCTTTTCGATCCTGACGAGCATATCCGAAGTATGGCACAACTGCAGTGATTTCTCTGGCAGAAGCTCTCTTTAATGCATCAGTGATAATCAATAATTCCATTAAATTTTCAGAAACAGGTGCAGATGTTGACTGAACAACATAGACATGTTTACCACGAACAGATTCGTTTACTTCTACTAAAATTTCTCCATCAGCAAAGTGATGAACATTACAGTCACCCAGTTTTACGCCCAGACGATCTGCAATTTTAGATGCCAGCTCTCTACTGCTTGAAAGTGCAAAAATTGTCAATTCTTCTGACTTCATTTCTACTTTTCCCCCTACTTTTTCTTTGCGTTTTTAATCTTCATTCGTTTTTCTTCTAAGACTTTCGCATAACCATCTTTATTGACCTGACGGGCTCTGGCTACGGCAAAAGCATCCGCAGGCACATCATCCGTCACTGTGGAACCTGCCCCAACAAATCCGCCTTCGCCAACGGTTACAGGTGCTACGAGATTGGAATTGCAGCCAATAAAGGCATTGTCTTTAATAATCGTCTGGAACTTATTGGCACCATCATAATTGCTGGTAATCGTTCCGCAGCCAATATTAACACCCTTACCAACTGTTGCATCACCAATATAGCTTAAGTGTGCACATTTAGAACCAACGCCAAATTCAGTCTTCTTCATTTCTACGAAATTGCCAATATGAACATTTTCCAGAATATGACAATTTGTACGAAGACGGGCAAATGGTCCAATATCTGTGCCGCTTTCCACAACAGAATCGCTTAATACAGAATACTTAATTTCCACATTGTCCTTTAAAACAACATTGGTCAGTTCACTGTATGGTCCGATATGGCAGTTTTTGCCAATCACTGTCTGTCCTTTTAAAATACAGCCAGGTTCAATCACTGTATCAGCGCCAATCACAACATCTGTACCAATATATGTTGTTTTAGGGTCAATCATTGTTACGCCATTTAAAAGATGTTCACGATTTACTCTCAGTTTTAAGGTTTCATTGGCCTCGGCAAGACTCACGCGGTCATTGATTCCGCCAACTTCATTAAAATCATCAATGATATGTGTACCCACTTTTAATCCCATATCGCCCATGATTTTAGCCAAATCAGTGATATAGTATTCGTGCTGCGCATTGTTTGGCGTCAGCTTTCTTAATGCCTCAAATAAATACTTATTGTCAAAGCAATATTCTCCGGCATTCATTTCCGTGATTTTTCTTTCTTCTGCAGTCGCATCTTTATATTCAGTAATGCATTTTACCTGACCAGAAGCATCGCGGATAATTCTTCCAAATGGTGTTGTTTCAGGCAGATCACAAGTCATCATTGTCGCCTGATGACCATTGTCGATATGTGTTTGAATCAGTGCCTTTAAAGTACTGGCCTGAATTAACGGTGCATCGCCATTCAGCACTAAAGTGAGGCCTTCTTTTCCTTCCAGCAAATCCGCTGCCTGCAAGACGGCATGACCAGTGCCTAACTGCTCTGCCTGCAGCGCAAATTGAACATCCTGTCCGGCCAAAACAGCTTCCACTTCTTCAGCCCCATGACCAACCACTGCAACAATTTCACTGACACCAACTTTTTTTAATACATCTACCACGTGCAAAACCATTGGTTTATAAAGTACCTCATGAAGTACCTTCGGTTTATCTGACTTCATACGTGTTCCTTTGCCAGCGGCAAGAATAACAGCATAAATATTCATAGTTTCACTCCTTTGACGTTTATATTCTATCAAAATAAGACTGAAATAAAAAGCCTTTTTTCATATTATCTTAAATGTAAGGGCTTCAAAATTCCTCAGGCATTTTAAAGCGGGTCCTTAAAACAAAAGGATACTTCTTTTTCATAGCGGCATACCCCTTTTCCAGCAGCGCTTTATCCTTTGTTAAGGCAAAAACGCAGGAGCCGCTGCCTGACATCAGGGCACCATCAAAGCCTAACGCCAACAGTTCTTTTTTGATTTCGCCGATTTCCGGCACCATTTTGAACGATGATTCTTCAAGACTGTTGCCTAAACAGTGAATCATGGTTTCGTGATCCCCGGTTTCAATGGCATAGCGCATCTGCCGGCAGTTTGGATGATCACAATGATGAATATGTAAATTCTGGAAAGCAAATTTCGTCGGTACGCCCCGGCGTGGCTTCACTAACAGAATATCATCATCCAATGAAGCGTCAAAGAAGTCCAGATATTCTCCGCGTCCGGATACAAAAGCAAACTGCTGGTAAACGCAAAAAGGAATATCCGAACCAACCTCTGCGCCCAGTTTGGCCAGCTCATCCAAAGAAAGATTCAGATGAAAAAGCCGATTCATAGCTCTTAAAACTGCCGCGCCATCAGCACTGCCGCCAGCCAGTCCCGCCTGCATGGGGATATGTTTAAAGATTTGAATTTTAACGCCTTTTTTCAGTTGAAAGCGTTCGATCAGTAAGGCCGCGACTTTATAGACAATATTGCGGCTGTCAGTAGGAATGATTTTATTATTTGTCGTTATTTCGATGCCTTCATCAATGACATCAACCATCACCAGATCGTGAAGAAAGATGGGTGCCATGATCATTTCCAAGTCATGGAAGCCATCTTCACGTCTTCTGACAACATCTAAAGCCAGATTAATTTTGGCATATGCTCTTATTTTCATACATTTTCCTTACACGGATAAACCTTCCTGGCCACACCTTTCGTATCAATTCCGCCAATGCCTTTCACACGGCAGGAGGTATTTTCCGTAATCCTTTCTATATCTACATAATTTCTGACATTGACACTGGCTACCTGACTCATCAGATACACCGGATCCAGGGCATGAATATTAACTCTGGCCGGCGATGAAGCAAAATTAGCCCCGGCGGCAATCAGCCCTTCATAATCCGACTGGCAGGCACCCGCAAAAATAATCAGTCGGTCTTTATCATTCTGATAGCGTCTGGCCTGCCGTGTCGCACTGGCAAAATCCTGTGAATGAGAATACTTTTTTTCCTCATTCATGGCATCATGTCCGGTAATCACCAAGAGATCGGGCTGATGCCGCTCTAAAAGATTGATAACCATCAGCGGCATTTCCTCTTCTTTGACATAAGCGCCAACCGCACGGACACCCAGCTCCTGATATTTTTTCAGACACATTTCCAGATAACGCCTGTCCCCATCCAAATGCAGAATTTTTCCCTTCAGCACCTTTTCATCCAGACAAAGCCGTGATTCGTTAATGACAGGTTCAGAGACATAACTGGCCGGTTCAAGATCACTCAGGGGACTGTCTGCCAGCAGGCGGATCTCCACACCCTTTAAATAAGCCAATTGCTCAGTCAAATGATAAATTTCAAAAACAATATCTTTATGATATTTTTTGCGGACAACAAGATCACCAATTTTCATTTTCTCACCCCGCTCTAGCATATGCTAGAAAAATGCAGAGGTGCATTGTCCATATAAATATTTCAAATCTTCGATACTTAGCGCTTCGGCTCGAATATCTTCTGCCAGGCCTCGGTTTTCCAATAACTGTACTAAAGGGGCTTTAAAGCTGAGGCTTTTAAGATTATTCGTTAGCCGTTTGCGCCGGGCTGCAAAAGCGCATTTTAAAAATTGGTAAAAGCCAAATTCGTTACCGAGATCTGAATGTTTGTGAAAACGAATGCTTAGCATCGCCGAATCGACATTGGGGCTGGGCATAAATACAGTTCTGGGCACATCAAAGCATAATCTGACATCGGCAATACTTTTTAAAAACAATGTCAGCGGCAGCCGATCCCGCAAATCAGTACTGGTACTCATTTTTACGGCCACATCTTTTTGCACCATCACAAAGACTTCTTCAATGCCCTGATGCGCAAGAGCAATTTTTTCTAATAGTTTTGTCGTTATATAATAAGGAAGATTAGCGACAATCTTAACCTTATGGCCCGTCATTTCATGAATCGCCGCAGAAAGATCAGCTTTAAGGAAATCCTGATGGACAACTTCAAAATTATTTTGCGAAGCTAATACATCTTTGAGCACTTTGACCATATCCTCATCAATCTCGAAAGCTTTTACCTCTTTAGCCTTCTGGCAAAGTCCTTCTGATAAAGCGCCAATGCCAGGCCCTACTTCAATAACAGAAGTCTCCTTGTCAACCTGCGCTGCATTGACAATCCGTTCAATGATGTGCGGGTCTATAATAAAATTCTGGCCATATTTCTTTTTGGCATGAAATCCATAACCATCGAGGATTTCCTGTGTTCGTGATAATGTCGCGATTGCTTTCACACTGAAGCCTCCTTTATGCATGATTCAATCATCCTGGCTGTGATTCCCATCATGTTCAGTCGTTTATACAATGTTTTCGCGTTGCCATAGCCGAGCTTAAAATAGTCATAAAGATAAAGCCGGCGCTGCTTATTGCCAATAATCTCCAAATCAATAAATTCCTGCCAGCTCAGGCTTTCCCGACCTTCGACAAATGTCGCGGCATTGGTTAAAGCTGCTAGAATAGCCTCAGGACTGGCCTCGGCAATCCCCACTTTGCCATGAGCAACAGCATCCTCTTTTTTCACAAAAGCATGCCGGCAGTCACCAACCCGAGCTGCTATTTTATGACGAATCTGTAACCCCGGATAATCAGGATCTGTGAAAATAATAATGCCTCTCTGTC
>Ga0129308_1002930_pt1 | contig 13312 bp, 14 predicted proteins | sample L827metagenome_FD_94440 | JGI IMG/M metagenome (GOLD analysis project Ga0129308, IMG submission 94440) | Ring-tailed lemur group fecal microbial communities from Wisconsin, USA - L827 metagenome | ecosystem: Host-associated > Mammals > Digestive system > Large intestine > Fecal | place: USA...
ATCCAGTAAATTCTGGTAATCATCATGCTCTACCTACGGTAAATAGTCGGCTTACAGCATACTATACCTACGGAAAAAGCACCTGACAGTCCTTATCATTGACAGATGCTCTCACCGCCAATCATTGCATTAGATTATCTTTAGAAACACCCACCCACAATTCCCAATTCCTGCATTTTGCAGTTTAATTCCTTTAGAATCCGCTTACGCCTGTTTTCAATGGTTTTCCTGCTGCAGCCACAAAGCTGCGCCGCCTCTTTCACTGTCACTTCCTCAAAAAACAGTAGATACATTAGATAAACATCCGCTTCCGGCAGCTCATCCAGAACCTTCCGAAGTTTTTCAATATACAACTTCTTAATCGCTGTTTCCTCAAGGCTGTCTGTCACAGGTATAAAGGAATCTCCCCTTTCCTCCAGTTCGTTCAGGCTGCATACGCCATACTTCTGATTTCTCTCTTTTTGATACCGCTCTCTGCGCCTTGATTGATACCACTCCAGATAAACCTCCCTGGTTACTTCCACGAGCGTACCATCCCCCATACGCAGCACATAACTTTTTCTCTCCTTTGGTTTCTTACCACGCATGGAAAACTCCCCCTTTCCCTACTTGTATTCTATTAGTGGTTTGGGGAAATTCCGGCTTCCGTCTGCGTATTCGCCGTACTGCGCTTTTAATTGTCCGTGATACTACTGGCGGAGCAATACCAAGCTCCTGTGCGATCTCCTTTTGTGTTTTCTGGAGAAAGAAGAACTGTCTGACAATCAGACGTTGCCGCTCTGTTAAAAGAATCATCATTTCCTCAAAGTTTTCTATCCAGATCAACTGTTCTACCGGAGATTTCCCATTATCAGCCATTAATCCCCCTGTCTCCGGTATGTCACTGTAAGAGATATTCTTCTCACGCTCCCACGCTTCACGGTTATTGATTACCCGATCCTCTCCCTCTAATATCAGGCGCAAATACCACTCCTGTCTGTTAAAAAAGGCTTCTTCTATACAAAGGATATTGCCGTCTGACTGATAGAAATAATCACCGCAAGTATGGATAGAAAATACGGTCTTATATTTATCAAGGTAATACACCGCATATCCACTCCGGTATACTCTGATCTCTGTATTCTTATCTAATCGCCTGCTTATAACAGCAGTCCCGGTATTCCTTAATTGTTTTTCTGTCGGTACTTTATTTCCCTCCTTTGGAATCTCTACCATTTGTTTTACTTCCTGCAATGTCAGCATAAAGACCACCCTTCTGCCATTAGGCTCCGGGTGGCCCGAAAGTACGCTGTCACAGGAATCCAACAAAAAGGCAGTAAAAAATGGCTCCCGGCTCACCCGTTTTTTTTAACGGGAGCCTGAAACTCCTTTTACTGCCTGTGACAGATTCTATTCGTAAAGCTCACTTTATTTGTTTGCCCGAAATATCCGTTTGGGGAAGTCCTGTCCCTTTATTTTCCTTTTTCTGCTTATCTTCCGCAAAGAAAACCGAATAATCTCCCATTGCGTCATATGGGCAATTTTTCCGGTAAGCCAGACTTTCTTCCCTCGTCATAACAACATCCCTCCTTTCCGGCTCCTGTGGTTTCCAGCCGCTTTCTATATCCAGTTTAACAACTAACCTTCTTTTTTCCCTCGGCAAATATGGGGAGATTTATCTGTCCACACCCCTTATTTGTGGAATTTATTTATCCCATCAATCAGAACTTCCATTGTCTGCATCACAATCTTCTGCTCATTTTCTTTTAACTGCTGAATCCGCCTGACTAATGTATCGTATTTATTTTTTTCTTTCGGACACTTACCTAGCAGATCATCCGCATCAACTTCCAATATTTCAACCATCTTCTTAAAAATTTCAATGGACATCGCCGTTTGCCCTCCCTCAACCCGACTGACCGTATTGACGCTGATACCGACTTTCTCCGCAAAGGCTTCTTGCGATAAATGGACTTCCCGCCTGCGTTTCCTGATACGTTCCCCTAACTCAATCAACCCCTGCGACACAGCACGGTTCCCCAATACGGCACCTCCTTCCATGAAATTTTCTTTTTAGAACTTTGCGACATCGTGTCGTAAAGTTTTCCTCCAAACAGGCAGAAAAAAGCAGCTAAACATGACTCTAGCTGCTTCTATGAACCTCTATTCATTTTTCTGTCTCCACTTATTCCCCTGTAAAGCCACTGTTCCTATCACACAGCACGTTTTCCTGCCAGCCAGAGAATACCCGAACCAATGCCTTTTACAAGATAAAATGCTGCCAGCACCAGACGCCAGATCAGGATCACACCCCCTATTACACCGCCCGCCAATAGATTCACAACTAAAACTCCTATGGTTCCCCCAATATCAAACCCTTTTGGAATTACCCATACGAACATCCGATGCACACCAAATGGGATGCCTGTTAATATCCACAATTTTAAATAATCACATACCCCATTATCCACACACACAGGATAAAACAATGCGGCTAAAAATATCGCCGCTCCCACCGGAAATATCACTTTTCCCAAAAACTCACTGATTCTCATTTCATCCACCTCCGTACAAATCATGGTTTACTTCCGCCTGATAGTAGCTATTTATCGTCATTGACGCATTATAAAGCGTTGTCAACAGATATGCTTTGATATTTCCCACTTTGGTTGTATTTCTGTGCAGGCAGAACAATACATACTCAATATGCGAATACGTCATTTTCATAAACCTATTCTTTACAAGTGCCGCAGGCTTGTCCACTCCCGCAATCCTTATCGTACTGTCATCCGGCATCATCATAACCTCTACCATCAGTTCTACAAGTTCGTCTACATCTTCCGCTGAATGGTAGGAATACTCAATGCGCTCCCGAATAAGTTCCCGGTATGCGTTCATTTTTTCAATCACATCTTTTCTTCCCAAAGCAGTACCAGCATCCCCTGATTGGATTCGATCAGATAAGATAGTCTCAGTCTCACTTATATCAGTCTTGTTAAATTCTGTATAACTGTAATCAGTATCGTTATAATCAGTCTTGTTAATATCAGTATTATTACAGTTTGATTTTGGAACTTCTTGAGGTTCGTTTTTCATACTTCCTGAAGTCTGATTTTCATAACTCTTGAAGTCTGATTCGGGAACTTCTTGAAATTCGCTTTTCATACTTCCTGAAGTTTGATTTTCATACTTCTGGAAATTTGATTCGGGAACTTCTTGAAATCCGTTATTCATACTTCTTGAAGTTTGATTTTCATACTTCTGTGAATTTGCGGAGTTTTCCGGCTGTTCTTCCCTATGTACTTCCTCATGTTCCTCCTCACACTCCGGTTCCGGACAATCCGTAATCATAAAATTTTTTACATAGATTACATTCGGTTTTCCCAAACCTAGCCGCTTCTTTTCAATCAGGCCGATCCCCTTTTCTGTGTCAAGCTCCGCAATATTCTTAACCGCCTTTTGCCTGCCGCATCCAAGCAGTTCCATAACCTCCTCAACGGTAAAGATAATATATACCCGATCTTCCTCGTCAAACCAGCGGTTTTTGATACTAAGGCTCATACGGTCTAACATTAGACCGTATAAAACCTTTGCTTCACAGGAGAGGGATTTAAAGCATTCCGCAGTAAAAAGCACCTTCGGTACACGGTAAAAGCTGTATTGTTCCGCTTCCATGCCCCGGAAATACTCAAATTGAATTTTCTGCATCCGCAAATTCCTCCATTTTCTCGTTTTGCTTCCATTGATCCAAAAGTGAATAAATCACTTCCTCAATCTGCGCTTTTGTATAGGTAGGTGGAAAATAACTGCCGATTTTCCTGGCAGAGATTGTCACGCCAACTTTTCCACTTTCCTTTTTTATGAGAATCGCATATACTCCGCCCTCGGTCAGTTCCCCGGCATCACTACCCGATTTTAATGCCTCTGCCTGTATTTTAGACGGAAATACACCACTATTTATAATTGCATCTACAAGCCACGCCTGTTCTTCTTTTTTCAGATAGGATAGCTTTTCCCCGACAATCATCGGGATTTTTCCGGCATCCACATAATCCAGTAATTCCGGCACTAATTCTGTCAGACGTATATATCTCTGTACTGTCCTGCCGCTGTCCCCGGCAGCTTCCCCCACCGCATCGGCAGTAAACTTATCCCCTTTACTTCCCTGATGTTTCATAGCTTCGTATTTCATCCTATAGGCTTTTGCCTTCTCACTCGGCAGAATATCTTCTCTCTGAATATTCGTATCAACCATAATCACAGTGGCGGCATCATCATCCAATTCCCGGATGATAACTGGCATTTCCTCAAGTCCTGCCAATTCACACGCCCGCCATCTGCGGTGTCCTGCCACAACCTCATAACCATTGTCCGGATGCGGACGGACGATTCCCGGCACTAATACGCCATAATGCTTAATGCTCTCCACCGTCTCCTGCATCTTTGCGTCATCGACCACCCGAAACGGATGGTCTTTGAATGTATGAAACAGACTGATCGGAACAGATGTGATCTTTTCCCCTGTCACTGGCTCATTGGTTCCGAATAAATCATCATAGGAAGTTAATTTAACTTTTTGTGCGCTCTTATTTTTCATGCTCAAGCACCTCCTCCGTCAGCGAATAATAGCCGTTTGCCACAATCCCTTTCGGATCATGGAGATAAATGCTTTTCCCTTCTGCAGTAGTCTCTGCCGCTCTCACCGACAATGGAATACAGTTCGTAAAAATATGTACTCTGTCTCCATAGACCTCCCTGATCTGTATAGAAATATCCCTTGCAAAGTTTGTCCTGCGGTCAACCTTTGTGAGCAGGATACCCATAATGGAAAGTGCCGGATTCAATTTCCTGTGAACCCGCCCAATCGTCTTGATAAGCTGCTGTAACCCTTTGACCGGAAGATACGCCGCTTCTACCGGAATCAGCACATTATCCGCTGCTACAAGGGCATTTATCGTAATCATCCCCAATGAGGGCATACAATCAATCAAAATATAGTCATACTGACTTTTCAAATTGTTCAGATACTGTCGGAGAATGGTTTCCCGGCTCATTACATTTACAAGTGCCGTTTCCAATCCCGCAAGTTCAATATTAGCCGGAATGAAATCAACCCCTTCTTCATGGTGGATGATTCCCTCTCCCATTTCTAAATCTTCATCATTAATAACCTTCTCCATAATATTCACTAAGGTTACATCCAGCTCGTCCGGCTCTGCGATCCCCAAACTTACTGCCATACTTCCCTGTGCGTCTGCCTCTACCAGAAGCACTTTTTTTCCTTCCCTTGCCAGACCGATTCCTAAATTTACACAGGTGGTGGTCTTTCCTACACCGCCCTTTTGGTTTGCGATTGCGATTACTCTACACATACTCCATACCTACCTTTCCTTTTTCTCTATCTCTGAATAAACACGAAAATACTTATTTGTTCCTTTGTTTGCAAATGGTTCCGATGTCCGCAAAACTTCAATTTCCTCATGCTGCTCTATGAGCTTTCTGAACCACCGAATATCTCTCAATGTTCCCTGAAGTCTAATTTTCAGCATACAAATCCTCCCAATCCACGTAAAAGCAATACTCCGGGTATCTGATCTTAATTGCTTCCCAAAAGTATCGGGCATAACCGCAACAGAATAAATCCTCTACCGTATAACACCGCATTTCATTTAATTGCCCGTCCGTATCGGAATCATCGTATTCAAAAACGCTCGGCGTACCATTGCAATACAGGTTAAATGCCATCCGAACAATCTTCACACTGCCGCTGGTTTGCCAGCCTTCATGCAGGCATTCTGGTTTCACGTTGCCTGTCCTGAAATCATAAATCCGGTCTACATGTTCTCTTGTATCCCGATCAATCCCAAGACAATAAACCAATGCCTTGTGATACACATCCTGATAACGGCATTTTGGAAGGTATCTCTGATAAAAATCTTCGTGTGCCTGATTCTTGAAAGTAATTGTGCAAGTAACCTTTTCTTTGTCTGCTCTTGTCGCTGTGTTTGTCATTTATTTTTCCTCCTAAAATATAAAATTTTATAAAAAATAGGGACGCTTGCTTTGAACAAGTATCCCTATAATCTATCAAATATCTGATAGGCCACTATTCACTTTCATATTCAGGATTTTTTGTGTTCCCCGTATCGAGGTCTAAGGCAACCACAACGGTAACTTTCTGCACAAGCAGCTTTTCCTTGTGATTTTCATCGATTTTGTTGAAACTGAAAAACTCTACAAAGTGCGTAAATTCAAGGATTTCTAGGTATCTTTCCTTTGTAGTCCTACCACAGTCTCCACATGCATGCTATGACAAAACTGATCATACACCGCCACTCTCTCAATCTCATACGCATCCTCACATAAAATCCTCAAATCCCTAGCCAACGTCCCTGGATCACAGCTCACATACACAACTCTCTCTGGTGCCATCGCCATAATCGTATCCAAAAGCATCGCATCGCATCCCTTCCTAGGAGGATCTACGACAACAACATCTGCTCTCTCATGATTTTTCTCATACTGTATCGGAAAGATTTCCTCCGCCTTTCCGACGAAAAACTCTGTGTGATTCATCCCATTTCTCTTCGCATTTTTTCTCGCATCGTCGATAGCTCCCTCGACAATCTCCACTCCATAAACCTTCTTCGCCTTCTGCGCAAGAAATAGGGAAATAGTCCCAATTCCGCAATATAAATCCCAGACAATCTCCTCCCCCTTTAAGTCGGCGTACTCCATGACTTTATCATAGAGACGCTTCGTCTGCTGTGGATTTACCTGATAAAAAGAAAGCGGTCCAATCTGATACTCCACCTCTCCGATATAGTCGACAATATAGTCTCTGCCCCATATCGTCTCGCACTCATCTCCCAAAATGCGATTCGTCTTCTCACTATTATAGTTTAAGACAATACTTGTCATACCCTCTATCTTTTTTAGAGCCTCTATAAGCTCTTCTTTTTTCTTTAACTGCTTTGCAGAACCATTAATAATAAGACAGACCATAATCTCCCCCGTCACATAGCCAACTCGAGTCAAAATATGGCGGATACAGCCTTTATGCTGTTTCTCATCGTAAGCCTTTATATGATTTTTCTTCATATAGGAGAGGACGATATCCAAAATCTCGTTATTTTTCACATTTTGAATAAGACAATCCGTATTCTCGATAATATTATGTGTTCTCCCCGCATAAAATCCAGCGATAAGCTTCCCCTCTCTATCCGTTCCAACTGGAAATTGCGCCTTATTGCGATAATGATAAGGGACATCCATACCATAGATTCCCTCCATCTTCTGCTCAATCTCTTCCCTCGAAAATCCTCCAATTCTCTCCAGACAATTTTTCACTTTTTTATATTTTAAATCCAACTGCTTTTCATAAGAAAGAGCCTGAATCGTACATCCTCCACATTGTCTCGCAACTGGACATGGCGGAGCCACTCTATATTCAGATGAAATCAAAACCTTCTCTAATCTCCCGTATCCATAATTTTTTTTCGCCTTAATTACCTTCGCAACAATTGTATCTCCCACAATTGCATCCTTCACAAAAAGAGGGTATCCGTCAATCTTTCCTAATCCCTCTCCTGCTTCTGTCATATCCTCAATCACAATTTCATATATGTCATTTTTTTCAATTTTCTTTTTCTCTGTTAGACTCATTTTGTCCTCCATCTATTTTATACTGTTTTTCTCACCAATATCTACCGAATATTTATCATACCTTACAAAACTCTATATCTTTCTCATGCTTTTATTTTTATATCTACATACTTTCCATTGGAAATTCACTTTTCTTTACTCCATACCTTAAAAACTATCGCATATCATTCTCATAATATTTCGCCAATACACAGCCGAGAATCCAGAGAAATCTACAACAAAAGCAATACTAAAATTAAGTCAATAAATACTATTTAAAATTTTTTCATATCTCTACAGGACATTTTATAGCGTTTCGCCAATACACAGCCGAGAGACCAAGGAAAACTTTGCTGCTCTCCAAACGATAGAGTAGTGGAGTAATTTTCGCTACGTAAGCTTTGGGGTTCTAAGCGTGTCTGAGCGGTTTATCCGCGAGTTTGCGATGAACCTCATAAATAGGCAGAGTAGCGAAAATTGCGAACGAAACGTGTTTAGAAAGCAGCAAGGTTTTCCTTGGTCTCTCGGCGTCTATCTCCACAACTTTCCCCCCTTGTACTCACAAAGCACACCACATTCTATATTTTGCGGACGAAAACAGCTTCGCCATTTCATGAGATACGCTCTTTTATCATAACTCAAGGAAAGGATTGCAAAAGCAAACTCTTCCACAATCCTTATCCAAAACCTCATATAAATTCCACAATATCTACTTCAAATTCGGCTTACTCGTCTCTCGAATATTACTCTCAAACAAGCGATTATATCCAAGCCACTCCTCGCCATCCTTCTTCTCAGCCAAAGCTTCCTTAAATGTCTGAATCTTCGCATCTGTATTATCCGCAAATGTAAGCGCCAACGCCTCAATAAGAGCTGGCTTTTTTGGAGAGCCAAACTCAAGCTCACCGTGATGCGCTAAAATACAATGCTTTAATTCATTTGCGAGCTTTTTAGGAAATCTTGGAATCTCCCTTATCTTCTCCTCCAACATCATCGTCCCGATAATAATATGCCCAATAAGCTGTCCCTCATCTGTATAATCATTCTCAGGGAAACTAGAAAGCTCCTCCATCTTTCCGATATCATGACAGAGCGCCGCCGTGATAAGCAAATCTCGGTTCAAAATTGGGTACTGTGTGCAGTAAAACTCACAAAGTTTTGCCACAGATAACGTATGCTCAAGCAAGCCACCCATAAATCCGTGATGCACTCTCTTCGCCGCGGAATGTGTCTTAAACTTTTTCTCAAATGTCTTATCTCCAAAAATTTTGATGAGAAGCTGACGCAAATAAATATCACTCACCTTATTGATGAGAACAAGCACTTCCTTATACATAATATCTACATTTTTATCTGTACATGGAATATAATCTTCTGGATAGTATTCTCCCTCTTTTACTTTTCTCACTCTTCGCACATTTAACTGAAGGCTTCCCTGAAAACTTGTCACTTGCCCCTCAACTTTGATATAATCCATCGCATCAAAATGCTCAATTCCATTGGAAAGCTCCCAAATCTTCGCATCAATACTTCCTGTTTTATCCTGTAAAAGCAAAGAATAATAGCTCTTTCCCGCCTTTGTCTTTGCCACTTGTTTTGTTTTACAAAGGTAAATGTCTCCGACAATTTCTCCTTCTCTCAATTCATTAATATAACGCATAAAATCCCCTTTCTATTTTCGTTGCGAAATAATTATATTCATTATAACCCAGTTTTTCTGCTTCATCAACTCTTTTGGCAATTTTCTTTTTCCCCCTACCTATTTTTTTCAATCCATGCTATACTGATGTTGCGTCTCATTTAAATTCAAGTAAAATTTCCCAAAATACTTTTTTAATGGCAAGGAGCTAAAAAATCGATGCCATTGGATCGTTACTATGAAATAACCTACTCCATTAAAAAAGAAAAATAGATAAATTGGGGATGAAAATTTGCCTGAATATAAATGAAACATAACACTATCCTATGTGAGACTGAAAGTCTTTATTCTATGAGAGAAAATGCGGTATCCCAACAGATTTTCTCTCACATATTTGATCAGCAAAAATTCAAGGAAGGAGGTCATTTTTTTGAAAAGAAAACATTTAATTGTCCACGGGAGAGTGCAGGGAGTAGGCTTTCGTTTCTTTGCCAGCTCTATCGCTCACAAATATAACCTCACAGGTTATGTCAAAAATGAATATGACGGAACAGTAGTAATTGAGGCGCAAGGTGCACCTTATCGAATTGAGGCCTTTATCCAAGAAATAAAAGAGGGCAATCGTTTTATTCGCGTTGATTTTATCGATATCACTGATATGCCTCTAAAAGAAAGAGAAACTACCTTCCGTACAAGATATTAAAAAGCTTAGTTATTTTATATCTTCAAAGCTTTTATAATAAATTTATATAGAAAAGGTTGAAAAAAATGAACGAAAAAGCGTTACGCATTTTAGAATACAATAAGATTATCCATTTACTCACAGAGTACGCTTCCTCTGAGATGGGAAAGCAGCTTTGTAAAAATTTAACCCCCTCCACTCATCTAGTGGAGATTCAATCAGAGCAGGCTAATACAAGAGATGCACTTTCTAGACTTTATCAGCACGGAAGTGTAAGCTTTCTAGGTCTTGAGGATGTTCGTCCCTGCCTTCGCCTGCTAGATGTCGGCTCTTCTCTTAATACAAAAGAGCTGCTGCAAATCGCAAGACTTTTATCCATCGCCAACCAAGTACAGCAGTACGGCGATTCGAGGGATGAGGAGGCTCCAATTGACTCACTCCAGACGATGTTTGAGGACTTAGTTCCCCTCACCTCACTCCAGCATGAAATTCAACAATGTATTTTATCGGAGACCGAAATTAGCGACGAGGCATCTGTCGGTTTGAGGGATGTGCGAAAATCAATCAAGCAGACAAACCGCGCCATCCACAATAAGCTCGCCTCCATTGTAAACTCACAGCAAAATAAAACATTATTGCAAGATGCGATTGTCACAATGAGAAATGGTCGCTACTGTATCCCTGTCAAACAAGAATATCGAAGCAGCTTCCCAGGTATGATTCACGACCAATCTTCCTCTGGCTCCACGATCTTTATCGAGCCGATGGCAGTTGTTCAGCTAAACAATCAGCTTCGCGAGCTGGAAATGAAAGAGCAGGCAGAAATTGACCGTATTCTCGCATTTTTAAGCGAGCAAGTCTCCTTTGAGGCGCAAAATATTTTATCCAACTTAGAGATTTTGACCCAGCTTGACTTTATTTTTGCGAAAGCCAAATTTGCGAAAGCCTATCAGGGTTCAGAACCAATTTTCAATGAGGACGGCATTATTAATATCAAATATGCGAGACATCCATTGCTGGACCAAAAGACTGTCGTTCCAATCCATATTCATCTCGGTGAACAATTTTCCATGTTAATTATCACTGGTCCAAATACTGGCGGTAAGACGGTTTCTCTAAAAACTTTAGGACTCTTTACCTTAATGGGACAGGCGGGTCTTCATATTCCAGCCTTTGAGGGTTCCAAACTTGCCGTCTTTTCCAATGTATTTGCAGATATCGGCGATGAACAAAGTATTGAGCAAAACTTGAGTACCTTCTCCTCCCATATGACAAATATCGTATCCATTTTGGAGAAAGCCGATGAGAATTCTCTCGTCTTATTCGATGAGCTCTGCGGCGGAACAGACCCAGTAGAGGGTGCTGCCCTGGCAATCTCTATTTTGACATCACTTCACGATAGAGGAATTCGCACAATGGCGACAACTCACTACAGTGAATTAAAAATGTTCGCTCTCTCGGAAGAGGGAATCGAAAATGCAAGCTGTGAATTTGATGTCAACACACTCTCTCCAACCTATCATCTCCTCATCGGAGTCCCTGGAAAGAGTAACGCCTTCGCAATCTCGAAAAAATTAGGGCTATCGCCGTATATTATCGAACAGGCAAAATCCCAGATTGGGGCATCTCAAAAAGATTTTGAGTCATTAATTGCAGAACTTGAAAAGAGTAAATTGCAAATCGAGAAAGAACAGACGGAAATTGTCGCGGCTAAGGCCCAAGTGGAAGAACTGCGCAAGAGTCTCGAGGAGAAAAAGGAAAATATCGCCGCTAAGCGAGCAGCCCTCTTGCAGGAGGCCAGACAGGAGGCATATGATATTATCTCTCAGGCAAAAGAAGTAGCCGATGACTCTATCAAAAAATTTAATCAATGGGGGAAAGAAAAAAGCTCCGCGAATAATAAAAAGATGGAGCATCAAAGAAGTAAACTTCGCGGTCAGCTAAATGATCTCGAATCAAAACTTGCCTACCGAAATAAGAGAGGAAAAGGCAATTATAAAAAAGAAGACTTCCATATCGGAGATCCTGTCTTTGTCCATACCTTATCTTTGGAGGGTACTGTCACCAGTCTTCCAAATGCAAAGGGAGACTTGACTGTGCAGATGGGAATTCTAAACTCAGTTGTAAATATCAAAGATTTAGATTTATTAGAAAAACAAAAAGAAAAACCTGCCACTCCAAAAAGAGGCAAGTCTAATCGCTCTAATATTAATAAAGCAGCCACGATTTCCTCAGAGATTAATCTTCTCGGTAAAACGGTCGATGAGGCAGTGGCAGAATTAGACAAATATCTCGATGACGCCTATATGTCAGGTGTGCACCAAGTTCGTGTCATCCACGGAAAAGGAACAGGTGCCCTAAGAGCTGGCATTCACAGCTATCTCAAACGCCAAAAGCATGTGAAATCTTATCGCCTTGGTGTATTTGGAGAGGGAGAAGCTGGCGTGACTATTGTGGAATTCTAAATTTATATAGTTGTCCTTCCAGCGTTTGATAAAATATACTTTGTGAAACAGATAGAATAGAATATTTTTTTGGAAAGAGACGCCATCCATCCAAAGACCGTTCTTTCCCTTTCCAACACGTTGCGTTCCCGCCATTTTTCGAGAAACGATAGTGTAATATTCTATTTTTAAAATGATACGCTATTATCTGAAAAATAGAATATTATATTATTGTTTTTTAATAAATATTTTTCAGTTAGATATCAATCATATTTTACAAAAGAATATGCTATTGTTATTTAGGCTTATTTTATAACTGAAAAGTATAAGATAGAAAGAACTAACTGAGTATATGACATCTAAAATTTTTTCACGTTTCCAGAACAAGATATTCCCTACTGTTTTGCCATTACACAGCCGAGAGAGCAAGCAGATATAGGCTCCGCAAACGATAGAGAGTGGAGCCTATATCTGCTTGCTCTCTCGGCGTTTGCTCTCACTGTTTCAAAACCTATACTAAATTCAACATTCTCTCCGCCAACCAAATAAAACGCTCCTCATCCGCGCTACTCGAAAACCAAACCTTCCCATCATGATTTGGCTCATTTTGCAAATTTGCCTCTTTTAATCGTCTTCTAAGTTCTTTCGCCGTCCCATAACCGCCATCTATAATATACACATCTTCCCTAAAAAATGGTCTTAAACTCTCCTTAATAAAAGGATAATGCGTACATCCGAGTACAATCGCATCAATCTTTTCCCTGTCAATATTCTGAAAAAGATTTGTAAAATACTGCTCTAACTCTTCTCCATCCAATACTCCTCTCTCCACAAACTCCATAAGTCCTGGACAAGGCATAGGAATAATATTAGCACCATCCGTGTACTGATCTATTAAGTGATGAAACTTCTCCTCATGTAAAG
>Ga0129308_1002931_pt1 | contig 13311 bp, 10 predicted proteins | sample L827metagenome_FD_94440 | JGI IMG/M metagenome (GOLD analysis project Ga0129308, IMG submission 94440) | Ring-tailed lemur group fecal microbial communities from Wisconsin, USA - L827 metagenome | ecosystem: Host-associated > Mammals > Digestive system > Large intestine > Fecal | place: USA...
ACCGCCGCATATAAGTGTATCAAGCTTTATGGGTTAATTAAAAAGCAAAAGCAGTTTGATGATATTTGATAGTCATGCAAACTTAAAATACAAATACGGCAACCGACATTTTTGGTGCAGAGGGTATTATGTAGACACAGTAGGCAAGTATGAAACTGCTATAAAAGAATACATAAAGAATCAATTAGAAGAGGATTATATTAAAGACCAAATATCAATAAAAGAGTATATAGATCCGTTTACTGGTGAGAAGAGATAAATAAGGCAAAAATAAAAGCCACTTAAAGTGGCAGCCTGTAGCAGTGATGCGATGATAAACTTCAGAGCCCCTTAGAGGGGTCAGCAAGAACTGACCCCTCTAAGGGGCTGAGCAAAACACTAGTTTACTAGTGGTTATGATTTAAAAGGCTTAAATTTAAAGTTTTATAACACATATTTGGTTTTTATGGTACAATAGTGCTGAAATATGGGTTATAATGCTGTTTTATAAATTTGCATACAAAGGAAGATGAAAATGTCAGCCGAAAGAATATATACAAGGGTAAATATTACGCCCAAGGGAGAAAAGGCGCTGAGAGGCGGCCACCCATGGGTATACTGCGATGAAATAACATCGGTTAAGGGAGAATATGAAAACGGAGATATAGTTGATGTATATTCAGCCAAGGACAGATATTTAGGCTCGGGCTTTATAAATGACAATTCCAAAATAAGGGTAAGAATTATTTCACGCAACGCCAACGACAAATTTGACGAGGCGTTTTTTGAAAGGCGTGTGAAATATGCCATAGATTACAGAAAAACCGTTATGGGCGAGGATCTTAACGCCTGCCGTCTTATTTTCGGCGAAGCGGACATGTTTCCGGGACTTACGCTGGACAGGTTTGAAAACGTGCTTGTGGCACAGGTTTTGTGTTTGGGAACGGAAAAGAGAAAGGACATTATTTTTAAAGCGGCTGTAAATACCCTTAGAGAAATGGGCGAAAAAATAGATGCCGTTTATGAAAGAAATGACGTTGCCATAAGAAAGCTTGAGGGCATGGAGGAGTACAAGGCTTTTTACCATGCAGAGGGCTTAAGAGATGACCTTGACGGAAATGTGGTAATTACCGAAAACGGAATAAAATACAATGTGGACTATATAAACGGACAGAAAACGGGATTTTTCCTTGACCAGAAATACAACCGTCTTGCGGCGGCAAAAATAGCCAAAGGAAAAAGGGTTTTGGACTGCTTTACACATACGGGCTCATTTGGGCTTAATGCGGCAAAGGCAGGGGCGGAATATGTATGCTCAGTTGATATTTCAGCCGACGCCATAGAAATGGCGCAGAAAAACGCACGCATGAACGGCTTGGACGGCATAGTTGAGTACAAATGCGCCAATGTTTTTGAGCTGCTTACGGAAATGGCTGAAAAAGGCAAGGGAAATTTTGATTTTATTATTCTTGACCCTCCTGCCTTTACAAAAAGCAGAAGCACCGTTAAAAATGCCGCAAGGGGCTACAAGGAAATAAATATGAAGGCCATGAAGCTTTTGCCAAGGGGCGGATACCTTGCCACATGCTCATGCTCTCACTTTATGACTGACGAGCTTTTCAGAAAAATGCTTCATTCGGCGGCAGAGGACGCCTCCGTTCAGCTTAGGCAGATAGAAGTAAGACAGCAGGGGCCTGACCACCCTGTTTTATGGAATGTTCCTGAAACGGACTATCTTAAATTCTATATTTTTCAGGTAGTGTAATATTTGAGGGTTTAAACGGGAGTAGGATATGAAGGTTTTAAAGAAAATATTTACGCTTATGCTGTGTGCCTTTGTTTTGGCAGGGTGTGTACAGAGTGAAAAAAACAGCGCTGAGGAAGAAAAGCTTATTCCTGAGGCGCCGCAGAATACGGAAAGCAAAAATCTGTCAAAGCTGACCATAGTTTTTGCGCCATATGAAAATTTGGAGGATATAAAGGCTGTTAAGGACAGCTTTGCCTTTGCCGTAAGGCAGAAAATGGCGGAAAAGGGCTACAACATAGGCGCTGTGGAAATAAAAACGGGAAAAAGCTTCAGCGACGCAGGGCAGATTCTTGCCGACGGAAACGCCGACATAGGCTTTATTTCCGGCGGTACATATGTATATTTTGAAAAGGATTGTTCAATACTGCTTACAGCGGAAAAAAGAAAGCTGGACATTGACAGCAAAAAGGCAGAGGACTGGAACAGCGGCAGTATTGAAAAAATTACAGAGGAAACAAGCAATTATCACAGAGGGCTTATTATGGCAGGCCCAAGCGAAAAAGGAAAGGATATTGCGCAAAAGCTGAAAAACGGCGAAAAAATTTCATGGGAAGAGCTGAGCGCGGCAAAATGGGCGGCAATAGAAGAGCCGTCGGACGCAGGGTATGTTTATCCGTCAATGTGGCTTTACGAAAATTACGGAAAAACCATGGACGACCTTGAAAATATAACCTTTGTAAATTCCTATTACGAAGCCCTTAATTTGGCGGCAATAGGGCAGGCTGATATTATAACAGTAAACAGCTATACAAGGCAGAAATATGCCGACAAATGGTCGGGCATGAATATATTCGGCACAACAGGAAGCGTTGAGGGCGATACATGTGTAATAGGCGTTACGGGAAAAATATATAACGATACGGTTTGCGTAAGCAAAAACTCGTCTGTAATGACCGATGAGCTTAAAAAAGCCTTTGGCGAGGCTATGATGGAAATAGCACAGGACGAAAACGGAAAAGAAATAATAGCCTCCTTTGACCACGCCGGATATGCCTGGGCGCAGAGCGAGGACTATGACGATGCAAGAACGGCAAGGGATCTGCTTAACTCCGTAAGGTGAAAATCCTTTAAAATCAACGCTTTGGACGTTGACAACAAAAAAATTGTACTATATAATGTTTGAAGTGGCTATGACGAAGAGAAGTAGCGCAGTTTATCCTTCAAAGTGAGCGGGAGACAGTGGAAACCCCGTAAGTTGAGGCTGTGTGAATAACACTTTACCAGCTGCAATCTGAAAAAAAGCAAGGCTTTTTAGTAGGTGCGCCGTACATTCTGCGATAAAGAATAAAGGTTTAATACCGAGAGTGACTGCTTAGGCAGTAATATCAGGTGGTACCGCGGACAATCTGTTCGTCCTGGCTTTTATTAAAGTTTGGGCGGACAGTTTTTTTGTTTGGCAAAAGGCTTATAAAACAAATGGGTATATAAATATAAAAAAGGAGAGAGTTATGTTGACAGCAAATATTTACCGCAACAGACTTATGAACGGCATCAGCGAAGGCGATGTTGGAGCAGAGGTTAAAATTGCCGGATGGGTTGAAAACATTCGTGACCACGGCGGAGTTTCATTTATTGACTTAAGAGATATGTACGGCGTTATGCAGGTGGTTATGAGGGACACAAGCCTTCTTGACGGCATAAGCAAAGAGGACTGCATAAGCGTTGAGGGTGTTATTCAGCACCGTGACGAGGAAACCTACAACCCTAAAATTCCAACAGGCACAATAGAGCTTGAGGCGCACAGCGTTGAAATTTTAGGCAAGGTTTACAAGCAGCTTCCTTTTGAAATAATGACAAGCAAGGAAATTAGAGAGGACCTTCGTCTTAAATATCGTTATCTTGACCTTAGAAACAAAAAGGTTAAGGACAACATCATTTTCCGTTCTCAGGTTATAAGCTTTTTAAGACAGAAAATGACAGAAATGGGCTTCCTTGAAATTCAGACACCTATTCTTTGTGCATCATCACCTGAGGGTGCAAGAGATTACATTGTTCCTTCAAGAAAGTTTAAGGGCAAATTCTATGCTCTTCCACAGGCACCACAGCAGTATAAGCAGCTTCTTATGGTGTCAGGCTTTGACAAATACTTCCAGATTGCTCCATGCTTCCGTGATGAGGACGCAAGAGCAGACCGTTCACCGGGAGAATTTTATCAGCTTGACTTTGAAATGAGCTTTGCAACACAGGAGGACGTATTCAGAGCAGGCGAAGAGGTGCTTACAGCTACATTTGAAAAATTTGCACCTGAAGGCGCAGCCGTTACAGCAGCTCCATACCCTGTAATAAGCTATAAGCAGGCTATGCTTGAGTTTGGCAGCGACAAGCCTGACCTTAGAAACCCTCTTAGAATAATTGACCTTACAGAGTTCTTCCAGAGATGCACATTTAAGCCTTTCCACGGAAAGACCGTAAGAGCCATAAAGGTTCACGCAGATATGTCAAAGGGCTTCCACGAAAAGCTTCTTAAGTTTGCAACATCAATAGGTATGGGAGGTCTTGGTTACCTTGAGGTTAAGGAGGATTTAAGCTACAAAGGCCCTATCGACAAGTTCATTCCTGATGATATGAAGGCTGAAATAAGAGAAAAAGCAGGCCTTGAGGCTGGAGATACAATATTCTTTATTGCCGACAAGGAGGAAAATGCGGCTTTATACGCAGGTCAGCTTAGAAACGAGCTTGGCGCAAGACTTGACCTTATTGAAAAGAATGCATACCGTTTCTGCTTTGTAAACGACTTCCCAATGTATGAATATGACAAGGAAGAAAAGAAGATAATATTCACACACAATCCGTTCTCTATGCCGCAGGGCGGTCTTGAGGCGCTTAATACAAAAGACCCTCTTGACATACTTGCTTATCAGTATGACATAGTTTGCAACGGCGTTGAGCTTTCTTCAGGCGCTGTAAGAAACCACAGCCTTGATATTATGGTTAAGGCATTTGAAATTGCCGGCTATACAGAGGACGACCTTAAGCAGAAATTCGGCGCTCTTTACAACGCATTCCAGTTTGGCGCACCGCCACACGCGGGCATGGCGCCGGGCGTAGACCGTATGATTATGCTTCTTAGAAACGAGGAGAACATAAGAGAAATAATTCCTTTCCCAATGAACGGAAACGCTCAGGACCTTATGTGCGGAGCACCGGGAGAGGTTACGGAGCAGCAGCTCAGAGAGGTTCATATAAAGGTAAGACAGTAAAAATAATATTTGCCGCACCTGTTTTAGGGTGCGGTATTTTTATATAACGTCTTAAATAAAAATACCCACGCTTTTTTCATTATTTGTTTTATAATAAAAATAATATATTGACCCAATTATTCTAACGGATGTATTATTAAATTAATGAAATTTTAAGGAGGGGGAAGTATATGTCAGTTTATAAATGCAGTGTCTGTGGATATGTTTATGATGAGGAAAAAGAGGGTGTTCCTTTTGCACAGATAGATAAATGCCCTTTGTGCAAGCAGCCTAAGGAAAAATTTCTTCCTGTGGCAGAGGAAAAGAAGGAACAGGCGCCTGTTTATGAGGGTGAGCTTGCCTACCCAAAGGAATTTGCCAGAAATGACGAAAGCTGTCGCTATATGAATGAAATACATGAAATGGCCGTTACGGGTAAATCTTTAAGCGGCTCAATGGGCACAAAAATGCCTATGCCGTCATGGGACGATATACTTTTGCTGGGAGCGCAGCTTAACCCGGCGCCCCTTGACGACAATGCACCTGTAAGCACCAGAACAGTTATAGGAAAACATGCCAAAAAGCCTATGGTGCTGGAAAGCCCTGTTTATATTTCGCATATGTCCTTCGGCGCACTTTCAAAGGAAACAAAGGTTGCCCTTGCAAGGGGAAGCGCAATGGCAAAAACCGCAATGTGCAGCGGTGAGGGCGGAATACTGCCTGAGGAAATGGCTGCGTCATACAAATATATTTTTGAGTACATACCAAACAAATACAGTGTAACGCCTGAAAATCTTCAAAATGCAGACGCCATAGAAATTAAAATAGGTCAGGGAACAAAGCCGGGAATGGGCGGTCATCTTCCGGGAGAAAAGGTTACGCCTGAAATAGCGGCTTTAAGAGGCAGAAAGCCGGGCGAGGACATACAGTCGCCTTCAAAATTTGCCGAAATAAACTCAAAGGACGACCTTAAAAATCTGGTAGACATGCTTCGTATGGCGTCCTTGGGCCGACCAATAGGAATAAAGCTGGCGGCAGGACGCATTGAAAAAGACCTTGAGTGGTGCGTTTATTCGGGAGCGGACTTTGTAACCATAGACGGACGAGGCGGTGCAACAGGCTCAAGCCCTCTGCTTTTAAGAGAGGCTACATCGGCGCCTACAATATATGCCCTTTACCGCGCAAGAAAATATCTTGATTCCGTAAACAGCGATATGGAGCTTGTTATAACGGGAGGACTTAGGGTATCGGCTGATTTTGCCAAAGCCATAGCCATGGGCGCAGACGCTGTTGCCATAGCCTCGGCGGCGCTTATTGCGGCGGCATGTCAGCAGTATCGCATATGCGGAAGCGGCATGTGTCCTGTTGGCGTTGCCACACAGGATAAGGAGCTTAGAAGCAGATTTAAGGAGGATGCGGCGGCGCAGAGAGTTGCCAACTTCCTTGAGGTTTCAAGAAAAGAGCTTGAAATGTTCGGACGCATAACGGGCCATGACGATATACATGCTTTAAGCACAGAGGATTTGATTACAATAAACAGAGAAATATCTGAACATACAAATATACCGCATGCGTAATATGCATATAAACAAATTTTGGGGAAGTGGTTTTTAAGCTGCTTCTCCTTTTTTTCTTCATTCTTATTATAAAGTGTGGTATACTGAAAACGGTTGAAAACAGGCTTTAAAGATTTTAAGAAAGAGAGGAAAATAAATTGGAAAATAAAAATATACTTATAATTGTTCCCATGAATGATGAGCAGAGAGCAAGAGTGCAGCAGGCGGCGCCTAACTGCGCCATAACATACAGCACTCCCAATGACGTTACGGAGGAAATGGTTCAAAATGCGGAAATTATAATAGGCAATGTTCCTGCCGAATATATAAAATGCTCGCCTAAGCTTGAGCTTTTGCAGCTTAATTCATCGGGCGCTGACGCATATGTAAAAGACGGCGTGCTTAACGAAAAAACTCTTCTTGCCAATGCGGCAGGTGCATACAGCAAAGCAGTTTCGGAGCATATGTTTGCCATGACCCTTGCCATTATCAAAAAGCTTCACATATACAGAGATAACCAGAATAAATGCCTGTGGCAGGACGAGGGAACAATATCCTCTCTTTCCGACAAAACAGTTGCCATTGTGGGCTTAGGCGACATAGGCTTAAGCTATGCCCGTATGTGCAAGGCCTTTGGCTCATATGTAATAGGCGTAAAAAGAACAGTAAGAGAAATTCCTGAGGGAGTGGACGAGGTATACACCAATGCCGATATGGACAAGGCTTTGGCAAAGGCTGACATTGTGCTTTCAATTATACCAAGCACGCCTGAAACAAGAGGAATGTTTGGAAAGGCAAAATTTGACGCCATGAAGGACGGTGCAGTTTTCCTTAACGGAGGAAGAGGCGACGCCGTTAATCAGGACGACCTTTTGGAGGCAATAAAAAGCGGAAAGCTTTCAGCAGCAGGCCTTGACGTAACTGTGCCTGAGCCGCTGCCGGCTGACCACCCAATGTGGAAGGAAAAAAATATATTTATAACACCTCATATAGCAGGCCATTATCATTTGCCTGAAACTCTTACAAGAATAGTTAATATAGCCATTAAAAACCTTGGTCTTTACATAAGCGGAGAAGAAATTACAAACAAGGTTAAGCACTGATTTTAATATGAAAAGTGTGTATTAATGTTTTTATGTAAAATATTGTAATTGTATGCGTTATGCGGCTATGCTATAATAAAAAAAGCGAAGAAAACAGATAAGGAGGAGTTTTATGGCAGAAGAAAATAAAGCTGCTTTAACAGCCGAGGACATAAAAAGAGTAAAGGCTTTGGGCTTTTTGCAGCATGTGGGAACAGACAGATTTAACGGCAGAGTTATAACAAGAAACGGCAAAATAACAGCGGCGGAATGCAGAAAAATAGCCGAGGCGGCTGAAAAGTTCGGCAGCGGTGAAATTGCCTTTACAACAAGACTTACTGCTGAGGTTCAGGAAATACCTTACGACAAGATTGATGAATTCAGAGCTTTTGTTGCTGAGGCAGGCCTTGAAACAGGCGGCACAGGCGCAAAGGTAAGACCTGTTGTAAGCTGCAAGGGCACAACCTGCCAGTATGGCCTTTTTGATACATATTCGCTTTCAAGAAAGGTGCATGACCGTTTTTACAAGGGCTATGAAACAGTTAAGCTGCCGCACAAGTTTAAAATTGCCGTAGGCGGCTGTCCAAACAACTGTGTTAAGCCAGACCTTAACGATGTGGGCATAAGCGGAAGAAGAATACCTGATTTTAAGGAAGAGCTTTGCAGAGGCTGCAAAAAGTGCTTTATTGAGGCGGCTTGTCCTGTTCATGTGCCAAAGGTTGTGGACGGAAAGGCTGTTATAGACGAGGAGCTTTGCAACAAATGCGGCAGATGCGTAGGCAAGTGTCCTTTTGGCGCCGTGCCTGACGGAGAATACGGCTATGCGGTATATATCGGCGGACGCTGGGGCAAGCGAGTTGCCAACGGACGTATGCTGAGAAAAATATTTACAAGCGAGGAAGAGGTTCTTTCCATAACAGAAAAGGCACTGCTTTTCTTTAAGGAAAACGGAAACGCAGGCGAAAGATTTGCCGATGTTATAAACAGAATAGGCTTTGACAATGTGGAAAAAGAGCTTTTAAGCGACGAAATACTTTCAAGAAAAGAAGAAATATTAAGCAAATAAGGCTTAAAAAATAAAAGACTTTGAAAACACACCTGAAAAATATTCGGGTGTGTTTTTTTATGCGATTGGAATGGCAGAGAGGTTCTTTGTTCACTCTTGGAGTGACAGAAAGATGGAGAGGGATGTAAAAAAGATTCTTCCACGAGGAGGCTTGCTTCCGAAAAACGAACTAAAGGTGAGGAAAACGCTCTGAATGACAAAGCAGGATTTTATCTTGAGAAATTTGGCTGTGTGTCATGTTGAGCGGAGCGAAACGTATCATTAGAGGAATGGGAGTGGGAGAGATTCTTCGTCATTTTGTTCCTCAGAATGACAGGGGGAATACGCAAAACGGCAGAAAAGATATGGTTTTAACACAATAATTACAAAAATTTTATTTGAAAATGATAGTTTAAAAAGCTGTTTAAAAGTACAATAGCCTTGCGGTATAAAGGACAAGACCTTTAAAGATTTCATAATAACCCTCCCCTTCAAAGCTCATACAGCGGAAAACCGCACCTGTGTGAGTTTTTTGTTGTTTATGGAACATTTTACGGCGGTTTTACATTTTTTTAGCTTAAATTTGATAGCGGCAAAAAAATTGTGCAGTTAATATATTTAAGCGGAGGTGTTTAAATGTGAAATGCGCTGTAATAGACATAGGCTCAAACTCCATGCGGCTTTCTGTTTACGAAACGGAAAACGGCGGCTTTAAAATTCTGTTTAAGGAAAAAATTATGGCAGGTCTTGCAGGATATGTTGCCGAGGGAGAACTTAGCAGAGAGGGAATAAAATGCGCCTGTGAGGGTCTTATTGAATTTAGAAAAATACTTGAATGTTTGAACATAGAAACCGCCTTTGTTTTTGCCACGGCTTCATTAAGAAACATTTCAAACACAGATGAGGCGGTGGGAAAAATTAAGGAGCAGACGGGCTTTGAGGTTCAGGTTATTTCCGGCGTTGAAGAGGCTGTTTTGGGCTATAACGGCGCAATGCGAGAGCTTAAGCTTGAAGAGGGCGTATTTGCCGACATAGGCGGCGCAAGCGCAGAGGTGGTTTATTTTTCCAAAGGCGAGGTGCAGAACGCCGTAAGCATACCCGTTGGCTCGCTTAAGCTTTTTTCACAGTATGTTTCAAAAATTATTCCTAAAAAAAGCGAAATAGAAAAGCTTGACGGCGCCGTAAAAAGAGAGCTTAAGGAAATTAAGTTTAAAAAAATATATCAAACAAAAACGCTGTGCTGTGTAGGCGGAACGGCAAGAGCTGTGCTGAAGCTGGCAAAGTATATTTTTGCCGAGGAAAAAATAGAAAACAGCATAACCTCACTTCAGTTCAGCGCCGTAAAGGGTGTGCTTTTAAGCGGAACGGACGATGCCGTAAACATAATACTAAAGGTATGCCCGGAAAGAATCCACACAATTATTCCGGGAATAATTATACTGGACAGCATTGTTAAAAAATTTGGAAGCACAAAACTTTTGGTAAGTGATTATGGAGTAAGAGAGGGATATTTATGTCAAAAGATTCAGGAGAATTTGTAAAGGATACATCTTATACACAAAACAGAGAGCTAAGCTGGCTTAAGTTTAACGAAAGAGTACTTCAGGAGGCGGAGGACGAAAATGTTCCCGCTATGGAAAGGCTGAAATTTATATCAATTTTTACAAGCAACCTTGACGAATTTTTTATGGTAAGAGTTGGCAGTCTTTTTGATATGTCGCAGATTTCGCCTGATGAAAGGGACAACAAAACAGGCATGACGCCAAGCCAGCAGCTTAAAAAAATATATGAAACAATTCCCACACTTATAGAGGAAAAGGACAGGATATATGCGCAGGTATCGGAAATTTTAAGAAGCTACGGAATTTTTGACCTTGAAATTGATGAGCTTGAAGCTGAGGAGAAAAAGCATATAAGCGAATATTTTAAAAACTATATTCTGCCAATTCTTTCTCCGCAGATTATAGACCCGTCCCATCCATTTCCGCATATTGTAAACAAGGCACTTTACATAGCCGCTGTTTTGCGTGACAAAAAGGATAAGGCCTCCTTGGGGATAATACCTGTTCCGTCAGCTTTGCCACCTTTTGTTTCAATGCCTGAAAGCAGCTTGAGATTTGTGAGAACGGAAAACATTGTGCTGGCAAACTGCGGCAATCTTTTCGGCTCTTACACCGTTGAAAGCGCGGGAATTATATGTGTTACAAGAAACGCCGACATAAGCTTTGACGAGGAAAAGTTTGATGATGAGGAATCAGATTCAAGGCAGAAAATGAGTATGCTTATTAAAAAAAGAGCAAGGCTGTGTCCTGTAAGGCTTGAAATTCAGATGAAGGGCAGCGAAACGCTTACAAAGCTGCTGTGCAAGAGGCTGAGCCTAAACGAAACACAGGTATATTTTCCAAAGTCGCCTTTAAACATGAAATATGTTTTTGACATAGAGAAAAAACTGCCGGAATCCTTTTCGGGAGATTTAAGGTATATACCGTATTCGCCTGTGTGGCCATCTGATTTGGATGAGAAAAAAAGCATTATGAAGCAGGCGGAGGAAAAGGACAGACTGCTTTTTTATCCATATGACAAAATGGAGCCTTTTTTGAAGCTGCTGAGGGAGGCAGCGGAAAACAAAGATGTGCTTTCCATAAAAATGACTATTTACCGTATAGCGTCAGCCTCTAAGGTGGCGCAGGAGCTTTGCAGAGCCGCTGAAAACGGCAAGGACGTTACAGTGCTTATGGAGCTGAGGGCAAGATTTGACGAGGCAAACAACATAGCATGGGCGGAAAGACTTGAGCAGGCGGGCTGTAGGGTTATATACGGCATTGAAAACTTCAAATGCCACTCAAAAATATGCCTTATAACCAAAAAGGACAAAAAGGGCATAAGCTACATAACACAGATAGGCACAGGAAACTATAACGAAAAAACAGCCGCCATGTATACCGATTTGAGCCTTATAACGGCAAGCAGCGAAATAGGCAAAGACGCTACGGCGTTTTTCCAGAATATGCTGGTTTCCAACCTTAACGGAAGCTATTCAAGCCTTATGGTGGCGCCTGTGGGGCTTAAAAGAGGGCTTATGAAGCTTATTGATGAGGAAATTAAAAAGGGCTCTGCCGGAAGAATAACAATAAAGGCAAATTCTCTTACGGAAAGGGACGTTATAGACAAGCTTTCTCAGGCGTCAAAGGCGGGGGTTAAGGTGCAGCTTATACTTAGGGGCATATGCTGCCTTAAGCCCGGAATTGAGGGCAAAACCGACAACATATTTGTAACAAGCATTGTGGGCAGATACCTTGAGCATTCCAGAATATACTGCTTTGGTCAAGGGGAAAACAGCAGAATTTACATTTCCTCTGCCGACCTTATGACAAGAAATATAACAAGACGAGTGGAAATAGCATGCCCTGTATATGACAGGGAAATAAGGCAGACCCTTATGGAAATGCTGGATATTATGCTGAAGGACGACGTTAAGGCAAGGGCGCTGCAAAGCGACGGAACATATGAAAAAAAGAAAGCTTTAAGCGGAGAGCATATAGACAGCCAGGCATATTTTATGCAGAACACAATACATAAAGCGCAGACAAATGACAGCGGAACGGCTGATGAAAAAGAAAGTATAATTGAAAAAATTAGAAATATATTTTCGGGAATAACAAAAAACGCAGGCTGAGATAAAAAGAGAGGGGAAAATTCCTCTCTTTTTTTATGTAATTAGAGGAATGAGGTTGGGAGAGATTCTTCGTCACTTTGTTCCTCAGAATGACAGGGAGAATATGAGCAGAATGACAGAGCAGGATTTTATCTTGAGAAATTTGGTCGTGTGTCATGTTGAGCGGAGCGAAACATCTCATTAGAGGAGTGAGGTTTGGAGAGATTCTTCGTCACTTTGTTCCTCAGAATGACATGGGGAATATGAGCAGAATGAATGGGATATTCTTCCACGAGGAGGCTTGACTCCGAGAAACGAGCCGAAGGTGAGAAAAGCGCTCAGAATGACAGAGCAGGATTTTATTTTGAGGAATTTGGTCGTGTGTCATGTTGAGCGGAGCGAAACATCTCATTTGAGGAATGGGAGTGGGAGAGATTCTTCGTCACTTTGTTCCTCAGAATGACATGGGGAAATGTGAACGGAATGACAGGGGTATGCACAGAATTTTATACAAAAAAACAGCGGAGAAAAATCTCCGCCGCTTTTATATATAAATTGTAAATGGATTTTGAATATTAAACGCAGCCCTGAGCCTTCATAGCTTCTGCAACCTTAAGGAAGCCTGCAATGTTTGCGCCTGCCATATAGTTGCCTTCCATGCCGTATTCCTTAGCTGCTTCGTCACATGCCTTGAAGATTGACTTCATGATGTCCTGAAGCTTAGCGTCAACTTCTTCAAATGTCCAGCCGTATCTGATTGAGTTCTGGCTCATTTCAAGACCTGATGTAGCTACGCCGCCTGCGTTGCAAGCCTTAGCCGGTCCGTAAAGGATACCGTTTGCAAAGTAAACCTCGATAGCTTCCGGTGTTGAAGGCATGTTTGCACCTTCACATACAACCTTGCAGCCGTTTTTAGCAAGAAGCTCTGCGCTTGCCTTGTCAATTTCATTCTGAGTTGCACATGGAAGAGCGATGTCGCATGGAATTGACCAGATACCTGAGCAGCCC
>Ga0129308_1002933_pt1 | contig 13309 bp, 19 predicted proteins | sample L827metagenome_FD_94440 | JGI IMG/M metagenome (GOLD analysis project Ga0129308, IMG submission 94440) | Ring-tailed lemur group fecal microbial communities from Wisconsin, USA - L827 metagenome | ecosystem: Host-associated > Mammals > Digestive system > Large intestine > Fecal | place: USA...
CTGGGTATGCAGTGAGATAGCCGGGCAAGCTCAAGGCCTGCGGCCTTTCGCTTTGCGGCTGTCGCCGCATACCTCCCAAAGCCCAACCATTGTCTGGGGAGCAAGCTCGCCGTCTGGGTATGCAGTGAGATAGCCGGGCAAGCTCAAGGCCTGCGGCCTTTCGCTTTGCGGCTGTCGCCGCATACCTCCAAAAAGTCATAACCGTTTCGGAATGCAAGCATTCCTCTCCGATTACGACTTTTCGGAGGTGCCCGGCTCGTAGCAAAAAAAAATTTAAAAAGTACTTGCATTTTTGTGGAAGGTCTGGTATTATAAGCAAGTGCCAAGCAATGAGGCACAGATACAGATGGCTAGTTGGTCAAGCGGTTAAGACGTCGCCCTCTCACGGCGAAAACAGGGGTTCGATTCCCCTACTAGCTGTTATATGAAACCTCGGAGAATCCAGTATTTATGCGGGTTTACGAGGTTTTTATTTTTGCCCGAAAACTTAAAACCAATCAAAAAACCAATCTAACATATGTTCGATTAAAAAATTGCAGGAAAGGAGATTCTTGCAAGTCTGTAAAACAAAATATGTAGACACGTGAATAAGCATTGAAACCATAAAAAGTTCAGTGCTTATTTTAGTGCCTAGATGTATCAATATTAAATTCTAAAATCCTATTTCTATTAATTCAATATTATTCACTATTCAACCTCATCCAGCAAACCATCCAACCAATCCCAAAGAAGGAGGACTCCACTCTATGTACTACATTGGCACCAAAGAACTTGAAGACCGTGATGTAATACTAGCAAGCTGTGAATTATGTATTAACAGCATCAGCAGATTGCCACCAGATGAACAACTAAACATACTCCACGAATTATACGGCTATTTAACTGAAAAACTGGACGAAGCAGAGAATTACCTATAGCCTCAAAAAGTCGCTGTATGAGGCTCACAGCGCGTCACAGAGGGTATCTACAAATACTGGTAACAGTAAATTAAAAACTACATATCGAATCATTGAAAACACAGTCAAGGTAATAATCCCTTGGCTTATTTTAATTACAGAAAGGAATAATAACCATGAGAAAAGAAAACGGCAGAGTAACAATGCATGACCTGATAGACGAGGTTTATGACAAAAACGTGTATAAGAAAGAGATTGTTCAGAAGATCATTATGGATTTTCTGGATGAACTAAATGATTCCATTATCAACAATGAACAGGTATCATTGAGAAGTTATTTCTCAGTAAGGCATAAGATTCAAAATCCAAGGAAAGCAAGAAATATGTGCACGAATGAAATAATTGAGCTTCCAGAAAGGATGAAATTCAGGACAGACTTTGCACACAGTACAATTCAAAAACTGAATGATGTCTATACGCGTGAGAAGAGGAAGAAGAAAACATTGAACAATAATAGGATAGAAGGATTGAACTAAGGAGAAATTCATGGCAATAAGAATTAATAACATGAATGAATTGCAAAAGGCATTGCAGCCAGTGTTACTAAAAATGGTTGATGAAATGGCAGATAATGTATATAAAACTTTGAATTATTATCTGCTAGATTATTATACTGGCTGGGAACCAGAAAGTTACCGGAGGACAGAAGCATTCCTGCGGTCAGCAGTAAAAGTAGATGCAAAGCCGTATAAAGGCGGTGTAAAAGCATCAGTATACATTGATTATGAGAGTATGGACAGTTATGTAAATGCTACCGGTTTTCAGGTGGCAACATGGGCAAATGAAGGTTCCCACGGTGGATTGACAGTTAATCATAAGCCCCATGTCTGGGATGATACTATGGATCAGACTATCAATAATGGCAGTCTATTAAATATGGCAATTCAGTATTTGAAATCAAAAGGATTTGATGTAAGAGCATAAAGGAGAATGAAAATGGCAACAAAAAATACATTTATTAAAAAGATGGCAAAGAAAGGCGGTATTACGCAGAGCGAAGCCGAAGGAATGAGTAATCTGTTTATTGAAACTCTGTTGGACTGTATAAGAGAAGATGGTGTGATGAAATTTGTTGGCTTTGGGAAATTTGAATTGAAGACGATTAAGGGAAAAGCGGCGAGAAATCCACGCACCGGACAGCTCTGTACTGTACCAGAACATAAGAAGGTGAAGTTTTATTCCAGTGAAAATCTGGTTGACAGGATAATGAGCTAACAATAAAGGGGGATAATAGCATATGCAGTTTAAAGGATTAGACTGGAATGATAGTTTTTCAGATAATGTAATTATTGCAAGTAATTGTATTATTAAAGTGTATAGTTCCATTAAGATTGAATTCCGTATAGCTTATGACAAGGAAGAAAATAAATATTCTCTGTATTCATTTGGACAGGGCAGCGTTAGAAGATTGATGCCAGATGTATTTGCTACTGTAGATGAAGCGAAAAGTGCTGCATATAAATTCTACAGTAATGAGATGTGCAGAATGAAGAAAGCAATCGATTCTTTTCTGATTGAGGAATGAAAAATAATAGGTGAGGCTACAGCCTACGGTCGAATTTTCGACCGTGAATAAATGTAGGTTATTTCCCAGTCGACAGGAAGTAAAAGAAAGTTTCCGACACTAGAGATTCAAGAGTAAATCTATTTATTCTCACTGTCCAATTTTGGTGAGTGAGATTTTCTACAGCGCAATTCTGCGCTCTATTCCGTAAAATTACAAGAAAAAATCACTAGATTTATAAGATTTCTCCATTTATGGCGAGGTCTATTTGTCATGCAAAAACTTAAAATTTTCCATTTTGAAGCATAATAAGATAGGCACAATTAAATTTGTTAAGTCCTATGGCATATTTCTTGGATCTCTATTTGTAGAGAGATTCATACAAAAAGGGGCTTAAATGTTTTGATACCAAACAATATTGAAGGGCTGAACAAATTGTTCAGTCCTAAGTGGAAAATAAATAGAGAAAAGCAATTATGTGAGTTCCCAAAATGGGAGGTCACATCCGGTAAAAACAGAAATATAAAAAGAGAATATTTATTTTGTATAAATGACTTAATTATCAAGTGAAAGGATAACTGTATGATAAAGATACTATAGCTATAATTAGTAAACCAGAGATGCAACCCCGTTAGGGGTGCAAATAGGATCTCTTTTAGTTAAAGGATCTCTTTTAGTAGCAGTACCGAAATCAACAAATTTTGCTAACTTGTCCTAGGTTAAAAATACACAAATTAACAAAAGTTGTTGAAAACGGTACTTAGGACAAGTTTGTTTATATGTATTTATGTAGAAGGAGGAATTGATGTATATGTTAAAGAATAAGCCGGTTTATAACTATGATATCGAAGAATGCAATCAATTGTTTAAAAAAGGTATTTTTCCAATTGGATGTGGTATTGGTGATAAGGATGGAAGGGTATTTCATGTATTTGCTGCCAGTAGGAAATATTTTGATATGGTCAAGTTGATAAATTATGAAATGAACGAAAAGGCAAATAATAAGTAGGTGTTACTTACATTATATTTTAAATTTTGAGGAGTATTTTATATGAAATTATTTATAGGAAAATCAAAAGAATTAGATGAAAGAGAATTAGCGGTATTGGCGGCATTGAATGGAATGTTTAGCAATAAATGGGAACAGATGATTACTTCTATAGATTGTATAGGTTATTTTGTTACAGGAAGGTTTCTAAAAACATATACACAGAAAGAAAGGACTATTTTGCAAAATATCCGTATAGGACTAAAATCCCTTGCTGATAGAAAACTTATCACGATCCTTGACCAAAACGGAGATAATTATGTCATTTCAAATGAAGGTTTAGAAGTAGACACAGAAAAAGAGAAATTCGTTGTAGTGGAGCTATGGGAAATGCAAAAGATATTTTCAGAAGCTAATAAACCTTTTAATGTGTTCTTATTCTTTGTAAATCTTATTGGAACAATCAATAATCAGACTAAAGAATGGCATATGTCACAGGATAATATGGCAGCTTTATGGGGAGCCAGTAAACGTACTGTAAATGATTATTTAGAACAGCTAGAAAATATGAAGCTGATTTTTGTGCATAGAAGTAAGAAACGCAGATCGGATGGTACATTTCGCAAGATTAATAATGTGTATGGAAGATATGCAGATAAAGAACAAATTATAGCATCTGCTATGGATTACATAGATACGGTTGAATGTGAAGACTTTTATGAAAAGATAGACAGAAGGGCAATCAAGTTAAGATACAATGCTTATTGTAATGGAGCAAAGAAGTACATAAATAATCCTGCTGCTGTACGTGCTTTATATAAAGAATGTGTAGCATATAATAAATCATTAAAATCTAAGCCAGTGGAGGGTTTTTATGATGGTGAATGGAAACAGGGTGAGTTGTTGGATTTATCTGTGTTTCCAGATGAAATTGTGAATGCTAATCTAATAGTCAATTGGGGAGAACCCGATCCACTAGAAACTGATTTTACTGTAGAAGAAATACTTGATATGCCTACATTGAGTGATGGAATCAGCAAACAACATAATATTGCAGATAATGAAACTCATGGTATAAATAATCATGAGCTATTTTGCGTTGCTGAGAATTTAAATTTAGATATCGTCATTTGATGCAACATCTTAAATCCGTTATAAGGATTTAAAGTCATTTGTCCATTGTGGACAACTAAATATAGTCATTACAGAGACAGTATGAGTGATTTGTATTGTCTCTTTTCTTATGTCAGAGAATCAATTCTGGTTCTCTAAACTTATTCTACGGTTCGCCAAATAGGGCGAATCAAGTCTATTATCGAAAGGAATTATCAAATTATTATGGAAGATATAAAAGTATGTATAAAATGTGGAAGAATATTGCCAATAGAAAGATTCAGATTGGTCAAAGGGAAATTCAATAACCCTTACTATCTGAATCATTGCAAAGAATGTGAGTATAAAAGACAGCGTGCTTACTTAGAAGAAAAGAACAAGATTAAGTTTTCAGACAAGCTAGAAATACTGATTGAACGACAATACAAAGAGATTAAGCCAGAAAGAATATTGGATATTACAAGTATAGGTATTGTGCCATCAGGGACGGATGAGATGTTCGTTAGGCTGATGGATTATAAAAATATATGGTTGTCAAATTATGGGCGTGTAGTTAGATATTCAGATAATAAGTACAATTTGCTACAAGGTAATTATGATAATTGTGGTTCATTGTTTTACTCAGTAAGGAAGAATTCTTACTGTGATGGTAAATGGATATATAAGAGTGTTCACTTGTATGCGGCTAAAGCTGTAGTAGAGGAATTTATTGTAAATCCGGATAAAGCAAACAACATTTACATATGGCATAGAGGATATAACAAAGGGGATTGTTATTATAAAAACCTTTATCCACTGAATCAGGAACAACATAGAATTGTAAAGAATCATTTTATTAAAACAAATGATGATTCAGAAGAATTTATTTTAAAAGTATTGAATGATATAAAGTATAAGCCGGATGACTGGAGCAAAGCATGTATGGAACCTATTATGTGTGGTATTGGTTATCGTGGAAGTGAAAATGTAGATTGTAAATTGGAACCCTATCTAAAATGGCATGATATGCTAAACCGTTGTTATAATGAAAAATTCCTTGAGAGACAGCCTCAATATGTTGGTTGTACAGTGTGTACAGAATGGCTTAATTATATGAACTTTAAAGTGTGGTATGATCAGAATAAGATAGATGGTGCGTCATTAGATTTAGATAAAGATATCCTGTTTAAAGGAAATAAAGAATATAGTCCTGCTACGGTAGCGCTTGTGCCACATGAAATTAATACATTATTTATTAATGGAAAGAAGAATAGGGGAGATTTGCCACTTGGAGTTCATTTTGACAAAAGCAAAGGGAAATATCGTGCTGAAATGTCATTCATGGGTGAACAAATTAAACTGGGGACATTTGATAGTGCTGAAGTTGCTTTTGCTAGATATAAAGAATATAAAGAGGACTTTATAAAGGATATGGCAGAACAATATAAGGATGAAATACCTTATAAGGTTTATGAAGCTATGTTGAATTGGAAGATTGAGATTGATGATTGATTGCTTTGGGGCATATCGGATAGAGATATCTGGTATGTCCTATTTTTTTACGATTTTTATAGGGGTATACCCTATATATGGAGGTACTTATTTTTTTACAATGAAAACATACCCCTCCCCCTCTAGGATGCCGTTTTTGCTCCGTAGTTTAAGTTGTACATTTGATTTCTGGAATGAATGTGTGAAGGTGATAAGTTGGTAGGGTAGAAGCGTTTAGGTTTCAAATTTAAGTTGTACGTTTGATTTTGAGGGATGGTTGGTGATTGGAAGGACTGCTGCCGGATGGTAGTTTATATGGTGGCTTTGTAGGAGAAGTGTGACAAAATAATATACAACCGAATACGGTATCGTGAATGTATGTTCCGGATTTACACTGAAAGAGGATTGCTATTATAATTTATATACTAAAAATGCTTAGCAGGAGGAGTAAGGTATGAAAAAACGCGATTTTTGTTTTGTATTAATCATGATCATTCTATCCCTGTCAGGATGTGGTGGAGATACCTACAATATTACTGGAGATAATAATAGTGTAGGAAATACAAAGACTGTTAATGGTGTTAATGTAGAAGTGCCGGTTGATGTTGGTGTTGACACAAATAAAACGGATATAGAACAAAATACAAATACTGATGAGAATAATTCAAATAGCTCTGAAATGGATAAATCGACTGATAATTCTGATGAAAATGATATTGAAAGTAATACTGAAGATTATGATACTTCAAAGTCAGATACAAATGATGAAAACAATGCACCGAAAGAAAAAATTACAGTTTCTGAAACTCATACGCCCAATGATGTGGTATGGGGAGTTTCTATAGATGATTGGGATGTAAATAATGATTATGGGATTGATGGAAATAGATATGGAGGCGGTATCAAAGTAGAGTTATCAAACATGTTTACTTCAATGGGAGACGGAGGTACTAAGGAACTTACATCTCGAATTATGATTCCGCTAAGTGAAGAAAATAAAGATCCAGAAGGAACAGTTTTTACAGGTATTTTTGTGTTGGATCAATCCATGTATGGAAGTCATAGTTATGGAACAATAAGTATTATTGCCAATAATGAGGTTTTGGATTCTGTATATATGGACGGTAGTAATACTGAATCACATTCTTTTAATGTTAATTGTGGTGATGCTGATAGTATTATTATTGAAACTAAAGCAACGCTGAAAGGAAGCAGCTTTATATTTGGAATGGTTAGCCCAAAGGAATAAAATGAAAAATTCTAAAATTAAGCTAAAGTATATAGAATTCATTGTGGCAATAATTGTTGCCATAATAGGTGTTAGTCCTAAAATTATTTCAACCTTTAATGAAAATGGTGCAAAAGGCGAAATGGTTAAACCAAATCAACTTAAAGGGGAGAATAAAAGAGAAATTTGTGGAACATCATTATTTAAAATACCTATGTATGAATCTGGTGACTCGGATATAATCTTAAAAGAAGACAGAAATTTTGATACGATTGTTCAATGTATCCGAATCAACGCACATGGTTATTTAGAAATGCCTGATCTATTCTCCAATGCGCTTCAACATAAAACGGCACTGATATATAATTTAGAGGGAAATTACACTACTTTTAAATTCTTTTGTGGCACATCTTTTGAAGAACCTTTATATCTATTAGTCTATGGAGATAATACACTTATTAAAGATGTGATAGTGCCTAAAGCAGAAAGTTCAAAAGAATATGTACTTGAGATATCTGATGTTGATAAATTGGAAATAATTGCAGTATTTAAAGAAGAAAATTCGAGCCATGATGAAGCTTATGTTTTAATCATGTATCCAGAATTATTTTAGGTCTAGCTTCGACACCTTCCATTTTTACCTTAATGCGTGAGAACATCTGATATACCCTTTCACGCATTAAAGTGTTAAAAATAAAATGTAAATATGCCGGGGTACACCTACCCACTCCATACCCGGTACAACAAAAATAGCCCACGTAAACAAAGTAAAATAAGCCCAAATTCAGCTGTTTAAAGCCATATCCTATAAACTCTAAGGGTAAGCCAAACAAAGCCGAATTTGAGCCAAAATCACAACGAAAACATAATAGATTTACACCAAAACAAAAAGGCTGAGAGCGTTTAACTCTTGGCCTTGTATTTTGTTCTCATTAGGCTGTAATATCGCCGTTTACTGCATCATGGCATAAACTTCTTTCTTAGCTTTATCATAGCTTTTCTTAGTGTCTGAGTAGTTCAAGCCGTCATAATCTCTAACAGTAACAATTCTGTTTTCATATTCTGCCAGGCTGTCCCAAAAGATAATAGTATTGTCAATCTGAATTGTTACATTGTGATTCTTAGCAAAGCATGAAAAGGCTTTCTTTAAATCCTCTTTGCCATAGTTCTTTTTGCTGTCCTCTGTATAAATGCGATTGTTAAAAAAGTCTATTCTGTCATATTTGATGGTCAACATAGTGTTATGATCTCCTTTGTGTGTAGTAGGGTGTAGCCGTTCTGATTGGTTACACCCTTTGTTTTTTACGCTTCTTGTGCTCTCATGATATACTGTACAGCCTTTTCGGCTTTACTTGCTGCACTGATAATAAAATGGTTGTCATTCTTTAATACTTGTAACCAGTTCTGAATATATGCTGCGCTGTTCTTAAAGCTGTTAGGCGTTTCAATTCCTAAAGTATTGAGAATACAAGCGCTTCCAATTTCGGCTATTAATTCTTCTTTGCTATAGTTTTCCGAGCCAAACGCCGCGATTCCTGCTGATGTGCTGAGTCTGTCAAGCCTTGTTTTGTGTCCGGTGCTATGTGTCATCTCATGAAATAATGTACTATAGTATTCAGATATGTCAATGTATTGTTTCTTACTGGGTACTTGTATATAATCCCATGAAGGTGAATAAAAAGCATCATTGCCAACAACTTCCAGTATCCTTATATTTTCCCGTGTCTGGTAATTTGCTTTTACTTTCTCCGCCGCTTCTATCGGTTCTAACTCTGTCAAACATTCAGTTTTTAAAGGCTCTACGCCGTCAACCTGTGAAATATGAAATACGTTAATGCATTTTAACAGTGGTATTGACTTCTTGACTGTTTCGCCGCTCTCGTCTTTTTCTTCTGATTCTAATATTTTCCAAAATACAATGATACTTGACTTCTCACCCTTGCGAATCTTTCCGCCTAAATCTGCCCACTGCTTAAAGGTTGCCCATTCTCCAGACTTTCCTAAAATCATCTGATTTAACAGACTGTAGGGCTTTTTACTAATTCTATTGAAAGCACCAGTATTTACACCGCTCCACGGCTTTTTCCAAGGTATCTGACCTTTTTCTAATTCGTTGATGATTCTATCCGTTACCATCTGATATACGTTTGTACTCATACTCTTTTCCTTTCCTTTATTTTTGTGATTTGTTTTGTTGTTAAAATGATTATACACTAATACTTGTGATAAATCTATTGACAAAAAACACAAACATTAGTGAAAATTAAACACAAACATTAGTGAAAGTGCCAATAGACGAAACACAAGTATTAGTGTAATATATAACCATAGCAAACAACAAAACGAGATCACACAGCGAAAGGACGGTAACGAATATGAAAAATGATGAAATTATGAAAATCGAACTTCCCAGGATTAAAGTAATCGACTTAGAAATGGCAATTCAACATATTATTTTTGATTTCAAGGACGAAATTAGAAATAAAAATACAACTGAGGAAAGAAAAAGAATTGCCCAAAGTGCAATAGATCATAGATGGCAACCATTACTTGACGAGATTGAAAGACAGTTTGAAGAGCAAGATAAGGGACAAGACGAAGAGCAAGAAAATCCCCTGAGGAGTCTTTGAAAATTAAGACGAAACCGCCAAACAGGCGGTCGGGATAGTACCCAAACAACAACAGGCATACGGAAGTTCAAGCCTTCATAACGGTAGAGCGAGTTTTGAGTGACATCCGACAGGAGAGACAATAGTAAACACCAGCCACGCGGAGCCAGTTCCAATAAGAAGAAAAGGAGATAATCACAATGACTAAACAGGAATTAGAAATGAAAGTACAGGAAATCAGAAAGTACAAAGCTATTGTGGAGGAAGCTACTAACATTCGGAATGCGCTTGAGCGGGAAATCATTTCCTATATGAATGAGAATGGCTTGACCGAAGAAATCACGGACAGCGCAAAGATCACCTACAAAGAGCAGAGCCGTACTACACTCGATAAAAAGCGTCTGGAGGAAGATTTGGGAAGCCTTACAGAATATGAAAAGGTTACAACCTACAACGTTCTGAGAATCAAATAAACGGTCACAGAGGGGCAACCCTCACCGTAATGCAGCCGGAGCAAATCCGAAGGTCGCAAGCCCTTAAAAATGCAGAGCGCGGATAAAGACCAAAGGAGGAGGTACACCATGACAAAAGAATTAGAATTGCTTGATCGTATGGAAGAAATCAGACAGAAAGCGGCAGAAAATCCCGCAGATTATCCGGTTGATTGTACGGTAAGAATATTAACTGCCATGTTTGCAGAGTATGCAGGTTATGAACGCCGTACAGACTGGACAAAAGTACTCAAGGCAGAACCGAACAGCATCTATTCACAGAGATTGCGTGAAAACCGTTTCCATATTTAATATAAGCTGACCTATCGGCAGGACGGGGAAAAGGAGATAAAACACAATGAGAACAAACACAGCTATTGAAATCACACCGCAGACCGCAGAAAAGGGAATCATCACCAGAAACGCCACATTGCAGGTTTATACACCTAAACCGCATTTCAAAGGCGGTTCTGTTAAGTGGTACAAGGACAAGCCGAAAGCGAAAAACTAAGAAGATATAACGCACTAATGCACATCGGGGGGAAATGGTTCATAGCGGTTCGATTCCGCTATCCCTCTTACTGACGGACAGAAAATTAACAACTATATAATTAGGAAAGGAAGTGTTGAGACAATGGACAATAAAGAATTTGCAATGTTACAACCGTATTGCGAAAACGATATGCACAGACTAAAAAGAATGTCGCGGTCGATTTTTCGGAAATTCAATGAGCCATTGACGGAAGCTGACCATGCGGATTTCTATTCAATCGCCAATTTAACATTATGGCAAGCGTACAATGCGTATAATCCCGATATGGGCGTTAGCTTTGATGGATTCCTTCAGACGTGTTTACAGAAAAAGTTTAAAACGGAACTGACGCACAGACACAGACAGAAAAGAATTTTAAATCAGCTTGCAACCTCATTGGATGCAATGATTGATGATGATGGAAAAAATAGCAGTCTGTTGGACTTCATACCATCGGATTTTGACACTTTTGAGGAAACGATCAAACGACAGGACAAAGAGCAGTTTCAAGATAAAGTACAACAGTATATTTCGCGGTTATCAAATCAGCAGGCAAACATTTTAAACTTGCTCGTGGACGGCTATAAAGCTAATGAGATACGGAAGATTTTGGAAATGTCACCGAAGGAGTATGCGGATAACTTGCAGATCATGAGAAGTTACGAAAACGTGAAAGTCTTATTCTAGGGAGGAAATTAAAATGAAGATTCGGAAACAGACCTACAGTTTGGAACAGTATTTAAAACTGATGAAAGCGGAAACGATTCGTAGCGATCAGGAATGTCAGCGGGCATCCGGTCAATGGAATGCTAACATGGTAGGGGAGTTGATCGCAACAGTGCTGACAGATAATTATATTCCGCCCATCATTCTGGGAGAAGAAGTAACAGTAAACGGAATTACAAAACAGTGGATCATTGACGGATTACAGCGTTCAAGTTCTCTTTCATTATTCCGATACGCTAACACCAGAATTACTAAAAATATTGATGAATACATGGTTACATATCAGCGGAAAGTAACAGACGGAAATGGAAAGCCTAAGAGAGACGCGCAAGGGGAAATTATCTGGCAGCAGGCGGAATATGATATTCGTGATAAAACATACAATCAGTTACCGGAAGAATTAAAGGATAGATTCGATGGCTATCAGATTGAAGTTGCGATTCATCAGAACTGCGATACAACGGAAATTTCTAAGCTTGTGCGGAAATACAACAACCACAAAGCCATGAATCAGGCACAGAGAGCATTCACTTATATTGATGCTTTCGCAAGAGAAATTAGGGAAATTACAGAACATAGATTCTTCTTAGACTTGTATTCTTGCAGGCGGAAAGACAGAATAAACGGAACCTTGGAAAGAGTTGTGGGTGATATGGTTCTTCTGTGTAACTATCCTGATAAGTATAAGAAAGATACAAAGTTTGGATTTAAATGGTTAAACGAGAACGGAACCATTTATGATTTTGATAGCCTTAATGATTTACTTACAAGGCTGACCGCATCTGTGGAAATTACAAAGGATATCAGGGGATTATTCACCAGTAAGAATGCATATATCTTTGTGGCAGCGTTTAAGGCATTTACGGAATTAGGGAGGACTGATAAAGAGTTTGGAAAATTCCTTCACTGGTTCATGAACAATGGAAACAAAACAGAGATTGACGGTAAGACATGGGAGATATTGGAGGAAAACCGCGCCACAAGAGATTCAAATGTTGTACATGGAAAACTTGATTATCTGGTTGCGTTGGTGAAGCTGTATTTCACGGAAATCAAACAGGCTGCATGACAAAAAGGGGAGGTCAAATCCTCCCCTCATTTAATAAAGGAGCAAGGAAAAATTTATGTATACAATTTCAGATATTATTACAGATATAGACAGAGGTTGCATGGCTAATAATATGATTGAGGACAGGTTTTCATATAGGATTATCTTTTTCATCAATGAAGGAAATAAAGGGATAAAACGCTATGTGGACACTTCATATAGCGACTTGCGGAAATCATTGGAAAGCATTATTCGGAACTACCTTTCATTGGAAAATAATATTGTGATAGCGGAAACAACTGTTTTGAAAGATGGAAAATGTGTTTGCTTACAGAGCAAGTCATATTCATTTAGCTTAGAGGAATATTTTAGACGAATAAAGGGAGAAAGTAGAACCAGTAACGGAAACATTATGTATGACAGATGTGCGGTAAGATAAGCTGAGTTAGGAAAAAGAAAGGAAAAAACTATGGAAAAGAAATATACACTTGCAGACTTTCCACGTAGAGACACTGTAAATTGTCTTAACGATGGAGACGTGAAACGCATTTATGTACCGTTATTGACAGAACCAGATTGCCCCATGGATCTGATGGACAAAGCAAATTGTATTATCAATGACTTATTAGCAAGCTGTCCGGAAC
>Ga0129308_1002936_pt1 | contig 13304 bp, 18 predicted proteins | sample L827metagenome_FD_94440 | JGI IMG/M metagenome (GOLD analysis project Ga0129308, IMG submission 94440) | Ring-tailed lemur group fecal microbial communities from Wisconsin, USA - L827 metagenome | ecosystem: Host-associated > Mammals > Digestive system > Large intestine > Fecal | place: USA...
CTTTTTTCAATTGGATAGGACGGATTCTGATTCTGTGCTTCCAAATTAAAATAGATCTTTTTATTTTCTGGAAAGACTGCTGAAAAATGAATATCAAAATAACATATACCTTCATTATAGATATTACTTTCCTGACCTAACCCCTGAATAAATTCATTGTCATAAGGGTGAACTGGAACGATACCAACATGAATATCCTTTTCAATACAGCAATTTCTAATATAGTCAATATCAAGATCCTCACATTCTTTGACTGTAGCCTTTAAAATATGAGCAAGAATAGACTTAGAAGAGAGAAGTGATTTACAAGCAGCATCATATTGAGCTTTGTGAGCAAGCGTTAATAATCTGTTTAAAAGTGGATTTTGCATAAACGAATGTCCTTTCTATGTAAGATACACTTTTCAATAAACATTGTAACAATGAAAAAAGAAAAGTGGAAGAAGGTCAGTCAAGAAATGAAGTCCAAAGGACAACAATAAAAATACCTTCTAATATAATATTCGTTAAAAAAAGACAAATTTCTTTTTTTGAAAACAACTTTTTTATTATTTTCATAATATGAAAAAAAGGAACTCTTTTTTCAATAAAGTTCCTTACTTCCATAAATAATCCATAAATATCGGAATTTGTTTTTCCCAAGTTGCTTCATTATGCATACCATTAACAATCAAATACGGATATGTCTTAGCATTTTGCTTATTTAATAAATGTGATAGTTCTAAATTTCTAGCTGTACTATAAGCTAATCCTACTTTGTTTCTTGCTTCATTACTTCCCCAATCCATATAAACTAGAGTATCAGGATTTAGTTTATTCATTAAAATATCATCTTTCAATTCATTCATACATATTCCTACTGCTGATGATAAACAAGCCGCTTTAGAAAAAATATCATTATGTCTAACTATAGTATATAATGACATCAATCCACCCATAGAGCTACCAGCAATCATTGTACATTCTCTAAAAGGAATTGTTCGATAATGAAAGTCAATATAAGGCTTTAATTCATTAACGACCCATTCCATATATTCTTTCCCTTGTCCTTGAATATCTCCTAAATAACTATCAGGTAACACATAGGGACAATATTCATCTAGCCTTTTTCTTCCTTCATGATTACATTCCATTCCTACGACTATAAACTTTTTATCATATTGATCTAAAAAATCTTTTAATCCCCAACTTTTACCATAAGTTGCATCATGATCAAAAAATAAATTATGACCATCATACATATAAATAACAGGGTATCTTTCTTCACTCATATCATAATCATCTGGTAAGTAAAGATGAATCGTTCTTTCTAAATCAAAAGGTGTAATATGAACATCAAATTTCTTAATCACTTTCTTCTCCTACCTTTCTATACATAATACTAATACATAAAACACTCAACAAACCACATATTAATTTAACTAATACATAGACTGTAACATTTTCATTAGCAACTGTAGATATAAAACCTAATTGCCCACCAAAAACATAAGCTCCACTCACACTAAATGCTGCATTAATTAATTTCCCTTTTTTATTCATTTTTGAATATAATGGAAGCATTGCTAAAGAGGAAGCACAATTCAATACAAAACCAATAACTGACTCTTTGTTGACATTTAACTTTTCTGAAATCAAATCAATATATTTTGCTCCAAACTTAAATATCACTTCTGATAAAACCATTGAACCAGAAACAATAATGACCATTTTCATGACCATAACAACACTTTCTTCGACCATAGATAAATCTACATAACTCAACTCCGGTATATATAATCCTAATATAACAATAAAGAAAAATATATAACTTATAGCTTTTATAAAATTCGCAAATATACTGAATATTTTAATCGTTAGTCTTGGTATTTTTATAATTGAAAAAGCGATAAATAAACATATGATTAATATTGGTAAAAGATTTATAAACAAGGTTTTTAACGATATATCAATAAAAAAATAACTTATTAATAAACCTATTGGAATAGTAACAATCCCAATAATAAATCCTCTCATTAAATCATTAATTTCTTTTTCCTCTAAAAAAGCTAAAAAGACTGGTAACTGAAAACATATTGTTTGACCTAAAGTTGCAGATAATAAAATTCCTGAAAACACAATTAAACCTTGATCAGTCGTCATTTGACTTACAATTGGATACCCTCCCATATCAGGGGCAAGCAATGATCCAACTAAAATTGAAGAATCAAAAAAAAGATAATGATTTAATTTTGTTAATACATCTATATTCCTTTGTACAAATGTCATTCCTACACAATATATTCCTATTACAGAAACAGCTAAAGATCCCATTGTCGATAAACCTCTATCAAATGTTAATTCTAATCCCCATCTTAAATGAAAAGTTTTATCAATAAATCCAATTAATGCAAAAATAAGCATGATGACTATAAAAATATTCATATCTTCCCCTCTAATTCATTCTTTCAATTATTCCATCACTAATAGCTTTTGCTATTGCGTCTAACTTTTGATTATTTGTTAAATAAGTAATATCTTTTCCATTAATATATCCTAACTCTATTAATATTGCAGGTACCTCATTTAATCGCAACACCCTTAAATGACTGCCATCTTTTACGCCCCTATTTACTGAATAGTTAAGTTTTGCCATTTCAAATCCTATCTCACTCGCTAGTTTTCTTGATGAATGATCATCATTCGTATAAATCTCAAAACCTGAAACATCATTTGATTTCTCATAATCATTAACATGAATTGATACAAAATAATGAGCTTTTTTCTTCTTAGATAATTCTGCTCTTAATTTAAGATCCTCAAATTTCTCATGATTTAATCTTTGATCATCTTGTCTTGTGTAAATAACTTCTATTCCCTTTTTTTCTAATTTTTTTCCAATCATTTTTACAACTTTTAAATTAATATCTTTTTCTTTATATTTACCATTGGTTGCCCCACTATCAGTATCTCCGTGTCCAGCATCTAATATTACTATATTTGTATCATAATGTTTTATAGTTGTTGTCGTTATTTTTTTATAAATACCAAAGATGCTTATGCCAATAATAATACATAAAAATAATATTTTAACTTTTTTCATTATATCTCCTTCAAAGCACTATATTCATTATATAGAAGTATAATCAAAATAAAAAGAGATAATTCTTATTTTCATAATTTAAATATCTCTTATTGTGAATGCTCCAACATATTTATGATCAATACATTTCTTTATATTTTTATTCTTTCTCTTTTATTGTTTTTATAATGCCTTCTGCTATACTTTTTGATAATTTTTCCGTTTTACTATCACTCAATAAATAATCTATATCATTACCTTTAATATATCCTAATTCTATAAGAATTGGTGGTACACTATTATTTCTAATAACATATAGTGATTTTCCTTCTAAAACGCCTCTGTTCTTTGAATAATCAATTTCTTCCATCGCATTAGATACATTGGTTGCTAGAGTGTAACTATGTTCATTATTATTCAAATAATAAATTTCAAAACCACTAACATCTGTTTTTGTTTCATGTGAATTGACATGAATTGAAATAAAGTAATCTATATTTTTTTGTTTTGAAACATCACATCTCGCTCTTAAATCAGCATTTTGTTCGTTTCCTAATCTTACATCATCTTTTCTTGTATAAATGACATTGACGCCATGTTGCATTAAATAATTACCTATTTCCTTAGCGTATCTCAAATTAATATCTTTTTCATAAATATCACCATTACTACAGCCAACATCGCTTCCCCCATGTCCAGCATCTAATACGACTGTACCAATGACTGGTCCAGTAACTTCTTCAATAAAATCATTGCCAAAAAATATCGAAGATAACCATTGAATCGTTATTCTTGCTCCATTATATACCCCCATTATCAATGCAATAACAAGAATGATTGCAAAAATAACACGATTTAATTTTAATCTTTTTTTCTTTTTCTTCGCCATTATTAATCACCTTGTGAAAAAATTATAACATAAAGTCATGAATTTTTTATGAATTTAACTTAGTTCATCTATAGTTAACATCAAAAATCTATAATGCTCTTATTTAAAATAAGGAAGGCTAAAAATGTTTGGATATGTAACGATTAATAAACAAGAATTAAAATTTAAGGAATATGATATTTATCATGCGTACTATTGTGGTCTATGTAAAACTTTAAAAGACAAATATGGCTATCATACTCAAATAGCTCTAAATAATGATTTAACCTTTTTAGCAATACTCCTTAGTCACTTATATGAAGTTAAAAATGAAGAAGAAATATCTCATTGTCTTATTCACCCTTTACATAAATATTTAAAATATTCTAATGAATGTATTGATTATGCTGCAAAAATGACTATTGTTTTAACTTATTTTAAATGTGAAGATGATTGGATAGATGAAAAGAAAGTAACAAAACATATGTATATGAAATCATTACATAAAAGTTTTAAAGAAATACAACAAAAATATCCGGATAAAATCAAGAAAATTAAAGAGTATTTGCATCAAATACATATATGTGAAGAAAATAATACTGATAATCTTGATGAGATTTCTAAATATTCAGGATTAATGATGGCAGAAATATGTGCATATCATGATGATGAATGGCATGATGATTTATATGAATTAGGTTTTTATCTTGGTAAGTTTATTTATTTTATGGACGCTTACGATGATATTGAAGATGATTTAAAAAAAGGATCTTATAATCCTTTAAAGACAATATATAAAGAAAATGATTTTGAAGAACGCATATATATGATCTTAGAAATGATGATTGCTAAGGCAACAACTGCTTTTGAATGTTTACCAATTATAGAAAATGTTGAAATTATGAGAAATATTTTGTATAGTGGTGTTTGGAATAAGTATGAACTTATTAAAAAGAAAAGAATGGAGGGAAATCTTTAATGGATCCTTATCAAATATTAGGTGTTCCTTCATCAGCAACTGATGAAGAAGTTAAAAAAGCATATAGAAAATTAAGTAAAAAGTACCACCCTGATGCAAATATCAATAGTGCTAATAAAGAAGAGTATACAGAAAAATTTAAACAGGTGCAACAAGCTTATAAAACAATCATGGATTATCGTAAAAGAGGATATTCAAATCAAGATTTTAATTCTCAAGGATACAATCAACAATATAATTACAGTGGTAGTGAACAAGTTGCTTATAATAATGCTGCTGCTTATATTAATGCTGGCAGGTATCAAGATGCTATCAATGTATTAGATCAAATAAAGAATAAATCTTCCGTTTGGTTCTATTATAGTGCCATTGCTAATAACGGTATTGGTAATAATATTACGGCTTTAGAACACGCTCAAGTTGCTGCCCAAATGGAGCCTAATAATATTCAATATCTTTTCTTACTTCAACAATTACAAGCTACACAAGGTCACTATCGTACAAGCCAAAGAACATATGGTTCACCTTTTGGTTCACCCGTGAGCTGTTGTTATACTTTCTTTATGTTAAACTTTTTATGTAATTGCTGTTGTAGACCATATTAAGCACTTAGATAAAGTAATTTAAGTGCTTTTATTAATACTTATTTTTTACTATATATTATTATCTTCTAATTTATCTTTGTTATTATGATTTTTAACAATTATTTTCTTCCACTCTAAATAATATCATTTTCTTTATTAATTCTGTTGGTAATGGTTTATTTATTAAAAATTGTATAGTATTTTTATTATTTGTTTTATATTCTTTTAGTTCTTCTTTAAAATTATCTATAGTTGAAGGCGTTGTATAAAAGCCAATATGCTTTTTATATCCTGCAAACTGAATTAAATATCCATGGTAATAATATGTTGGTACTCCCCAAGACAACCTTTCTTCTACATCAGGTAATATTTCTTTAATAACATTTCTTAATATTATTAATTGATCCTTTGCTGGACTTTCAAATTCATTAATATATTCATCTACTGTTTTCATCTTTTCTCCTAGCTAAAAAGGGGATTGAACTCCCCTTACATATTTTTAACATTAATTCTTGTTAATGCTTTCTTTAATGCAATTTCTGCTCTTTGAATATCAACATCAGACTTATGTGCCAATCTTTTTTCAGCTCTTTGTTTTGCTTCTTCAGCACGTCTTAAATCTATTTCTTCTGGTGACTCAATAGCATTAACAATAAGTGTCGTTTCATCTTCTCCTACATAGACGAAACCACCAGCAATTGAAAAATGTTTTCTTTGACCATTTTCAACATAATTCATTTCTGATATTTCTAAACCACTTGCAAGTGGTAAATGAGAAGCAAGAATACCCATTTGTCCTGCTGTTGTTCTAATATTAAGTATTTCAATATCAGTTTCTTTGTAGATTCCTTTAGGAGTAACGATCTTTAACTTAAACGTTTTCATCTTCTAAAGCCTTAGCTTTTTCTACAGCTTCTTCAATAGAACCTACATTATGGAATGCTTGTTCTGGTAAATGATCCCACTTACCTTCAAGAATTTCCTTGAAACCTTTAATAGTATCTTCAACACGGACATATTTTCCTTCCATTCCTGTAAATTGAGAAGCTACAGTAAATGGTTGAGATAAATAATTACGAACACGTCTTGCTCGTGCAACAGTAACCTTATCTTCTTCACTTAATTCATCCATACCTAAGATAGCAATAATATCTTGAAGTTCTTGGAATCTTTGTAAAATTTGTTGAACACCATGAGCAACTTCATAATGTTCTTTACCAACAACAAGAGGATCCAATGCTCTTGATGATGAGTTTAAAGGATCTACTGCTGGATAAATACCTAAAGCAGCGATTGAACGATCCAATACAACTTTTGCATCAAGGTGAGCAAATGTTGTTGCTGGTGCTGGGTCAGTTAAGTCATCAGCAGGCACATAAACTGCTTGAACTGATGTGATTGAACCTTTTTTAGTAGAAGTAATACGTTCTTGTAATTGACCCATTTCAGTTGCAAGGGTTGGCTGATAACCTGCCTGTGAAGGAACACGTCCTAACAAGGCTGATACTTCTGATCCGGCTTGAGTAAAACGGAAAATATTGTCAATGAATAATAAGACATCTTGTTCTTGTTCATCTCTAAAATATTCTGCCATTGTTAAACCAGTTAAACCAACTCTTAAACGTGATCCTGGTGGTTCATTCATTTGTCCAAAGACAAGTGTTGTTTTGTTTAAAACTCCACTTTCTTTCATTTCATAATACAAATCATTACCTTCTCTTGAACGTTCACCAACTCCAGCAAATACTGATAATCCACCATGTTCAGTTGCAATATTATTAATTAACTCTTGAATTAATACTGTTTTACCTACTCCGGCACCACCGAATAATCCAATTTTACCACCTTTAATATATGGACAAATTAAATCAATAACTTTGATCCCTGTTTCTAAGATTTCAGTTTCTGTTCTTTGTTGTGAATATGTTGGTGCACTTCTATGAATAGGCATTCTCTTTACAGTATTTGGTAATTCTTCTTTTTCATCAATAGGTTGACCTAAAACATTGAACATACGCCCTAATGTTTCATTCCCTACTGGGACAGCAATTGGATTACCTGTATCAATAGCTTCCAATCCTCTTACTAACCCATCAGTAGGTCCCATTGCAATACAACGTACGACATCATCACCAATATGTTGAGCAACTTCTACTGTTAAAGATTCACCATTATTATCAATAACGATTGCATTGTTTAATGATGGTAATCTATTAGCATCAAAAGCAATGTCAACAACTGGTCCAACTGCTCGTACAATTTTTCCTTTGTTTTCTAACATTCAGGCACCTCCTTTTATAAACCATTAGCTCCAGCAACGATTTCACTAATTTCATTAGTAATTGCTGTTTGTCTTGCCTGGTTATATTTCAATAATAAATCTTCAATTAATTCTTCTGCATTATCAGTTGCATTTTCCATAGATGTTCGTCTTGAAGCATTTTCACTTGTTACTGATTCAACAAGGTATCCATAAATAACTGATTGTAAATACATCGGAATTAAGCTGTTTAAAACTTCATTTTCACTTGGTTCAAAAATTGTATACTTATTTGTAATCTCAATATCATTAAAATCATTAACATCTACTGGAAGTAATGTAACAACTCTAGGAGTAAAAGTTAGATTATTTACAAATTCAGTATAAACGATCTTAATACTTTTCACTTCTTTAGCTTTATACTTTCTTGTAAGTTCAGATACTAATTTAATAATTTCCTTAAAATCCAAAGTAGAGTTTAATTCCAAGTACTGATTATTAAATTCAATGTTGCGATGATGAAAATATCCAGCTCCTTTACTTCCAATAGCATAAATATAATCTCCATCATTAATCATTCCGCTTACTGTTTTTAATACATTCGCATTATATCCACCGCATAAACCTAAACTAGAAGTTATTACGATATAAACATCTTTTCCATCTTTATTTTCTTTTAAATAAGCATTATCAATTTTACCTTCATTACTCTTTAAAATAGAAGCAACTGTTTCTTGAACCTTACTATAATAAGGTTTTAACTCATCTAATTGATTTCTTGTTTTTCTAAGTTTTGATGTTGCGACTAACTGCATAGCTTTCGTAATTTTTTTAGTAGACTCAACAGATTTCATACGTCTTTTAATAGACTGCATATTACTTGGCATAATTCATTAACCTTCTGCATTCACTTTTAAAAATTGTTCAACGAAAGCTTTCATAACTTCTTTTAAATTCTTATCTAAATCATCACTAATAACCTTTTGTGTTTTAATTTCTTCAATATATTCTGGATGATTGATTTGAATATGTTCAAATAATTGATTAATGAAATCATTAACCTTATCAACATTGATTTTTCTAGTCATACCATGTTTTAATGCAAACAATGAAATAACTTGTTCCTCAACACTTCTTGGTGAATATTGAGCTTGTTTTAACACTTCTCTTACTTTTTGACCATGATCTAAAGTTGCTTTAGTAGCAGCATCTAAATCACTACCAAATTGAGCAAATGCCTGCATTTCAGCAAATTGAGCTAATTCAAGTTTTAATGAACTTGAAACTTGTTTCATCGCTTTGATTTGAGCTGATGAACCAACACGACTTACTGATAATCCAGTATCAATTGCTGGTCTAAATCCTGAGTTGAATAAATCTTGTTGTAAGAAGATTTGTCCATCAGTAATAGAAATAACATTTGTTGGAATATATGCTGAAATATCCCCAGCTTGTGTTTCAATAATTGGAAGTGCTGTAATAGAACCACCACCATGTTCTTCATTTAAACGACAAGCTCTTTCCAACAATCTCGAATGTAGATAGAAAACATCTCCTGGATAAGCTTCACGTCCTGGTGGTCTTTTCAATAATAAAGACACTGTACGATAAGCTACGGCGTGTTTAGATAAATCATCATAAACAATTAAGACATCTTTTCCTTGTTCCAACCATTCTTCTGCCATCGCACAACCTGCATAAGGAGCAATATATTGAACAGGAGCAAGTTCAGAAGCACTGGCACTTACAACTGTTGTATATTCCATAGCCCCACCTTGTTTTAGTTTTTCTACGATTTGAGCAACAGTTGAATTTTTTTGTCCAATTGCTACATAGACACAATACATATTTTGACCTTTTTGATTTAAAATCGTATCTATCGCAATCGCTGTTTTACCTGTTTGTCTATCTCCAATGATTAACTCACGTTGACCTCTACCAATAGGAATAATGGCATCAATTGATGTAATTCCTGTTTGTACTGGTTGATCAACTGATTTTCTAGTCATAACTCCACTAGCCACTCTTTCGATTGGTCTAGTTTTATTTGAATGGATAGCTCCTTGACCATCAATTGGTTGACCTAAAGGATTAACAACTCTACCTAACAATTCATCACCGACAGGAACTTCAATAATTCTACCTGTACGCTTAACTTCATCGCCTTCTTTAATTGTTCCTTCTGATCCAAGAAGCACTGCACCTACTGAATCTTCTTCAAGATTCATAACCATTCCATACACATCATTAGGGAATAATAATAATTCACCTAACATTGCATTATCTAATCCATGAACTAAAGATACTCCATCACCAACTGTCATAACGGTACCAACATCTTTAGATTCAATTGTATCACTATAATGCTTAATCTGTTCTTTGATTAAAGCACTAATTTCATCTGGTCTTAGATCCACTAACTTCACCTACTTTCTTAAAAGTTCATTCTTAAGTGTTTCTAATCTATATGATAAACTATTATCATATACATGATTATCAATTTCTACTTTAATTCCACCTATCAAAGATGGATCAATAACAAGATTTAACTGTACTCTTGTCTTTTCTTTAATACTTACAGCATTTTCAATTCTCTTGATTTCATTTTGATCAAGTGAATATGCACTATATACATTACCTACTTTAATACCAAAATAATCATAACATAAAGTTTGAAAATGCTTGCAGATCCCTAAAATATATTTCATTCTTCTTTTTGTAACTAATAATTTTAAGAAGTTTAAAACATATGTTGAAACCTGACCATTAAAACTCTTATCAAGAAGATTGATCTTAATTTCATCTTCAATAGCAACATGAGAAAAGAATTGAACAAATGAAGAATCTGTTTGAAAAACTTCTTGAACTTTTAACATATCCTTTTGATATGCTTCAATAGCTTTCTCTTCCTTAGCTAGTTCAAATAAAGATTCCGCATATCTTGAAGAAATAATATCCATTAGTTAACTACCTTTTCTACAAAGTCCTCAACCATTTTCTTATTTTCTTCGCTGTTCATTTCCTTATTCATGACTTTCGTCGCAACTTCCATTGCAATCGTTACCATTTCTTCTTTCATTTCTTCTTGTGCTTGAGCTTTTTCAGCTTTTATTTCACGACGTGCTTGTTCTACCTTTAATGAAGCTTCCTTCTTTGCTTCATCTATGATCTTATCTCTAGTAGAAAGCGCATCTTGTTTTGCTTTTTCCACAATATCACGATACTCTTTCGCACTCTCTCGAGCTTTTTCTTCACTATCCAACATGAATTCTTTAGCTTTCTTATTCATATCTTTCGCTTCATTCATTTGCGCTTCTATAAAATCAGCTCTTTTTTGAAAATATTGTTGTACTGGAACCCATAAATATTTCTTAAAAAAGAAAAACATAACTCCTGTGGATAATAATTGCACGATTAAAGTCGTCATATTAGGGAATAACTTAGATGCAACATCAACGTTCATCTCTTATTCCTCCTTAAATATTAATATACGAATAATAGAATGAATGCAATTAATAACCCATAAATTGCGACTGTTTCAGATAAGGCAATACCTAAGATCATCATAGTACGGATCTTACCTTCAGCTTCTGGGTTTCTTCCTACAGCTTCTACTGCTTTACTTGCTGCAATCCCTTCACCAATACCTGTTCCTAAACCTGCACATACTGCAATACCTGCTGCAATAGCGATTAATCCTACGTCTGTCATTTTCTATTCCTCCTATTAATTGAATTACTTTTTTATATCTTTAACTAGCTATTCTGCTTCAACAGCAATCAAAATACTAGATAAAGTGACAAATACTAAAGTTTGAATACAACCAGCAAACACATCAAAATAAGCGTGTAACACTGGGGCAATAATTGGACCTAAGAAATTCACTGGTAAAATCAAACTAGATAACCAGCCAGTAAACGAATAAACTAAGCCCATTAAAATAGTACCACTTAAAATATTACCAAATAAACGCATTGATAACGATATTAAAGGTGAAATAGCACCTAAAATATTTGTTGGTGGCCAAATTAATTCCTTAACATAAATTAACCCACCTTTTTTCTTAATTGCATTCCATTGAATCAATGTAAATGTTATTAATGTAATAGCTAAAGTGATTGAATAATTTGATGTAGGTGCATCAAAACCTATCAAACCACTGAGATTCGCACATAACAAATAAACAAACATCATTGCAAAATATGGATAATAATTCTTTTCAAAAGGTTCGGGCATAATTGATTTCATATAATTATAAACTGTTTCAACACCAGTTTCTACAACCAAGACAAGTCCTTTTGGTTTTTCTAATGGATTTGCCTTCTTTACCTTATTACCAGCATAAACAAAGAAAATAGTTAAAGCTAAAGTAATGATCAAAGAAAAAACCAATTCTGGCTGTAATGTAATATGAATTGTTCCAATCATTGGTGCACTAGGCATTAACGTCACCTCCTTTATTAATATACCCTTCTACATATATCGAAATCTTAGTCACCATATATCCAACAAAGACACCAAGCAAATGAAACCAATTAGACTTCACTGCTATAAAAAATCCTAAAGAATATACAAGCAACTTTGCTATAAACATAACAATAACTATAACTGTAGACATTGAAAATGTTAATATTCCTTCGCTCATCTTAATAATCATATTAAAGATGACTAAGTTTAACACATATCCCAAAATAAATCCAAATAAATATGAAACATTTTTTAAACCTATTCCTATAATTCCAAAGAGTAAACAACCTATAAGAAAAATCTGAAATGATCTTTTAATCACATTTTTTTCATTCATTTTTTTGCCACTCCCAACAGTAATTTTAGCACATACACAAACGCAATCAATAGACAAATCAATATCAATGTCGCATTGTGAAAATACTTACTTAGTTTAATTCCAATATATGTCATAAGTATGAACATTCCTATCACTTTCATACCTAACTCTAAAGCAAAAAGAATATCTTTTAGCATCTTTTTCTCCTATACAGTAATTTATTAGATTATAGCGTGATTTTTCAAAAATGACAATGATTTTCATCAACTATCATTATATATCAATAAACATTGACTCACATTTTTATGAAATGTTTTTTCTATTCTTCAAGACATTGTACAAAATATTAGAATAATACAACGATATTATTGTCAAACTTACCCCAAAACAGCTAAAAAATAAACTGAAAAAGAAGAATTGATACACATACTTCCTAACACTATTTTAAATATAATCAAACTAAAAAAGCTGTAGAAATAACTTTGATCAAAAGTCATTTCAATAAAGCTACATTTTAAATATGACGAGTGACTTCATACCCTTCGCTAATAGCATCTTTGATATTACCAACTTCACGAGCATCACCAATAATATGATATGTCACATGAGCTTCTTTGAGCATTTCTTCCATTGCATCATCTTTACGATAACCACTGGCAAAAACTAAAGTATCAGCATCATCAATGATATGTTTAACTCCCTTTTGTGAGTAGATGATCTTATCTTTTTCAACACTTTCAACTTTTGCATTGACAATCATCTTAAC
>Ga0129308_1002937_pt1 | contig 13296 bp, 10 predicted proteins | sample L827metagenome_FD_94440 | JGI IMG/M metagenome (GOLD analysis project Ga0129308, IMG submission 94440) | Ring-tailed lemur group fecal microbial communities from Wisconsin, USA - L827 metagenome | ecosystem: Host-associated > Mammals > Digestive system > Large intestine > Fecal | place: USA...
CACCGTCTCACGCTGGTTCGTGATGCCGAGCGCCGCGATGTCCTCCGCCGATGCGCCGATCTTGGACATCGCCTCGACCGCCACGCCGAGCTGAGTCGACCAGATCTCATCCGCGTCATGCTCCACCCAGCCGGGCTTCGGAAAATACTGTGTAAATTCCTTTTGCGCCACACTGCAGATATTTCCTGCGTGGTCAAAAAGAATGCAGCGGTTGCTTGTCGTGCCGGCATCCAGCGCCATGATGTATCTGCCCTGGGCTGCGGCCGTACCTGTTGTGTCTGTCGTCATACTGTTTGTCATCTGTATACCCTCCCATTACATTCGCGAGGCTGTACCCGTGCCTCTTTTTCAATCCAATATTACAATAAAATGGCTGTATGTGCAAGGAAAATACTGAGCGGCGGCCGTCTACAGCTTCAGCAGCTTCCGCAGGTCCGGCATCCCCCATCCCTGCCGGTTTACCGGGTAGCCGAGATCAGCCGACGCTTCCTTCAGGCGCATTTTGACCTGCACATTTGTGAGGTCCGGTTCGCTCTCCAGCAGCAGGGCCGCCGCCCCTGCAATCGCCGGAGCAGCCATCGAAGTGCCGCTTTTTGTGCTGTAGTAGCGGCCACGCTTCCACATCGTCGAGCAGGAAACAATATCCGTCCCCGGCGCAACCACCTCCGGCTTGCAGATACATTCCCGCGTCGGGCCGCAGCCGGAATAGGCGCTGCCAAAGGATTTCTCCTTTCGAAGTGCCGCATCGCCTCTCTGGTGCGGACGGACCATGAGCGCATCCGATGAACCGACCGTGATCACCTTCCGGCTGTTGCCCGGCGCCGTGATCGACATCGGCTCCGGCCCCATATTTCCCGCTGCGGCCACCACGACCAGCCCGGCGTCCCACGCCTCCTCGACACGGCTCACGAGCAGTCTGGCCCCTTCCTCCTCCGTCTCCTTCGTCGTACCTGCCGAGATATTCAAAATCCGGATCCGAAAACGGTCCCTGTTCCGGATCGCCCACTGAATCGCCTCCATAATATCCGCAAGACTTCCCTGTCCATACCGGTCAAGCACCTTCAGATGGATCAGCCTGCAGTCCGGCGCAATCCCGCAGTATCTTCCGCCGCTGCTTCTGCCGTTCCCGCCGAGAATGCCCGAGACGTGACTGCCATGCGACGCGTCATCGTAACAAGCCGTCCGCCCATTCACAAAATCCCGGAACGACACAATCCGCGCAGCATAGTCGGGATGCAGGCAGATTCCGGAATCAAGCACGCAAGCAGTCACACCCCGGCCTGTGATTCCCGCATCATGAACCTCTTTCGTATGCAGCAGTGCCCTGACACGATCCATCCCTCGCTCCCTCCCGGCAGCCGGCTTCCTTACGCCCTCGTGTGCATATAAAAACCGCCATATTACTTTTCCATAATATGGCGGTCGTGAAAAAAGTTGCATTGTTGCAATTCAAATGAAGCTTCAGCCAATAGCTATGCCTTCCATATCCCCTCTGCCAGCTTCCGGCAGGCCCGGTTTATCTCTGCAATCTGCTCCGGGTTGATCTGGTCGATATGGATTCCGCACGTGCAGGCGGCAGTTCCCTGATGGAAAACAGCGGCCGCCTCAGAAAACATTCTGGCAATCGTCTCCTCCTTGTGTCCCAGGCAGTTGAGTACGGAAGTTGTGACGCCGGTGCCGCTCCCGGTAAGACTCGGCCGCGCAGTGGAGAGTGCTGCACAGCCTACATGGCCGTTTACACTGTCGTAAACTGCGATGGTACTGTCCGCGCCCGCACGGATAACATCGCAATAAATCGTGACGCCGCACGCTTCCGTCTGATACCGCACAATATTTTCTGATATCTTTGTTGCTCTCACCTGTGATATTCCTCCGTTTTAATTGCGAATCGCTGCAAAAGCTCCCGAACATGCAACGCCTCATTCTACTTCCACCAGCAAAACCTTTTCAATCAATCCCGGCTTTCCGTAATAATTCCCGGACATGCAACGCCTTCTTCTACTTCCATCGGCGGAACCCCTCCGCTTCAATCCCAAACCGCTGCAAAAGCTTCCCGACAATATGACGCTCCATATCTTCTATCGTTGCAGGGTGGTTGTAATAAGTCAGCATCAGCGGCAAGATCGACACACCGGGAATGCGGGACAATTTGAGCATATTTTCGAGGTGAATCGGACTGAAGGGCGTCTCGCGCACTGCGAGCACAAGCTTTCTCTGTTCCTTGAGCATTACGTCCGCAGCGCGCAGCAGCAGATTGTCCGTGTAGCCGCAGGCGATACCCGCCACTGTTTTCATGCTGCATGGTACGATAATCATGCCGTCCGTCTCAAAGGTTCCGCTCGCAATCGAAGCGCCGAGATCGTCATTTTCGTAGACTACGTCCGCGAGCGCGCGCACCGCGGCCATACTATCCGATGACTGTGACGGAACTCTGTCTCTTCCGTCCATACACCCCGTTTCAGATGAATTCTCCTGCAGGATTCCTGTACTGCCCGATGTGTGTATCACACTACTTTGCCTGTCCGTACACTTTGGTTTGGAGGAATCCCACTGCCAATTTTCCATACTATCCGATAGTTGCACCGGGCTCCTTCCTTCATACTCTGCGGTCAGCTCCGCCCCTCTCGTGTACACCAGGTGCGTCTCCACATTTTCTGCACGGTTCAATTCTCCAAGTACGCGGACTGCCAGCGGGATTCCGCTGGCGCCGCTGATTCCGACTACGATACGCTTTTTCGTCATAATTTCCTCCTGCGCAAAACCCGCTCATTCAAGGCAACAGACTCAGATCCGTCTCAGGCCCTGTCTCCTGTCGCCCGGACAACCACTCTCCCGGGCAGCAAACCCAGATCCGTCTCCCACTCTGTCTCCTATCACTCTGGCAGCCAGTGCTTCGGATCTACCTCCATGAATTTTGCACGCTCAAAACGCTGCTTCTGGTCAAACGGTACGGTACAGTCAAAGATCGCCTTGCAGGCTACCCCGCGCGCGCGGATACCCGGATGGTACTCCGGGCCGTTCGAGGGATCAAGCGGGTGGCACTGGACGCCGTGAACCGGGATCATGTCCACGTCCGCCTGGAAGCGCGTCGTCATGGCCCACATTACGTCCTTCATGTCAAAGCAGTCCACATCCTCGTCTACGAGAAACACATGCTTGAGCTCGGCGAACGCGGAAAAAGCCAGAAGCGCAGCCTGCCGCTGTCGTCCCTCGTCGGACGGGACAGACTTTTTGAACTGCATCACGGCAATGTATTTTCCGCCGCCGCTCGAGGCGCAGTACACGTTCTGCAGCTTGCCCGGCATCGCCTTTTCAACCATCGTCAGAATGCTTGCCTCAGTCGGGATGCCTGCCATCGACACGTGCTCCTCACTCGGCCCGATGCACGTCTGCATAATCGGATTCCTTCTCGTCGTCACGGCTTTCACCTTTATCACGGGAAGGCTGGGATTCGCCGGGCCGCAGTAGCCCGGAAATTCCGGCATCGCCTTGCCGGTATCCGAATTCTGATCCTCACGCACACGCACGTCCGGCAGTATCTCACCTTCGATCACATACTCCGCATTCGCGATCGCCCGCTCCGGGATCGTCAGACACTGTACCAGCTCCACCGGGGCTTTGCGGATCGCCCCGGCCGCCTGCAGCTCATCATAGCCAAGCGGCGTCGTGGGCGGCTCAAAGCAAGAGGCAATCTCAATCGCCGGATCAACGCCGATACTGACCGAGATCGGCAGCGGTCTGCCGTCCGCCTCCGCAAGCTCACGGAAATATCCGATATGGCGGGCTCCCGGCTGCAGGAAAATCGAGATCTCATCCTTCGACTGCAGACACATCCTGTGGATCGTCACATCCGACTCGCCTGTATGCGGATTCGAGGCATAGCACATGCCAAGCGTGATATACGGGCCCGCATCCTCCGGCGTGTTGGTCGGCGCAGGAATCAGCCTGCGGATATCGAAACCCTCCTCCGTTGCCAGATGTACAATCTCCTGACATTTCGCCTGCGTATTCGGGATGACGACCGGCTTCACCGGATGCGCCACACTCTCCTTCAGCAGAAATCCCAGCCGCTCCGGCTCGCAGCCGAGCAGATAGCCGACACGCCTGCGGCTCGCCAGCAGCCCGATCGCCACGCGCGCACCGGGATGGCCTTTGATCCGGTTAAATACCATCGCCGGGCCTTCCTTCGTCGGTCTTTGCACCGTGCCGCCCGCTCCCACATGCCGGTAAACGCCGGACAGCTCCGCCATCGGATCCACCTCGACGTCCGTCTCTACGAGCTGCCCCGGAAGCGCTTCCAGCAGCTCAAGCGCACTCCTCAAATCATAAACCTTACCTGCCATACGATCTCTCCTCACAAATCGCGATATCTACTCCGCTTCCTCTCACATTTCTTATTTCATCTGCCGCATAAACGGTATACACGCCAGAAAACCCGTATATCATTTTGGCACGCCTTTCCTTCAGGCTCACTCTGCTTTTCTACAGATCCGGTCCACCCATGCGGTTACCTCACCCGGATAATCCGCCCTGCCGTGCGGCTCATCCCACACGATCTCATAATCCACGTCCGTTCTGCCGGTCTCCATCAGCCGCAGCGCCAGCGTCATTGTGATCGTGAGCGACGTGTCAGCATCCCTCGAACCGACGCGGATCCTGTAATGCGGCGCCAGATCCGCCTGCTCCTCCGTGCCGATATAGTTCATCGGATTGAGCAGATACCGTCTTTGCGCCAGCTCTGTATCGCCAGCCACCTTCTGATACCCGGACAGATATTTCTCTGTCTCATCCGGAAACTGCGTACAGAGCGTCTCCATCACCCCCGCAAGCTGGGGATTGAAATGAACGACATCCTCGCGGGCCGTCCCGAACTCCTGATTTTCCGCCTGAATCAGATCGAGGTCGTCAAAGGCCGGGCAGAGCTTCAGCCGTGTATGGTACGTCTCCTGCATGTCATCGATGCTTGTGATCGCCGCGCGCCTGCCGTCCCACGAGAGCCACGCACTCTTATCGATGCCCGGCACATAGACCGCCGCTTTCGTAGCAAAGTCAAACTTCGGCGCAAGATATCTTCCGCTTATATAATCCGCTGCACTCACCCGACCCGCATTGCTGCATACCAAATTACCGGGCTCCACAGGCTGCTTATCACAGTCCTTCGCATTTGTCTTATCAACACCGCAGCCTGCTATACCATCCGTCTTCACAGTCAGCTTATCACAGTCCCTCGCATCTGTCCTACCCGCGCTGCAGCATGCAATACCTTCTGTCTCCGCAGCCTGCTTATCGCAATCTGCCCGCGTTTCTGCATCCATCCTTCGCAGGCACGGTATCCCGCCCTGCTCCAGCTTCCCGAGATACTTCGCCGCCGACTCCTCAAGCTTCTCCTTCAGAAACGCAGCCGCGCTGCCGCCCCGGCCTGTCCCGAGCAAAAGCGGCTCACCTGTCGCCGGATGCTTCAGCCCCATCCCGTTAAAATAATCCATATAAAGCTGCCCCATCCGGTCAGAGAGCGCCCGCGCGAACGGCGTCAGCTCTCCCTCCGAAAAGCCCACGAACGGCATCCCGTCGTAGTGCGTCCGCCCCTCGAACATCCACTCATACGCGAAATCCGCGTGATCCAGATCGATAATCGGGCAGTAGCACTGTGCGGCAAACACATCATCCCTCTGATCCATCACCGCTCCAATCCGTTCCAGCTCCTCCCGGTAATTTTCACTGTTCCCGGTGCAGCCAAGCAGCGTGCTCATCGCACCGCCCGCACTGATGCCTACCGAGATGATCCGCTCCATGTCTCCCGGAATCACCCCTGCGTTGGCGCGCAGGAAGCGGATGCCCGCCTTCAGATCCACAAGAGAGAGCGGAGCCTTGCCGCAGCGCTGCCCCTCTGCATTCACAGAGCTCCTGCCGCGGCAGCCGCACGAGACGTACACAAAGCCTGCCGCGAGGAAATCCTTCGCCGCGCTCCTGTCATCCCCGATCTCAAACGGCTCAGCCTCCTTGTAGCCTGCCAGCCCGTTCTCAAAAATCACCGGCACGGTCGCGGCCGTATAGCCGCGGTACTCCGCCTCCGCCTTCACGCTGCCGCTGCCATCCATATAGACCGCGGGCACAAACAGATTCATGCACTGCTCGGCCGGGACCTCCTGAACGCTGCAGTATGGCACCCGCCCGAGGAAAAAGCAATCGTATTGATCCAGATAGATCCATCGATCCGTGTAATCCTTCAAATTCAAACTTACAGACATTATGCCGCGCGCTCCTCTTTTCTCTTATTTGCCGCAATCGCCCTTCTCTTGATCTGGAACGCATCGAACCACATCACGAGCAGCATGATTGCACCCTTCGCCACATACTGATAATATGTATTCAGTCCGGCAAGCTGCATACCGTTCGCCAGAAGTCCCATAATCAGCACACCTGCGATACAGTTCGCGATCTTGCCGTCGCCGCCGCGGACGGATACGCCGCCTACGAGGACGCCTGTCAGCACCGTGATCTCCGTTCCGGCTGCCGTACCTGCCGCGGCCGCGCCTACACGCGAGGTCAGGATCACTGCGCCGATCCCGCAGAAGAAGCCTGCCACACAGCCGATCGCGTACTTCATACGCTTTACGTTGATACCCGCCAGCCTTGCCGCCGCCTCATTGCCGCCGAGTGCGAACACATAGCGGCCGAAATAGGTCCGGTCCATCACAAAGCTCATGACAATTCCGCCGATCACCATCAGGATAGTCGCGTAGGTCAGGCTCGGATGCAGGACCGTCCCCTGACCGATCACCTTGAAGCTGTCCGGAAGCCCGGAGATCGTCTTGGAATTTGTGATTACATACGCAACGCCCTGGTATACCGTACTCAGACCGATCGATACGAAGATTCTCGGAAGCTGCAAAAGCTGCTCCAGAAGCGTCCCGAGCGCGCCGAAGCCTACGCTTACCACGATCGTAATGATCACAACGAGCGGCATCGGGATACCGGTCCCCGTCAGCATCATCGCACAGAGGACGCCGCAGATACTCATCTGATAGCCTACCGCCATATCGAGGCCGCCCGACATCATAATCAGAGCGATTCCGTAGGTACAGATGATGATGTACGCGTTCTGATTCAGAATATTCAACAGGTTCGACAGCGTCAGAAAATTGTTGCTCGTAAATGTAAATACGACGCAGATCACAAACAGCAGAACCCACGCCAGGTTCCTTCTGCAAAAATCAATTACCTTTGACATAACGGTTCCTCCTACATTCCTGAAGCCAGCTCCAGCACCCTGTCCTGGCTGAATTCCTCTTTTGCCAGCGATCCGCTGACCTTGCCCTCATACAGTACCACAATCCGGTCGCTCATCCCGAGCAGCTCCTCCATCTCCGAGGAAATCATCAGGATCGATTTGCCCGACTCCACCAGATTGTTCATCAGCTTGTAGATCTCCTGCTTTGCGCCCACGTCGATTCCTCTCGTCGGCTCGTCAAAGATCAGGATATCGTTGTCGGCCGCCAGCACCTTTGCCACAACCACCTTCTGCTGGTTGCCTCCCGAAAGATTGCGCACCTCCTGCTTCACAGACGGCGTCTTGATCCCCAGCGTATCCACATAGTAATCCGTCAGACGGTCCGCCTCCTTAAAGTTCACAATCCCCATGTGGCTGATCCGCTTCATACTCATGATCGGGATGTTCCACTCGATCGTATACTCCAGGAACACACCCTCCAGCTTGCGGTCCTCCGGCACGAGGCCGATCCCTGCCGCTACGCCGTCCGCCGCAGAAACCGCCTTCATCGGCCTGCCCTTCACAATAATCTGCCCGCTCTCCGGCTTCACATCGCCGCAGAGCATCTTGGCAAGCTCCGTTCTCCCGGCGCCCACAAGACCTGCCAGCCCGAGGATCTCCCCCTTGTGAAGCTCCAGATTGATATGGAAATCGCCGTTCCCGGTCAGATCCCGCACCTCCAGCACCGGTTCTCCCGGCTTTACGCTGCGCTCCGGGAATTTCTCCGTCAGCTCGCGGCCGATCATATACCGGATCAGATCCTTCTTCGTGATCTCGGATACCTTTTTCGTGATGACATACTTGCCGTCCCGGAACACGGTCACTCTGTCGCACAGCTCGAACAGCTCCTCAAGACGGTGGCTGATATAGATGATCGACACGCCCTTCTCCTTCAGTCTGCGCACAATGCGGAACATATTCTCGACCTCCGCCATCGGGATGGACGCGGACGGCTCGTCCATAATCAGCACCTTGCAGTTCTTGACGACAGCCTTCGCGATCTCAACAATCTGCATCTGCGCCGTCGAGAGCATCTGTACCTGCGTGCTCACATCAATCTTCACACCGAGATCCGCCATGATCTCCTCGGAACGCCTGCGCATCTGCCTGAAATCCGGCATCAGCTTCCCGCCGACCTTGTCCCCCAGAAAAATATTTTCCATGATGCTTAAGGACGGCACCAGATTCAGCTCCTGGTACACGACGCCGATTCCGGCCTCCTTCGCCATCGCCGGAGTAAGCTTCTCGTACGCTTTGCCGTCGATGACAATCGTTCCCCGGTCCGGCGTGATCGCTCCTGCGATCGATTTGATCACGGTGGATTTTCCCGCACCGTTTTCCCCGATCAGTGCCAGAATCTCTCCCTTTTCCACGTCAAAGGAGACATCATCCAGCGCGACAACACCGGGATACGTTTTGGTTATATTTTTTACTTCCAGCACCTTCGCCATAAAAATACCCCTTTTATACTGCAAAAGGCTGCTGCAAACTTCTGCATTTGCAGCAGCCTCACATGAAATCATCTGATCTGCACTGCCAGCGCGTCAGGAAGGCTCATCCGCCGTCCTGTCTGCGAGGCCGTTTCCTTCGCGCCTTATTCCGGGAAATACTCACCGATCGTATCCGGTGTGATCTTGATGCACTCCTCAGAATATACCTTGTCTACAATACGGTCAGCCCAGGAGCCGTCCATCAGCTTGTAGCACGTCATCGGCGTGCCCTCGCCGAGCATTACCGTGCCGCGCAGCACGGACTCGCCGTTCGCGGAAGCCTTTACCTTGTCGCGGATGAACTCTGCGGTATCGACCGTAAACACCGCGAACTCGTCCTTGTTCACGCTGCCGTTTGCCATTGCAGCCTCGTTCGCGCCCTGTCCCTGGTCCGTACCGTACGTCAGGATTACCTTCAGATCCGGGTTGTTCATCAGCATCATCTCTGCATAGGTCTGGCCTGCAGCAGCGCCCTCCGCCTGCGTCGTCTCATGCTCCTCAACGATTGTGACCTTGGAGTTGATCTCGGCGATCTCCTTCAGTCCGTCACATCTCGCCACAGCGTCCTCATTCTCAGAGTTCTCAAGGATACCGACCTTGATGGAACCGTCCTCAGCGTCCGGGAATGTCGCATCGATCCACTCGGAAGCCATCTCCGCCTCCACGCGGCCGGACTCGTGCTGGCTGATGCTGATGCAGACGTCGAACGCATCCGGATTGTCAAGCACCGTACCGATTACGATGATGTACGCGCCCTGCTCCCTCGCCTTGATCAGTGTGTCGCAGATCGAGGATGCATCCACAACGAATGCGATGATGTAGTCCTTCCCCATAGAAACGAAGTTCTCGATCGTCTGAACCTGCGTCTGTGCGTTGCCCGCCGCATCCGCCACATCGTACTCCATGCCGTTCTCCTCGAAGTAAGCCTCCATCTGGTTCGACATGTCCGTGAAAAATTCAGAGGACATCATCAGCGCCGAGAAGCCGACGGACTTGCCTGTCAGATCCTCTCCCGCAGCCTCCCCGACTGCCTCTGCCACTTCCTCAGCTACTGTCGTCTCGCTCTCAGCCTCCTCGGCAGATACGCAGGCGCCAAATGCACTTACCATCATGCAGCCTGTCAGAAGCATTGCCAAAAACCTTTTCATCATTGTAGTTACCTCCCGTTTTTTAAGTTGCATTCATTATAATCTGTTCCCCGTCAAAACGGAGGTGGAAAAAACTATCAAAAGGTGGCAATTTTTGCACTTCTGCCGTTTTGCGTGATCACGACCGTCCCGCAGTCCCTGCGCAGCTCCTCCATCGATTTGGAAAAGCAGATCACCCGGATGCCGCGCTGCGAAACATCCTGCAGATAGCGTCTCAGAGCGTCTCTCTCCTGAACCGTCATGCCTCCGTACGGATTTTCGAGAATCATGATCTCCGGCTTTCCGAGCTCCCATCTGTAAATTGACAGAATCTTTTTCTGTATTCTCGTCAGTTGCCCGACGGTGGTATTTCCGCGCGGTATGCCTGTCTGCCGGTAAAAACGCTCCGCCACATTCGCACGGATATTTTTCTGTATGAGCTTCAGGAAGGTTTTCCCTGCCCTTTCCGGAATCGGCAGAAGCAGATTGTCGGCGACGCTCAGATTCTCAAAGAGGCTCTCCCCGCTGTTTTTCGGAATGACCACCGTATTCCTGCAGAAGCTCTCCCCGTCCCCGGGCACAGCGGCCGCGATCCAGGTATCCCAGATTCCGGGATTCTGCTCCCGCACACACCGCAGATACGGCCATAGCCCGTCCTCCATCTCCCACTCATAATCATAGAGTCCGAGGAAGCTGCGCGAAAGCTCCTCCTTTGCCGCGCCCGCCGGTCTGTGCGGCACGGCTGTCACCTGATTGTGCAGGATTTTCCTGACCTTCTCATCGATCGGGCCGAAATCCTTGAGATCGATCCCGTCCGAAATAATCTGAATCCTGCTCGCGATCTCCGCAAACATCGTATAGTGCTCCGCCAGAATCACAAACGTGATCCCCTCCTGATTCGCCCTGCGAATCAGCGCGCACAGCTCCTCCGCGCTTTTGCCGTCATAGAACCCGCCTGCCGTATCCAGTACAATCAGCCTCGCGCCATGCATTTTCGCTTTCAGGATGCTAAGCCTGCTCCGGTCGCTGTGACTCACCCGCCAGAGCGGCGCGCCGGCATCGACCTTGACCTGCTCCCGGTCCAGATACGCCTGCGTGCGCAGGACTGCCTCCTTTGGCTGATAACGCTTCCCCGCAAACGGCAGATAGCGGACGGCCTCCAGATTCTCCGCGACCGTGAGCGTCTCCACCAGATCGCGGTCGGCTGTGATCGTATAGATCCGGTACTGCCAGGCGCTGCTGCGGTTGTAATCCTTCACTTCCCGCCCATCCAGAAAAAGCTGCCCGCCCGAGAGCGCGCTGTCCCCCGCAAATACCTCCGCGAGCGCCCGGATCCCGCTGCCAGCCATCCCCTGAATATACAGGATATCGCCCTCATAGACCTCCAGGCTGTAATCCCGCAGCGCATCCTCCATCCGTCCGTCCTGCACACCGTGCGAAAGCCTGAACAATTCCTTCATAGCTCTGTCTTCTCCTCATATTTCACCCGCGAAAACACATCCACGACCGGGAGCGTCACCCACGCATCCGTGCCCGCGCCCTCCATCGATCGGTAGTGAATCCCGTATTCCTCCCCAAATGTGAGCTTCAGACGGGCGTTCACATTGTTCAGTGCGATCCCGCTGTGCCTGCCCTTGGTCCGTCCCGCATCGAACTGCTGGTTCCGCATCCGTTCATTCAGGCGGATGAGCTGTTCACGGTTCATCCCGATCCCGTTGTCCGAGATCAGAATCATCAGCCGCTCATCTGTCCGGAACAGGCGCAGCGTCAGCATCCCCTTACCGGCCATTTTCTCGAGGCCGTGCACCATCGCATTCTCTACGAGGGGCTGCAGCGTCATCCGCGGCAGATAGAAATCATAGATTTCCTCATCCTCGACATAAACCTCCATCTCCAGCCTGTCCTCAAACCTGTATTTCTGGATATAATAGTAATCCTGGATATGGTGAAGCTCTTCCCGGACCTTCACAAGCTGATCCGTGCTGCTGATGCAGTACCGGAAAAAGCGCGACAGGATCTCTGTCATCTTCGCAATCTCCCTCTGCCCGTCCATCAGCGCGCGGCTGCGGATGCTGTCGAGCGTATTGTACAGGAAATGCGGATTGATCTGCTCCTGAAGCACCGACAGCTCCATCCTGCGCCGGATCAGCTTGAGCTCCTCCGTCTCCTCGCTGTCCCATTTCACCATATCCTGCGCCTTCCTGCGCCTGCTCTCCTGCGTCAGAAAATCCAGGATTTTCTGCTGCTTCACGGCAAGAAAGACTGACGCAAGGAGCAGGCCCGCAAGCACAAGCGCCGCCCCTGCAAGAACCGCTTTGGGCGCTCCCATGCAGCAGGCCGCGGCCAGAAACAGATCCGTCAGGACCGCTGCCAGCAATACCGCCAGATTTCTTTTCATCATCCTTTCCCCTCTCCCGGCTCAATTTCTTAGGATCAGACAGATCCTGCAGCAAATGCACCTTCCCTGCATCTAGCTGTAGATCTTCCGGTAATCCGTCGGCTTGATCCCCGTAGCCTTCTTGAACAGCTTCGAGTAATATTTTTCATCGAGATACCCTACCCTGGCCGCGATCTCCCGGATCGGAAGCGCCGTCTGCGCCAGCAGCTTCTCCGACTCCTCGAGCCTCACCTGCGTCAGGAAATCATTGAACCCGACGCCCATTTCATTCCTGAACAGCTTGCTCAGATACGTCGGCGACACATTTCCGGCCGCGGCCGCATCCTCAAGCGAAATCTGCTCCCCGTAGTGCTCCTGAATAAACCGGGCCGCCATCCGGATCGGCTTGCCCATCTTCTCCTTTAGCTGCGCCTTCTCCTCATCAAGATACTTCTGGCACACGAGAAAAAGATTCCGGATCACCTGCTGGAAGCTCCTGCCGTTGAAATACGCGTAATGGCTGTCCTCGTCGATCCGCTTTTTCTTTTCGTCCTCCTCAAAGCTGGCAAGCACCGCTGCCTGCAGATAAAAGAAGGTCTGCAGCATGTCCTGCGGATTCGCGTTGTTGAATCCGCCCGCCCTCTGGTAGATCTTCTCGAACACATCCCCGAGCTCCTCCGTGCGCAGGTATTTGATACAGTCGCAAATCTGCGCATACTCCTCCCCCGAAATCAGCTCCTCGCGGGAAAAGCGCCGCAGCCCGGCAACCTGGTCGAAGTCGAGCACACCGTTCGCCGCCAGCACAAGCCTGCCCCACTGCGCACTGTGCGCCTCCATACATGCGGTCTTCAGCTCCCGCACCGAGTATTTGATACGGCTGCACCCGATGCTCACGCGGATTTCTCCGTATGTTTCCCTGAGATCGCGGATCTTGTAATACAGCGCGGCAACCGCCTGACGGATCTCAGAGCGCTTCCCCTCCGGGAAATTCAAAATCAGCACGTAGCCCTTGTATGTATTGTAGCAGCAGAC
>Ga0129308_1002938_pt1 | contig 13290 bp, 7 predicted proteins | sample L827metagenome_FD_94440 | JGI IMG/M metagenome (GOLD analysis project Ga0129308, IMG submission 94440) | Ring-tailed lemur group fecal microbial communities from Wisconsin, USA - L827 metagenome | ecosystem: Host-associated > Mammals > Digestive system > Large intestine > Fecal | place: USA...
ATCTCGTCGATCTTTGTGAAATCGATCACATCCTCCCACTGCTCGATGTTTTCCTCCAGTCTGGCGCAGGCGCCCAGCATGCCCTTGATGGCCTCGATGGTGGGTACGTGTACCTTCTCCGTGATGGGCACCGGCAGAATGACCGCGCCTGTTTTATACCTGCGCTCCGCCAGCACCGCCATGAGCATTTCCTGGGCGGCCATGCCGTAATTGGCTTCCAGATCGTGATCCCAGTAGCGCGTGGTAGACGCCTGCACAAAGAGCACAGGCGGCTGTTCCTCCGTCCACAGAAGATCGTGGAAGGCTTTTAGCAGGGCGGAACGAATGCGCACGTCGCTGACCAGACCGCCGTAAGCGATGGTGTAGCGGGCGCCGCACAGCGTAGTGGTGACATAGTGTTCAAACAGCGCGTATCCCACATAAGCGATGGCGTCCGCGCAGTAGCTGGGATAGGTGTCGTCGGAATATCCGCTGACGCCAAACCCCTCGTCCCACTTGCTTGCGATGACTCCCATGACTTTCAGCATGTCTGTCACATAGGAGACGTGATCGTCGCAGCCCGGCTGATTCCACATGAGCTGGGAAATGCAGCCGGCCTGAAAGGACCCGGCGACGATGTCGCTGATCCCGGTAAACCACGCGTTGGGGACGCCCAGAGCCTGGTCGTTCTGCATGACCTCCATCCCCTCGATATCTTCCAGCGCGATATAATCCTCCACCGTTTCCGGCACATAGCTGGTATTCTTGGAATCGTAATTTCTCAGTTCCTTCGGAATAGCGGTCAGGGTGCTGGGGATAGCCAGAGTGGAATGGTATTTGATGCCCAGCTTCTGCGCCCATCTCCAGATCTCCGCGATGCCGCAGGCCTCCTCCTCCACAGTGGCCAGGCCTACGTTGGTGGCCCAGTAAAGCTCTCCCTTTTCGATGCAGTCCTTCCACAGTTCCACGTAATTGTCGAAGGGGCTTTCCCTCACCAGCCGGCTGCGCCCTCCCTTGATGGACGGGCCTGCTTTTTTTCCTTCCTCCAGTATTTTCCTGCCATCGGGCAGATCATCGGGAATCAGGCTTCTGATGTACTCTTTGCTTGCTCCTGCCATAATTCTCTCCTCTTTGCGTCTCCGCTGACGGATCCTTTCCTCAGCGGCCTACAGATCTCCCGCGGTGATCTCTCCCAACAGCCGATCGAACAGATCCAGCGTATATTTGATGTCCTCCTGAGTGGTCTGAGCGCAGACGTAATTTCTCCCTCTCCAGGGATTCAGGCGGATGCCGTTTTCCATGCAGCCCTGTACCAGCTTGCGGTACATGGCTTTATCCACCTTGTCGAAGTGATCCCGGTACTCTTCAAGGGGCTGGTCGGTGCCGAAGATCACGGTCCAAAGACCGCCAACAGCTCCTGTCAGGACCTTGATCCCATATTTTTGACAGATCCTCTCCACGCCGGTGGTGAGCTGCTTCGACATGCTCTCCAGATTCTCGTAAAATCCCGGCTTTTCCAGCTCGGCGATCGTTCCCAGCGCAGCCGCAACACACAGAGCGTTGGCCGCGAAGGTGCCGGAGGCCGTGGTCGCCGCGGATACGATCTCCTCTTTTCCCACCACGCAGGAAATGGGATAACCGCCGCCGATGGCCTTTCCGAATACGGCCAGATCCGGCTTTACGCCGAAGTACTCCTGCGCGCCTCCCAGCCTCAGACGGAATCCTGTGATGACTTCGTCGAAAATGAGGACCACGTGATATTTTGTAGCCAGCTCACGCAGCCCCTCCAGGAATCCCGGCTTGGGGTACACCGGTTCAGCGTTGGCCATGATCGTCTCCAGCATAATACAGGCGATCTCATTTCCCTTCTCCCTGAGGATCCGTTCGATCCCATCCAGATCGTTGAAGTGCGCGATGATCAGATCCGTGGGATCTTTCTGTCCCTTGATGTGCTTGATCTTATTGGGATTATCCCAGGGGCCCAAGGCCTGAACGCTGGGGCCTTCTACGCTGACCTTTTCTTCGTCCAGCTGCCCGTGATAACATCCCTCTATCTTTACTACCTTCACCTTGCCCGTGTAAGCTCTCGATACCCGGATGGCGTGCATATTGGCCTCGGAACCGGAGCACAGGAAGGCGCTGACCTTTTCCGCGCAGGGTACGATGTCGATGAGCTTATCGCACAGCTTTACCAGATCCTCCGACGGCGCCGCCAGCAGAGTTCCTTTCCAGAGCTGCTCCTGTACGGCCTTTGTCAGACCTTCGTGGGCAAATCCCAGAATGTTTGGACCGAAAGCGCCGAGATAATCAATATAAGAATTGCCGTCCACGTCGTACAGCTTCGATCCCTTTCCATATGCCATGTAGATCGGATAATCCATCCAGGGAGCCTTGTGAAACGAACTGGACAGACCGCCCACCAGGCCGCGCTGCGCCCGTTCAAACAGCGCCTTCGATTTCTCCGTTGAATAAGCCATGATCCTTTTTCCTCCTTCATTGTCCGGCCGAGGCTCCGCCCCTTCGCCGGATCTTACCGAACCGCTCTCCGGGGCGCTCCTGTCAATACCGCCGTCAGACGCGATTCCACAAAACCGCCGGTCCTGTTCTCTTTGTTTCTGGAATGGCAGTCGTTTTCTGTAATAGAAATTCTTTCGTCCTCGATCTCCAGTTCACGCGCCAGCGTTCTGGCGCAGACGGTCATCTCTTTCCGGCAGTAGCCTTTTGCTTCTTCCAGTGTTTTGAAAAGCATCCGGCTCCTGGGGGTGTGCGCGGCGAACCGGTCGCTCTGCGGGTCGAATCGGACCAGAGCCGTAAACACTTCCCGCACCTGACCCATCGCCGCTCCCGCGGCGCCTCCCACGGCGTTGTGCTCCGGAATAATGAGCTGGGCTCCCAGCAGCCTGGCCGCTTTGGGAAACCAGGCCGCAGCCGGCGCTCCGATGCCCACGATGGGAATCCGAAGCTTCAGATCCAGCTCAAGACGGCTTTTTTTCGACCTGCCCAAAACATTGTCGATGAGAGCCATCGCTCCCGGATCCTTTTCCAGATCCGCTTTGACGCCGTCCGCCCTGCACACGCTCTGGATCAGCGCCGTGCAGAGCTTATAGACAAACTGTTCTGTGGCTGCGGCGAGAAACGCTTCCACGCTCATGTTCAGCCTGCCTGACAGCAGCCGCGCGCCCAGCCGCGACGCCTCCGCGTCCCAGCGGTCATACTCTCCCGTCGCATGAAGCAGATCGGTGGGCGTCATGGAAATGCAGGAGACGATCTCCAGATCCATAAGTCTCTGCATTCCCATCGAATCCAGATCCCGCCCCAGTTCTCTGCTCATCCACAGCAGCGAGCGGGGACCCCCATCGAGCAGATCGATGATCCGCCGATCCAGGTCGGACAGTTCAAATTTATCTAAATTTTCAGTCTTAAGAAGGCGAAAACAATCTGTTTCCTGCCGTTTAACCACCCGGTACGGCCCGTCGTTTCTGCATTCTGCGATCTCATCGCAGAGCCCGGGATTTTCCGCGGCGGCCGCACACAGCGGTTCCACCCGGTCCGGTCCAAAGGACAGCGTACCGAACGGACTGATCCTGATATAGCTGTCGCCACCCAGCCCGAACGTGTTTACCTGGACAGCGCTGACTCTGGTCAGCCAGCCGCCAACGACGGCGCCTTCCTTCTCCAGTGCCGCTTTTCCGCCGGCCACCGCCACCACGTCCGTGGTAGTGCCTCCCATGTCGGCGATCAAAGCGTCGGTGCAGCCCGACAAAAAACGTCCGCCTACCATGCTGGCCGCCGGTCCGGAGAGGATCGTCTCCACCGGCCTGCTCTCCGCGAAGGAGTCTACCATCACGTGACCGTTTCCCTTGACCACCAGAAGCCGCGCGTCGATCCCCCTTCCGGCCAGCGCCGTTCTCGTGGCGGTCAGCAGCTCCCGGATCACCGGGATCAGCCTGGCGTTCAGCACCGCCGTGACCGTCCGTTCATAGTATCCCAGCGTGCTGGTCAGCTCGTGGCCGCACACTACGGGCACGCCCAGGAGGTTCTCCGCCAGCGCCTTTACCTCAAGCTCGTGGATGGGATTTCTCACGCTGGCGTAACCGGACACGGCCAGCGCTTCCACCCTGCCCCGCATCTGTCTCAAAGCTGTTTCCGCACCGGCCCTGTCCAGCAGTTCAACTTCGCAGCCCGCGACGCTGATTTTCCCTCTGATCCCGGCGCAGCATACCGCCGGATAGTCCCGGCGCCCCGCCGGCGCTCCAATGGTGATCAGCCCCACCGCAGAGCTCTTTCCCTCCACAACGGCGTTGGTGGCCAGCGTCGTGGAGAGACAGACCAGCGTCACGTGCTCCGTCCCGCCGATGTGCAGCGCGTCGATGGCCTTTTCGACGCCCACGGCCAGATTCTGTCTGGTGGTGGGCGTCTTGGCCTCCCTGATGATCTTCTGTGTATCGCAGGAGATCATCACAGCGTCTGTGTAGGATCCTCCGGTGTCGATCCCCAGTTTGATATCCATATCCTGCCTCGCTTTCCGTTCTCACGATGATGGCAGGCACGCCGTCTCCGTTCTATTTCACAAACGCGCCCTTCAGGATATAGGTCTTGATCCTGCTGTATTCCTCCAGAGAGGACGCCACTCCCTCATAGCCGATGCCGCTGGCCTTGCAGCCGCCGAAGGGCTGCTCGTTGGAACGATAGGTGCTCTGTCCGTTCACCACCACCGCGGAAGCCTGCAGCTGATCAGCGATATTGAAAGCTTTGATGGTATCGGAGGACAATACGCCGGAGCTCAGCCCATACTTGGTCTGGTTGGCAATGGCGATGGCTTCCTCTTCCGTCTCAAAGGGAATGATGGGATAGACCGGTCCGAATATCTCCATGTCCTTCGCCACATCCGCATCCGCCGGCACATCGTCGATGATGGTGGGGCAGATATACGCTCCCTCTCTCGTTCCGCCGTAGACGATCTTTCCGCCCTGCTCCACGGTCTTTTTGATCTGCGCTTCCACCTTGACGGCCGCTTCCTCCGTCACCAGACAGGTGATCTGCGACTGAGGATCCAGCGCGCTGCCGTGACGCAGCGCCGCCAGCTTTTTCTTCAGCCCGTCCACTACCGCGTCCTTAATGTTCTTGTGGACCAGGAAACGCTTGGTGGCGCAGCAGACCTGTCCGTTGTTGTAAAGTCTGCCTTCCAGCGCGCTCTGTACGGCGGTCTCAATATCCGCATCCTCGCAGATAATGAAAGGATCGTTTCCGCCCAGCTCCAGAAATACGCGCTTTACGGTGTCCGCTCCGTTCTTTATCATGTCGATCCCCGCCTCTGTGCTGCCGGTGAGACCGATGGCCGCCACCTTGGGATTCTTCAGCAGATGTTCGGTGCACAGGGTCCGCTCGCAGGCGGTGAACTGCATTACCCCTTCCGGCACGCCTGATTCGTGAGCCAGTTCTACCAGCCTTCTCACGGTCAGCGGGTTTGAGGAGGGCGCCTTTACAATGATGGTATTGCCCATGATCATGGCCGGGATCGACTTCTGAATGGTCATCTCTACGGGATAATTGAAGGGAATGATCCCCACCACTACGCCCAGGGCTTCTCTTCTTGTGAATACCAGATCCAGCTCTCTGTCCGCCGTGGTTCCCGTCAGCACTTCCCCGTAAAGGTGTTTGGCTCTCTCCACGTAGCCTCTTCCGATCTCCGGCGCATCCACGCACTCGCCCGTCCCGGAATTGACCGGCTTTGCCATTTCCTTCGCCAGCAGTTCGCCGATCTCGTGTTTATGTGCCTCGATATTGTTGAGAAAATCAAACAGGATACCTGCTCTCTCGTTGATATGCTTCTTTTCCCACTCAGGCTGCGCAGCCCAGGCAGTCTCCACCTTCTGCTCCAGTTCCTCTGCCGTATCCAGGGCGATGGACTCGATCACTTCTCCAGTAGCCGGATTTTTCACGTCTAACATTTTTTTCATGTTTGTTCCTCCTGTTTCTCTCCATTTTTTCAAGTTATGTACCTTCAGCTGACACGGAAGGTATTCTGTCTTCATCCGAAGATGAAGGCTTTGACTTTTTTATATCATCTCCGCCAGTTTGAGGGCGTCGATGAAGGGCAGCGGCGGCGTGCAGCACCGTTCCGTCTTCACATCGATGATCACCGTTCCTTTTGCGGCCAGCGCCTGAGCCAGTACCGGCTCGATATCCTCCGGTCTTTCGATGGTCAGTCCCACCAGATCGCAGGCCTGCGCCACTTTGGCGTAATCCACATCCTCGATATCGCAGGCGTTTGTGTAAGCTCCAAATTTGGAGAGCTCGGCGTAATACTGATAACCCAGCCGCGTGTTGTTGATGACGGCGCACACCACGTCGATCCCCTCGCGCTTACAGGTCTCCAGCTCGCTCCACACGTGAGCGAAGCCGCCGTCCCCGGTCAGACAGAAAACCTTTTTCCCCGGTTTCGCCAATTTGCAGCCCATGGCCATGGGCAGTCCCCAGCCCAGTCCCGCCAGTCCTCTGGGGAAGTAAAACTCACGTTCCCCTTTCGCCGTTATGTAATTGGCGTTCCAGATGGAGGCGAAGCTTGCGTCGGACACTACCATATCGTCGTCTCCCAGCTGTTTCTCCACCGCGGCCATGAAACGTTCGATGCGGATAGGAGCAAGATCGGAACTGATCACGTCCTGGATCTCTTCCTGATGCTTTTTCCTGGCCTCCCTGATCTCCGCGATCACCGCGTCCTTTCCGGCGCTTCTCCTGGAAAGGTCTCCCTCCGCCATGGCCTCGATCAGCGCGGCGATGGTCAGCTTCGCGTCTCCCGGAAGGCGGAGCGCCTCATAATTTCTGCCGATCTCCAGCGGATCGATGTCTATGTGAATATAGGTCGCATCTTCCGGCAGCAGAGTCCAGCTGTCCGTTCCGTTCTGATTCGTGCGGTTTCCGATGAGCAGTATGACGTCGGACCGCTGCACCAGCGGCTTTAGATACCTGGTGGAACTCCTGTGTCCCATATAGTAGCCGATAACGCCCACAGTCAGAGGATCCGTTTCGTCCACGCTTCCCTTCCCCATGGTCGTGGTGGCTACCGGAAGGAAGAATTGTTTCTGCAGCTGTCTCAGTTCTTCCGTGGCCTGGGAAGAGAACACGCCGCCCCCCGCGTACACCAGCGGATTCTCCGCCTTCAGCAGCAGTTCCGCCGCCTGCTTGACCACTGACGGGTCTGGAAGCTGGCGGTCAAGGGGATAATGCCCCAGAGACATCTTTCTTGCCGACGTCACTTCGCTGACAGATTTATCGTTGAAAATATCCTGAGGGCACAAAAGCACTGCCGGTCCCGGCTTTCCGGAGGCCGCCACCGTGAACGCCATGTCCACATAATCCTCGATGCGCTCCGCGGAATAGATTTTCTTCACCCACTTGGAACAGCCCAGAAACAGCTTTTCGTGGTCGATCTCCTGAAACGCGTTTTTCTCCGCCTGATTCAGCGCCACCTCCTGAACCACCGCCACCACGGGATGGCCGGCCTTCAGATCTTCTGCCAGCCCCGGTACCAGAAGGGTGGCCGCCGGTCCGTTCTGCGCCGCTACCACAGGGATCTTCCCGGACGCCATGGCGTAAGCCTGCGCCATATAGGTCCCCGAATTTTCCTGGCGGAAAGCGATCTGGCGGATCCCAAGCTCCATGGAGGCCAGCATTATTTTAGTCGGATTGCTCTGTCCGAAGATATACTCCACGCCGTTGCGCTTCAGCGCCAGAGCGAACTTCTCTGCATTGGTCAATTTCTTACTACTCATCGTACTCACTCCTATCTTTTTTAAAGTAACGAGGAACCACATTCCTGACCGTATTAAGAGCAAGGACCGTGCCATCCATATATTCCTTTCCTGTTTTTTTATCTTTTCAGAGATCCCCGGCGCTGCGGCGCCCCGGTTTTCCGGTGATCTCAATGAATGTTTCCCGTTCTGTTCCCTCTAAAATATTTTTGCAGCCTCCGTATCTCTTCCCGTTTTTGTCTCTTGTCCGCTCCGCCGCTTTTTTATTAAGTCTTCATCGGGATATTTTAGGCTATTTTAGTGCGTTCAATTTGTCCAAATCTACTTGACAACCGGGCAGACTCATCTATACTAAAAATAGAGTACCACGTTTTTATGCATTTTTTATTCGCCGCCCCGCATTCGCTCCCCGGATCTGTGTTCCCTTCCGTTCCTTCGCCCCTGTTCCTCCGGCCGGGGACGGTCACACCGGCGGCGGTCCGCCGGGCCGGGGTCGGGCCGACTGGCGACAGGCCGCCCGGGAACGGAACTGAAAGCAGACGGGTCAGGGTCGGATGGACTGGAGACAGGGCGGCTGGCGACGGTCTGCTGGGAAATGAACGGCCGAAGATGACGTTTTGTCGAAAGATGAGTCGACCGGAGATGACGGTCGGTCGGGAGACGGCCGCCGTCCGGGCGCAGTCTGACCGGAGGTCCTCCGGCCGAGAACGGTCCAACCGGCGGCGGTCCGCCGGGAGATGGATCGCCCGGCCGCTGTCCGTCCAGATGCAATGATTCCAGCCTCTCCCGGGCCGCGGCCGGCGGGAGACACTCTGTGAAAGAATGAGGTCACATATGCGTTCAACGATCCAACCGGTCAAATCGCCTGCCGATTCTCTGAGCCGGTCCGGCAGCCAGACCAAAAACCACAACAATATTCTGGCGATCTGCGTGCTTAATCCTATTGATCTTCGTTTTATGGAGAATTCCTTCCGTCTCTATTTCGGCAATTCCCTGGATATCCGTCCTGTGTCCCCCGATGAGCTGGACACTCTGGATGTGACGCCTCGGGCGGTCATCACCACCCATCTCACCACAGAACTGGCCAGGGAAAAGTTTCCTCACGCCAGCATCGTCCTCTCAAAACGGGGTCTTACCGGAGAAGCCCTTGAGGAAGTAGTTCAGCTTCCCCGGGGCACCAAAGCGCTGGTGGTCAATTCCCCCAGGCAAGTGGCCATAGAGACAAAGGACGCCCTGACAGAGCTCGGCATCGACCATATCGACACCAGAGCCTACTGGCCCGGGGCTCCCATTGATATTGAGGGCTATAATGTGGTGATCTACGCCGGCATCATGAGCTATTGCCCCCAGGGGAAAAATTATCAGTATATCAATATAGGCCATCGATGCATCGCCCTGTCCACCATCATCGACATCATCCGGATCTTCGGGCTGTCCTCCGGCGACGCCACCAAATATTACAACGACAATATCCAGCGGATCACCGAATCCTGCTACAAGCTGTCGGAGGCTTTGAACCAGACGAAGATGATCAAGGAAAGTTTTGAGAAGATCTGCGATATCAATAAATCCATCATTTTCGCCATCGACAGCGCCGGACGCATCGTCGTGTTCAACGACGCCGCAGTCTCCTTTTTCGGACTGCGGCGCAGACAGGCTCTGGGTCGGGATTACAGGGATGCTCTGCGAAACTATCCGGCCCTGACGGAGGCCATCTCCGCTAACCGGGAGCTGAACGAAACGCTGATCACCGCCAAAGGGCAGAAGCTGCTGGTCACAGCGGAAAACTATTACATCGACAACTACGATAACCGGCTCATCAGCATCGTTCCATTTGCCGCTCTGCAGCAGTCCGAATCAAAAGCCAGAATGAAGCTGCACGAGACAGGTTTTCTTGCCCGGCACACTTTCGCTGACATTCTGGGGAGCAGCGACAGCGTGGAGCGGTGCAAACGCACCGCCCGCATTTATGCAAACACCAATACTACGATCCTGATAACCGGCGAGAGCGGTACGGGAAAGGAAGTTTTCGCCCAGGCCATCCACAACGCCTCCGCCCGGTCCCAGTACCCCTTTGTGGGCATCAACTTTGCGGCGCTCCCGGAGACTCTGGCGGAGAGCGAGCTGTTCGGTTATGCAGAGGGATCTTTTACCGGCGCCATGAAAGGCGGAAAGGAAGGACTTTTTGAGATCGCCCACAACGGCACGATCTTTCTGGACGAGATCGGGGACGCTTCTCTTGCCGTACAGGCCAAGCTTCTGCGGGTCCTGGAAGAAAAAGAGATCGTGCGGGTGGGCGGCACCCGCGTGATCCCCATCGACGTGCGCATTATCTGCGCCACCAACCGCGATCTGCCCCAGATGATGCGGGAGGGCACCTTCCGCGCCGATCTCTATTACAGGATCAAAGTCCTGAGCCTGCATCTGGCCCCCCTGCGCGAGCGCAGATGCGACGTCCTCAGCATACTGACCGGCATGCTGAAGGAAAACGCCGTCAGACGGATCATGAACGATCAAGTGCGGCGCTATCTTATGGCGTACGATTGGCCTGGAAATATCCGCGAGCTGCGGACCATCGCCGAGTACATCAATATGCTTGCTGATATGAGCGAGATGGACGAGCACGACGAGTCGGAGATCCGCAGTATGCTGCAGTACTTTCTGGAAAACAATCTGGCCGCCGCTCCCTCCCTGCCCGGCGGAACTGCCGGGGACGCGGATTTTGCCAGACCTGCCGCCGGCGGAACTGCCGGCCGGTCTGCGGACGGCGGCTGGGCGTCCTGCGAAGGCCCCTCCGCATTTGACGGCACCTTCGGCCAGGGAGATACATCAGCCGGCGCAGCCGGACCGGCCCCGCTGACTGATCCTGGCGCACCGAGTGGTATAAACTTCGGCGGACCCTCTGCATTCAGCCATGCAAACTCAGGCGCAGCGGCTGTGCACGGCGGTGCTGACTTCAGCAAAGCGGCAGTGTCCGGCGGCTCAAGCTTCTTCGGCGCAGCGACTATGACCAGCGGTACGGCAAGCGGTATAGCCAACGGTAAGGCCCTACAGGAACTCTGGCTCCCTACCGATCTGCTGTACATTCTCCGCGCGGTGGACAAACTTCAGAAGCAATCTGTCATTGCCGGACGCGGCTCTCTCTCTCGCCTGCCCGAGCTTCAGGCCGTCGGCATGACGGAGACAAAAATCAAGACCCGGCTAAAAAAACTGGATCACTTAGGCTGTATCGTCACCGGCTCCACCAAGCAGGGAGTCTCCCTGACACCTCTGGGCGCCCGGACACTGCTGCTTCAGAGGGAGGAAAAATAGAACCAGACAGCGGCGGAAGTCCACGAGAAGGGCCGGCGATATTCAGCCAACGCCCCCAGTCTTCAATAAAAAGGGCATACTAGTCCTTTATCCTCCCTGCCGTTCTCTCGCCCGCAGGCGAAATCTTGATTTTTTTCGATCATTCGCTTAAATGGCGCAAAAAAATAGGTGAAAAACCATCAAGAAATGATTTTTCACCTATTTTACAGCGAAACAAACGGGATATCAGCTGATTTCAAGGCAAATATAGGCGAAAGACAGATTTTTTTCTTGTTTTCACCTATGAGCCTACGCCGGCAGCTGCATGGAGCAAGCGAGCCCCCACACCAGCAGCCGTATCCCCCAGCGGGCGATCAGCCGGCGTCGACGTGGAAGGATCAGCACCACCGCAGCGATACCTGCCGCAGCCGCTTCATATCCTTCATATCCTTCTTCCAAGCTCCTCTATTTTCTCCAGATGTTCCGTCTCTTTTACCGCCGCGTAGTCGTTGACCCCCTTCACAATATAGTGACCCAGGTCTTTCCACTTTCTGTCGCGGGCTGTCAGCTCATAGGATTTGATCAGGCCCTCGTACTTAAAATCTTCCTTGCCTGCGCCCACGGCGATGAGCATGCTCTCCTTGATCCCAAACGGCCGTTTCCCTACCATCAGCGCGTACATCTTGTCCATGGCCGCTTTGAGCTGCGCAGGGAACGTGAACCAGAACACAGAGGTGACGTATACGATGGTGTCGCAGGACTCATACAGAGGAGCCAGCTCGTTGAACTCCTGGTCGTGCGTGCACGCCCTGCCGCCGCCCAGGCTGTAGCAGGTATCGCAGTAAAGACACCCCTTTATGGGGTGGGCTGCCGCCTCATATTTGATCACTTCATGTCCCGCTTCCTCCGCTCCCCGGATAAAGGCGTCCGCCATCAGGTCGCTGTTTCCTCCTCTGCGGGCGCTGCCCGTCATAACCAAAATTTTCCTGCTCATACTCTGTCCTTCCTTTCTCTTGTTATCTATCTCATTTATTTATCTCCGGCGGCGTCCCACTTCGGGCTGCCGCGTTGGATCCCTCTCAATCGCCCCGCTCTTGCACAGGCAGGCAAAGCCGCCGGTCACCGCTCCCCATTCTTCGGCGGATCGTCTGAAAGCACAGGAAGTGCGCCGCAAACGTCAGCACCCACGAGACAGGGTATGAAACATAAAGGCTTTCCAGCGAACCCAGCCAGCGGAACACCGTGGCGATCCACAGAATGCGGAAGACACAGGCGCCCAGAGTGGACACCACCAGCGGCGCGGCGGAATGCCCCATGCCCCTCATGCTGCCCGCCATGACGTCGTTCATTCCGCAGAGTGCGTAGAGGGGAAATACGATCCACATCCGCGTCACTGCCACGGCGGTCGCCGATGGATCGGAACAGTACATCCCTGCCAGCAGCTCATCGAAACCCAGGCACAGTATCGCCGCCAATGTTCCCGCGGTGAAGGCGCAGCCCAGGCAGACATAAAGCACCCGGTCCACCCTGTCGAAACGGCCGGCCCCTGCGTTCTGAGCGGTAAAAGTACTGCAGCTCTGGTAAAACCCGTACATGGCAGTGTAAAGAAATCCTTCGATACTGATCGTCGCTGTATTCCCCGCCACGGCGGCCGCGCCAAAGGAGTTGACCGCCGCCTGTATGATGACGCTGGAAATGGAAAATCCCACGCCCTGAAGACCTGCAGGCACGCCCACTCTCAGGATCTCTCCCACCTTGTCGCCGTACAGGCGGAGTTCCCGCAGTTTTAGGTCCACGGCCCCGCCGCCCCTACAGAGACATCGCAGTATCATTCCTGCAGATATGCCGTTTGAAAGCACCGTAGCCGCAGCCACACCGGCCACGCCCCAGCCCATCCCTGCCACAAAGAACACATTCAGCGCCACATTGGCCGCCCCGGCCGTCATCAGACAGTAAAGAGGCCGCTTCGTATCCCCTGCCGCCGTCACCGCGGCGCTTCCGAAATTGTAGAGCATGACCAACGGCATCCCGACGGAATAGATGCGAAGATAACACACCGCAGATCCCAGTATGTCCCCCGGCGTTCCCAGTCCGCGAAGCAGGACAGGGGCGGCGGCCGCGCCAAATACGCCCAGTCCCCCGCCGCAGATCAGACTCATGGCTACCGCCGTGCGGACTGTCTCCCGCACATCCCGGACGCTTTCCGCCCCGTAAAATCTGGCGGTCACGATATTGGTTCCCAGGGACAGCCCGATAAACAAATTGA